>Ga0116228_10004778_pt1 | contig 12044 bp, 15 predicted proteins | sample S1TSphfallax_2_FD_89694 | JGI IMG/M metagenome (GOLD analysis project Ga0116228, IMG submission 89694) | Host-associated microbial communities from peat moss isolated from Minnesota, USA - S1T2_Fc - Sphagnum fallax MG | ecosystem: Host-associated > Plants > Peat moss > Unclassified | place...
CTGCTCGCCAAACTGAACGGATGAACCACCACATGACAAAAACACTGCGCCGCCGAACGGCGCTGATGACGCTCGGCCTGCTGCCAATCGGCCTTGCCGGCTGCGACGACAGCAAGAAACAGACGATTACCGGCACGCAAATCCCCGTCCTGCCGGAAACCAACGGGCTCGATGTTGCCGTGGACGCACCGCCTGTCACAACCCCAGCGCCCCTCCAGCTGACCGCCTGGCCGCAGTTTTTCTCCGGCCCGGCCCACGCCCCCGGCAATGCCGCTGGTCCGACAGGCTTGAAACCGGCCTGGACCGCCGGAATCGGGCAAGCGGGCGGCTACCGCCAACCCTTGCAGGCCAGCCCCCTTATCGCCGACGGCAAGGTTTTTACCATGGACGCCAACGGAAATGTCTCCGCATTCTCTCTTTCAAGCGGCGCCAAACTCTGGAAAACCTTTACGCGCCCCAAGCATAACAGCGTCACCAATATTGGCGGCGGCATTGCCTATGATTCCGGCACCATCTACGTCAGCACCGGCTATGCCGAGTTGCTCTCCCTGGACGCCGGCTCCGGCAACATCAGCTGGCGCCAGCCGCTGGATTTTCCCGCCCGGTCCGCCCCCACCATCGCCGCCGGGATTATTGCCGTTGTCACCCAGAATGATCTTCTCCTGACTTTCGACGCGACTTCCGGCACGCCAGGCTGGCGTTTTATCGGCAAGGTGACGGATTCGCCCACCTCGGTCGCCGTTACCGGCGCGCCGGCCTTCGATTCCGGCATTTTCGTCGCCGGTTTTTCGTCCGGCACGCTGGCGGCGCTGGACGCGCAATCGGGCACGCCGATCTGGGAACAAAGCTTTGCCTCCACCTTCGGCCAGGCCAGCCCGCTCGATTTTTCGGACATTGTCGCAGCGCCTGTCATTGCCGGCGGCGTCGTCTATGCCATCGGCCTGGGCAAAACCATGCTGGCCATAGACCTGCGCTCCGGCGCAAAGGTTTGGGAGCGCGACACCGCGGGCGACCAGACCATCTGCGCCGCCGGCGGCTTCGTCTATGTGCTCAATACCGCACAGATTCTCGCCGCCATCCATGCCGATGACGGGCTGGTGTGCTGGACCCAACAAATGCCGAATTTTTTGAACATGAAAAAGAAGAAAAAGCCCGTCGCCTGGACCGGCCCGGTCATGGTCAACGGGATGCTGCTCCTGACCAACGACCACGCCGAACTCGCCTTCGTGGATCCGACATCTGGAGCCATCACCAGCACGGCCAAACTTGCCGCCCCTGCGGATTTGTCCCCCATCGCCGCCGCCGGTTTTCTGCTCCTCCTGACGCGCGACGCCACACTCACCGCGTATAGCTGAGCCGCCGTGCTCCCGAAAATCGTCATCACCGGAAGGCCGAATGTCGGCAAATCCACGCTTTTCAACCGGCTGATCGGCACCCGCCTGGCTTTGGTCGCGGACACGCCCGGTGTGACCCGTGACCGCAAGGAAGCCGAAGCCATGCTCGCCGGCGCCAAAGTCCTTTTGGTAGACACGGCGGGCCTGGAAGAAGCCGCACCGGACACAATCCCAGGCCGCATGCGCGCCTCCACCAGCGCCGCGGTAGACGACGCCGCCCTGGTCCTTTTCTGTTTTGACGCCCGCACCGGCCTGCTCCCGGAAGACAAGTATTTTGCCGCCTGGCTTCGCCGCAGCGGAAAGCCGGTGCTCGTCGTCGCCAACAAGGCGGAGGGAAAGGCCGGCGCTAATGCCGCTCTGGAAGCCTACGAACTCGGCCTGGGTGAGCCCATAGCGGTCTCCGCCGAGCATAATGAGGGCATTTACGGCCTGATGCAGGAAATCGCCGAGCGCATGCCCAAAGCTGAAGACGCCGGCGAAGAAGAAGAGACGGAAAACCTTCCCCTCCACTTCGCCATCGTTGGCCGCCCCAATGCCGGCAAATCCACGCTAATGAATCACCTTCTCGGCGCCGAGCGCGTCATCACCGGCCCGGAACCCGGCCTCACCCGCGATTCCATCGCCGAGGATTTTTGCGGCCCAGACGGAAACTTGTACCGCCTGGTCGACACGGCCGGCCTGCGCAAACGCGCGAAAGTGGATGAAGGCCTGGAACGCATGTCCACCTCCTCGGCCATTGAAGCCCTCAAACGCGCGGAAATGGCGGTCCTGGCCATCGACGCCGTGCAAGGCATCCATGAACAAGACTTGCATATCGCCCGCCTCATCGAACGCGAAGGCCGCGGCTGCATCGTTGCGCTCACAAAATGGGACGCCGTCGCCGACCGCGGCGGGGCAAAGCAGCAGGTGATCGACCGCATCTCGATATCGCTCTCGCAAATGAAAGGGATCACCATCATCCCGATCTCCGCCGAAACCGGGGAGGGAATTTCCAAACTTTTCCCGGCCCTGCGAAGGGCCTATGAAATCTGGAACACCCGCATCCCGACCGGCGCGCTCAACCGCTGGTTCGAATCGGCCCTGGAACGTTTTCCGCCGCCTTTGGTTGAAGGCCGCCGCCTCAAACTGCGCTACATCACGCAGGTCAAAGCCCGCCCCCCCACTTTCGCTCTGTTCGGCACCCGGGCCGAGCAGACCCCGGACACGTATCATCGCTACCTCGTCAATAATTTGCGCGACGCTTTCGACATGCCCGGCGTGCCCATCCGCATGATGCTCCGCGGCACCGACAACCCGTACGTGGAAAAATCGTAGGGTGGGTTAGCACGGCGCAGCCGCGCATAACCCACCACTTTTCCGTCCCGCCACGTGATTGAAATTTGACTGCGCGTCTGTGCGCCCTATACCATGGTCTATACCACAACGGGAGGTGCCCCCATGTCCCAGACCGCCAAACTCTTCACCAATGGCCGCAGCCAGGCCGTGCGCCTGCCCGCCGCCTTTCGCTTCGAGGGCAAAGAGGTTTACATCCGCAAGGACGAAAAAACCGGCGATGTTATTCTATCCGCCAAACCCACAAACTGGGACGGTTTTTTTGAAGCCCGCGCCGCGGCGGACATCCCGGATGATTTCCTGTCTCCAGAAGAGCGCGCGCATGGCGGGTTTCCGCCCGACCCCTTCGAGGGCTGGGTTGAGTGACGCGCTACATGCTGGACACCAACATCGTCAGCCATTTCGTCCGAAAACAATCTGCCGTCGACGCGCGCATCGTCGCCCTGCCAATGGAAACGCTATGCGTTTCTGCCATCACCGAAGCCGAGTTGCGTTTCGGACTCACAAAACGCCCGGGTAACAGAACCCTCGCCCATGAAGTCAATGAATTTTTAAGCCGTGTCGACGCCCTGCCCTGGGACCGCGGCGTCTCCGCGCACTATGCCCAGCTACGCGCCGAAATAGAGCGCCGGGGCAAGCCCCTCGCCCCGCTCGACCTCCTCATCGCCGCCCATGCGCTTGCCGCCGGCGCCACCCTCGTGACCAGTGACGCCGCCTTCAGCCAAATCCCGAACCTTCCCACCCAGGATTGGACACAACCTTAGCGGCGCCCAAAAAACCGCCTATATACGCTCCATGAAACTCTCCATCCTCGACCAATCCCCCATCCGCGCTGGCATTTCGCCGGATGTTTCGATCCGGGAATCTATAGCACTCGCCCAGCACTGCGAATCCCTCGGCTATGCCCGCTACTGGGTTTCTGAACACCATAGCTCCGACGCCGTGGCCGGCTCCGCCCCGGAAATTTTGATGGCCGCAATTGCCGCTACCACCTCAAAAATCCGCATCGGCAGCGCCGGCATCATGCTCCCCCATTACGCCGCCCTAAAAGTCGCCGAGCAATTCCGCGTCCTGGAAGCCATCGCTCCCGGCCGCATCGATCTTGGCATCGGCCGCGCCCCCGGCTCGGATGGCCGCACGGCTCTCGCCCTCAACCCCAATGCCGCCGCTGCGGCCGATGCTTTTCCGGCCATGCTGCGCGACCTGCAGGCCTGGACCGCCAACGAGCCTTTGCCGGTCAACCACCCGTTTCGCGTTGTGCGCGCCGAGCCGCTCGGCCCTCATGCCCCGGAAATCTGGGTGCTCGGCAGCTCCAATTATGGCGCGCAGGTCGCTGCCTGGTTCGGCCTGCCTTATTGCTTCGCGTATTTTTTCAACGACGGCCAAGGGGCGCAGGAGGCGCTGGATATCTATCGCGCCACCTACCGGCCCTCCGCCCTTAACCCGCAACCGCATAGCGCGATCACCGTCTGGGCTTTTGCTGCTGAAACCCAAGCGGAAGCCGACTACCACTACCAGTCCCGCGGCATTGCCCGCCTGATGCGCGACCGCGGCCATTTCATCGCCTTGCCATCACCCGAGCAAGCCGCCGCCTTCCCCGTTTCGGAGTCTGAGCGCGCCCGCATGGCGCAAATCCAGCAAGCCGCGCTTTCCGGCACGGCGCGGGATGTCGCTGCCCGCCTTTCAGCCCTCGCCGCGGAAACCGGTGTCGACGAAATCGCCATCACCACCACGGCTTATGACACGGAGGCCCGCAAAAACTCCTACACCCTCCTCGCCAACGAATTTTCCCTCGACCAAACCAAACTGGCCGCATGATCGCAGCACTTGCGGCGACTTTCCTCACCGCCTCGGTGGAATGGGTGGAGGCTTACACAATCGTTCTTGCCGTGGCACTCTCCATCGGCTGGCGGCGCGCCCTGACAGCCGCCCTGGCCGGCATCGCCGTGCTCGCGGTCCTCACCAGCGCCGGTTTTTTTCTCCTGCCCCGCATCGGCGATCTTGCGGTCCTGCAATTCGTCATTGGCTGCTTCCTCATCCTGTTCGGCCTGCGCTGGTTCGCCAAAGCCGTTGCCCGCGGCGCCGGCCTGAAAACCCTGCATGACGAGGACGCAGAATTCGCAAACCTACGCGCCATGCCCGAAATCAACGATGCCCGCGCCGCCTGGGCCATCGCCTTCAACGGCGTGCTGCTGGAAGGCCTGGAAGTGTGGCTCATCGTCGTCGCACTTGGCGTGCAAACACACCACACGATCGCCGCGGCATCCGCCGCACTCGCCGCCTTGCTGGTCGTCTGCCTCGCCGGGTTTCTGGTCCGCAAGCCTCTTGCCCGCGTGCCGGAGAATACGATAAAATTCATCGTCGCCTGTGGTATTCTGGCCTTTGGCACGTATTGGACACTGGAATCCCTCGGCTACGCCTGGCCGCTCGAGGACGCCTCTCTGCTCGCATTATTCGCCGTCAACATCGCAGGGGGCCTCGCCCTCATCGCCCTTGGCAAAAGGCCGCAAGCGTGATGCGCGGTTTCCTCAAAACCCTCATCGGTGATGCCCGCAATTTATGCGCCGGCGCCGTCTGCATCCTGCTTGCCGTTATCATTCTTCACACCCCGGCAGCACCGCTCTCCGGCTTGGCACTTCCGCTCCTGCTGCTCTGCGCCGCTTTCTACCTTTCAAAACATTAAGCTGATTTCAATGTTTTCATCAAGATGAGCAAAGCCTGAACAAACTGCAACATGAACGAATTGCGGTTGAAATGAATGTTGCACCTTCCGACGTTTGCGTCATCGAATGAAAGGAGCGACCATATGAAGTCTACCCGTCTCGCCATCACCCTCGCGGCCCTGCTCGGCGCAGCCCCGCTGCTTGCGGCCTGCCACACCACGGCCGGCGTCGGCCAGGATCTCAGCCAGGGCGGCAAAGCGCTGACCAACAGCGCCAACGCCAATGCGCCAACCAACCCGCCCGCGCAGTAACCAGTTTAACCAAGCGCCGCATTCCGCGGCCTATAACAAAGAGGAGAAATGAAGATGGATAAAGACCGTATTGAAGGTACCGCGAAGCAAGCCAAGGGTGCCGTGAAGGACGCCGCCGGCAAAATCACCGGCGACACCAAGCTGCAGGCCGAAGGCAAGGCTGACAAGGCCGAAGGGAAAATTCAGAACGCCGTCGGCGGCCTGAAAGACAAGGCCCGCGAAGCCTTGGACGATTAAGGGCTCGACAAGCTGGATGCGGCATTCACCGCATCCAGCGCGTTCTGCAAAATCTGCGCCGCCGCCAGCTTGTCAACCAAAGCCGCCCGCCGCGCGCGTGAAACATCCGCCTCAATTAACTGAGCCTGCACCGTCGCGGTGGACAGGCTTTCATCGTACATGGCTGCGGGCAGTCCCGTTGCGGCCGTGATCGCATGCGCCCAGTCGCGGCATGCCTGCGCCGCCGGCCCAAAATCCCCATCCAGCCCCAGCGGCAGCCCAATCACCATTCCAGCCGCCCCCTCTGCCTCCGCAATCGCCTTGATTTCCGCCGCATTATGTTTCAGCCGCGCCCTTGGGATCGTGCTGTAAGGGCTGGCCACTTGCCTATTCACGTCCGATAGCGCAATCCCAATCCGCCGCGCCCCCGGGTCCAGCCCGATCACACGCCTGCCCGGCGGCATTGCGGAGAAAAACGCGATGAGGGTAAAGAGGGCCATGATCTTGTTATGGTCCGCCCCGCTCCAAAACCCAAGGGATACTTAATGTCGCTGGATAGCGCGGCCATCCGCCGCATCGCTAAGCTCGCCCGCATCCGCGTGGACGATTCCGAGGTGGCGACCCTGCAAACCGAACTCAACGCCATTTTGGGCTATGTGGAGCAGTTGAACGAGGTGGACGTGGCCGGCATCGAACCCCTTTCCGGCGGCGCCCAGATGGCCATGCGGTTGCGCGCCGATTCCTGCACCGACGGCGATATTGCCGAACATATTTTGGCAAATGCCCCTGACCGTATTGGCGATTTTTTCGCCGTCCCGAAAGTTGTCGAATGACACTCACAGACCTCACGATCGCCGGCGCCTCCACACTCCTGGCCTCGCGCGAAATTTCGGCCGTGGAACTGACGGCGGCTCATAATGACGCGGTTGCGGCGCTAAACCCGCGCCTTAACGCCTACATCACCGCCACGCCCGAACAAGCCCAGGAACAGGCAAAAGCGGCGGATGCGGCCATCGCCGCCGGCACCGGTACCCCGCTCACCGGCATCCCGCTTGCCATTAAAGACCTGTTTTGCACCGCTGGAATCCGAACCACCGCGGCCTCGAAAATTCTCGACCCCTTCATCCCGCCCTATGAAAGCACTGTTACCGCCCAATTGAAGGCTGCCGGCGCCGTTTTTCTTGGCAAGGCCAATTTGGACGAATTCGCCATGGGCTCCTCCAACATCACCTCCGGCTACGGGCCAGTCGAAAACCCTTGGAAGCGGGAAGGTTCGGACGCCAAACTCGTCCCCGGCGGGTCCTCCGGCGGTTCCGCCGCTGCGGTCGCCGCCCGCATCGCCATGGGGGCGACGGGCACGGATACCGGCGGCTCCATTCGGCAGCCCGCCGCCTTCACGGGCCTGGCCGGCATAAAACCAACCTATGGGCGCTGCTCGCGTTACGGCATTATCGCCTTCGCCTCATCGCTGGACCAGGCCGGCCCGCTGGCGCGCACGGTGGAAGACTGCGCGATCCTGCTCCAGGTGATGTCCGGTTTTGATCCGCGTGACTCCACCAGCGCCGAGCGCCCGGTGCCTGACTTTCGCGCCGCCATCGCACGCGGGGTCAAAGGCCTGAAAATCGGCATCCCCGCCGAATATCGCATGGACGGCATCAGCCCCGAGATTGACGCGCTCTGGCAGAAAGGCATCGGCTGGCTCAGGGAAGAAGGCGCGATCATCCAGGAAATCTCGCTCCCCCACACGAAATATGGCTTGCCTGTCTACTACATTGTCGCGCCCGCCGAGGCCTCGTCCAACCTCGCCCGCTATGACGGCGTCCGGTTCGGCGCCCGGGTAGACGGCGAAGACCTGATCGACATGTACGAGCGCACCCGCGCCGCCGGCTTTGGCGCGGAGGTGAAGCGCCGGATCATGATCGGGACTTACGTTCTTTCAGCGGGCTATTATGACGCGTATTATTTAAAAGCCCAGAAAATCCGCGCCTTGATTTTGCGTGATTTCACGGATGCTTTTGCCAAGGTGGACGCAATTCTTACCCCCACCGCGCCTTCGGCCGCCTTTGGGATTGGCGAGAAAATGGACGATCCCGTCACGATGTACCTCAACGACGTTTTTACGGTTCCCTCCAACCTCGCAGGCATCCCGGCGATGAGCGTGCCGGCCGGGTTATCTTCGGAAGGGTTACCGTTAGGCTTGCAGATCATCGGGCGCCATTTCGACGAAGAAACCGTTTTTGCGGTCTCGGCGGCGATCGAACGGGCCGCCGATTTCACCACTAAACCCGCCATCATCGCGGGAGGCGCATAATGGGCTACATGCTGGAAGGTGCAACCGGCGCCTGGGAGATTGTGGTGGGCCTGGAAGTGCATGCCCAGGTCATATCAGAGTCAAAACTTTTCTCCGGCGCCTCGGCCACGTATGGCGGCGCGCCCAATAGCCATGTCAGCTTTGTGGATGCCGGCTTTCCCGGCATGCTGCCGGTCATCAACCGCGAATGCGTCGCGCAAGCTGTCCGCACCGGCCTCGGCCTCAACGCCCAGATCAATTTTTGGTCGCGCTTCGACAGAAAGAACTATTTTTACGCGGACCTGCCGAATGGCTATCAGATCAGCCAGTTCGCCCACCCGATTGTCGGCACCGGCGTTGTGGAAATTGAGCTGCAGGACGGCACCATCAAGCAAATCGGCATCACCCGCCTGCATTTGGAGCAAGATGCCGGCAAATCCATGCACGACCAGCACCCGGCCAAATCGGTCATCGACCTCAACCGCGCCGGCGTCGGTTTGATGGAAATTGTGTCCGAACCGGATATTCGGTCGCCCGAAGAAGCGGGAGCATACTTGCGCAAGATCAGGCAAATCGTGCGTTATCTCGGCACTTGCGACGGCAACATGGAAGAAGGGTCCATGCGTGCGGATGTGAATGTTTCCGTGCGCAAGCCCGGCGAAGACTTTCGGACGCGCTGCGAGATCAAAAACGTTAACTCCGTCCGTTTCGTCATGCACGCGGTGGAAGCCGAGGCGCAACGCCAGATCGAAGTCTGGGAGTCCGGCGGCACGGTTACCCAGGAAACCCGCCTGTACGATCCCGCCCGCGGCGAGACCCGCTCCATGCGCTCCAAAGAGGACGCCCACGACTACCGCTATTTTCCGGAACCCGATTTGCTCCCCCTGGTTCTCGACGAACAGTGGGTCGCTGAACTAAAGGCCAAACTGCCCGAACTGCCTGACGAAAAACGCAAACGTTTTTGCGCCCAATACGGCATCACGTTTTACGACGCCGGGGTTCTCACCGCCGACCAGCTCACCGCCGATTTCTTTGAGACCGTCGCCAAAAACCGGGACGCCCGCCTGGCTTGCAACTGGATCACCGGCGATTTTTTCGCCACCCTCAACCGTACCGGCGCCAGCATTGAAACCTCGCCGGTTTCCGCCGCCGCCCTGGGCGAATTGATCGATCTCATTAGCGACCAAACGATCAACGGCCGCATCGCCAAGGATGTGTTTGAAGGAATGGTCGAAACCGGCAAAATGCCGGCCGCTATTGTTGAGGAAAAGGGTCTCAAACAAGTCACCGACACTGGCGCCATCGATTCCGCCGTCGCCGCCATTTTGGCCGCCAACCAGGACAAGGTAGCGGAATATAAATCCGGAAAGGACAAGCTTTTTGGATTTTTTGTTGGCCAAGTCATGAAAGCCATGCAGGGCAAAGCCAACCCGGCACTGGTGAACGAAGTTATCAAGAAACAACTTTCGTAGGATGGGTTAGCGCCCCTCTCGGCGCGTAACCCATCGCTTTCTAGCTAACCCTCTATGGTGAACCCAACCTTCACCGTCACCTGAAAATGCGCCACCGCGCCATCCGCAACCTCGCCCCGAATCTGCTCGACCTCAAACCACCGCAAATGTTTTACACTCTCCCCGCTTCGTGAAATCGCGGTCTTGATTGCGTCATCAATACTCACCGTTGAAGACCCCACCAGCTCCAGCTTCTTATAAACATGTTCCGTCATAAAAACCTCCTGCAATGAAGCCGCGGATATGTCCCCGCCACCGCCCGCCTTCCAGAAAAATTAAGAAAAATAAAGGTCATTGTCATTCACTTCCACGAAATCGTAGGATGGATTAGCGCCGTGAAACGGCGCTAACCCATCACTTTGCTCCCGCAAACTCTCCTTTTACCTTCCAAAAACATTAAGAAAATTAGAGGTCATTGTCATTCGCCCCCAGAATCGCCAGCTATCCGCCAGTTCATTCAACAAAAGGGCGAAATCCATGAGCGGCAAACCAGGCGCTACAGCCAGCGAAAACTTCTTTCTCCGCGACGTCAAAATGCTGCGCGAGCAAGCCCAAAAATCCCTGGACGACGGCGCCGTCACTTCCGACTACCACGACGCCAAACAATCCATCGAGCTGCTTCAATCCGCCCTCGCCACCGAAATCGTCTGCGTCCTGCGCTACACCATGAACTCCATCTCCGTCGCCGGCATCACAAGCAAATCCGTCGGCGAAGAATTCGCCGAACACGCCAAAGATGAGCGTGAACACATGATGATGATCGCCGAACGAATCGACCAGCTCGGCGGCACACCCGATTTCGACCCCAAGAATCTCGCCTCCCGCTCGGCCACCGAATACGGCTCAGGCGGCAGCCTCGTGGACATGGTGAAAGCCAATCTCGTCGCCGAACGCATCGCCATCGAGCATTATCGCGACCTCATCAAATATTTCCACGACAAAGACCCCACCACCCGCCACATGATGGAGAAAATCCTGGCGGACGAAGAAGACCACGCCACCGACATGCACGACCTGCTGGTCGCCCATGAAGGCAGGCCAATGCTGGACTAATTTTCATTTGCCGCCGCTCCCACCGCTCCTACCTTTGCTCCGTCATTCCCGCGAAAGCGGAACTCTTCTTCCATAAAATACGGAGTCACGAAAATGGACGGCAGCATCAGCGAAAAACAGCGCCACATCAAACAACAGGTCGAACGGGCGGACAAAGCCCGCCCGCCGCTGGAAATGAAAGGCGCCATGCAAGCCGGCGCCCGCCACTACCCGGAGCCGCCATTTTCCGACGAAACCAGCAAACCCGGCAGCGAAGACTCGCTTTCCCTCAAACCATTTTATGACGCCCCGTTCTGGAAAGGCTCCGGCAAGCTGCAGGACAAGGTCGCCATCATCACTGGCGGTGATTCCGGCATCGGCCGCGCCGTCGCCGTTCTTTTCGCGCGCGAGGGTGCGGATGTCGGCATCATTCACCTGGAAGGCGAGGAAGACGACGCGCAAACCGTCATCAAAGCTGTGCAAGCCGAAGGCCGGCAAGGCATGGCGATTGCCGGCGACGTCTCAGACCGCGCCTTCTGCTTCGCGGCAGTGGACCGCATCGCCAAGCAATTCGGCAAAATCGATGTTTTGGTTAACAATGCCGCATTTCAGATGCATGTCAGCCGGTTTGAGGACCTCACCGAAGAACATTTTGACCTCACCATCAAAACCAACCTCTACGGCTATTTCCACATGGCGCAGGCCGTGCTGCCGCACATGGCGCCCGGCTCAGCCATTGTGAATTCCGGTTCCGTCACCGCGCTCATGGGCAATTCCACCATCATCGACTACACGATGACCAAAGGCGGCATTCACGCCTTCACCCGGGCGCTCTCCGGCAGCCTGGTGCCACGCGGGATTCGGGTTAACGCCGTCGCCCCCGGGCCGGTATGGACGCCGCTCAACCCTTCCGACCAGCCCAGCAAAATGGAAAGTTTTGGGGCCAATACCCGCATGAAGCGCCCCGCCCAGCCGGAGGAAATCGCCCCGGCCTACCTGTTCCTCGCCTCGCCGCAAATGTCCAGTTTTATCACCGGCGAAATTCTGCCCGTCATCGGCGGCTACACAGACAGGTAGCCCACGCGCTTGTGGGGCAGTCATGGCATACGCTATGCCTGCCCCATGAAGTCTTTTCTTTTCACAACCCTGGCGGTTATCGTCCCTACGGCCGCCCTCGCCGCCGCGCCCACGTCGCTGGGCACGTTTGGGGATTGGACTGCCGCCACCTACGGCACCGGTGCGGCCAAAGCCTGCTACGCCTTCACCACCGCCCAGACTTCGGCGCCCACCATTGC
>Ga0116228_10004779_pt1 | contig 12044 bp, 10 predicted proteins | sample S1TSphfallax_2_FD_89694 | JGI IMG/M metagenome (GOLD analysis project Ga0116228, IMG submission 89694) | Host-associated microbial communities from peat moss isolated from Minnesota, USA - S1T2_Fc - Sphagnum fallax MG | ecosystem: Host-associated > Plants > Peat moss > Unclassified | place...
AAGGAAGTAGCGAAATCTCTCATTTTATGAAGTTAAATGAGTTGAAATTTTGAAAAATGGTAGTATATGTAGTTTTTCACGTTTCACCAAAATTTAAGATCGATCCAAGGTCATATGCTTTGCAAAGTTGTTGTGACAAAAGTTTACATTGCGAAGACATCAAAACAAATTTTGAAGTGGAGCAAATACAATTTGGGAGAACTTGAAGGAAGGAGTTTAAAGATTATGAAGCGCAAATACATTACCAAGACCTTCATACAAAAATTTGGTATGTAACCATGTACTTAATACCATACAAAATATTATATGAAATACATACATATACGTCAAACCTGTGTATAGTATAAAATTTCATATAATACTCGAGACATACAACATATGCAAGGTCCATCTTGTTCAACCCTGACCCTAACCCTAACCCTAAACCTAGAAACCTAAGGAAATAAAATCTTGGTCTTAACCCTAGAAACCCAAGGAAAGAAATAAAATCATTTTTTTGAAACAAATCATTTTTTAAATTTCAAGAAGACATTGAGTGTTGCCTTGAGAGATGGTGGATGGTCTTTCTCAAATTGCAATTGAGAAATTAGACAAGAACAATTTCTAAGTGTGAAAATTTAGGGTTATGATTTTTCTGATGGGGAAAGGCTATTGGGAGTTCATAATTAGTGATGATATAAAACCTCCTTTCCCATAAAACCCCACGTAACAACAAATTCAAGCCAATAAAACTTAACATGAAAAAACTAGGAAAATCTTATATTAGCTTTTTATGAGTGTGTTCCATTCCATGATTTTGCATATTCAAGATGTAAAATCACCCAAGTAAGCTCGGGATACACTGGTGAAGATGTATAACATCAATATACAAGTTCGCAAAATGCAACTCAAACAAAAGTTGCATAGTCTACAAAAAAAAAGATAAACATCAATGACTATTTTATAAAGGTGAAAAACCTTATAGATGTTCTTGCATTTACAGGAGCCCTTGTAGATGATGAAAACCTAGTGGTCGTGACCTTGAATGGACTTGGAAAAGACTATGGCTAGTTTTGTAATTCAATTGCAATTCGAAAAACATTTCCCAATTTCCAAGACTTAATAACCCTACTTATAAGTGAAGAGATGAGAATTGTTGGTACGTTGTCCAATGGTGGATCACAAGAAAATGCTTTCTACTCAAATATTAATAGAGGTAAAGGTAGAGGTAAAGGTGGTAAAACCTCATTTCAAAGTCAACATGAAGGTCATCCTCATGGAGGTGGATGAGGAAACTTTAGAAGAAGAGGAAGTCATGGAGGTTGTGGTGGAAGTCATTAAGGTCAATAACCAAATAACGATTCAAACTGCTATTATTACGAAAAATTTGGGCACATGGCAAAAAATTGTTATTAAAGGGAGCATGATGCTTGAAATGGAAAGTTGTAACAAAGGAATTGTGCATCAATTAACAATCAAGGTGATGAACAACTGTTTGTGATGCAACACATGGCAAATTCAATGATACGAAGTGTATCATATAATAATGTTTGGTATGTGGATTTAGGAGTTTTAAACCACATGAACATTCATGGAGAATGGTTAAGAGACACAAGGGATTTGAAAACACCAAGGTTTGTGGAAATTGGTGATGACATTATACATCCCATCACACAAATTGGCAAGGTGCCATTGTCCATGCAAAATGGGCAAACAAAATATTTGAAAGATGTACTTTATATTCTAACCATAATAAAAAAATTAGTCTTAGTAGGCCAGTTGGTGCAACAAGGTTTACAAGTCCCATTCAACCCTAATGGATGTTTTGTGGAAAACATGAGGGATCAAGGTAAATTGATTGCAAAAAAGAAAAGGAATGGATAAATGTTCACCTTGGATGTAAACATGCCTAAGGTGAATTTCATGTTATTCACACATGGAAAAGGAGCTAGAGACATTGGAATTTGGCACAAGTGGTTGGGCATGTTAATCTCCAATGTCTTAAGTTGTTGGAAAGATAAAATCTTGTTGGAAGTCTTCCCAAATTTGGAATAGAAGAGGTGAAGTTAAAAGTTTGTGGAGCATGCCAATTGGGGAAGCAAGCTAGACATTCATTCCCAACTCAAACAACTCATGTAAGTTCCAAACCTTTGGAAATGATCCACTCATATGTGTGGACCATGAAGACAAAATCCATTGGAGGATGTAGGTATTAGTGAGCTTCATTGATGACACACAAGAAAGGTGTGGGTCTACTTCATGAAACACAAAGGTGAAGTGTTTCAACATTTTTTAAATTTCAAAACAATGGTGGAGAAGGATGTGTGAGCATCAAATGCCTAAGGTTCAATGGAAGGGGAAAATATTTTTAAAATGAATTCAATGAATAGTTGAAGGAACATGGAATTCAAAGGAAATAATCATGAAGTTATTCCCCACAACATAATGGAGTTGCTAAAAGGAAGAACGAGCACATTGCAAAAATAACATGTGCCATGTTCAATGAAAAGAATTTGCCAAATTACCTTTGGGCTAAAGCTATAGCAACTAATCTATATCATGAATCAAACACCCATAGTGGCAATTCATGGCATGACACCCAAAGAAAAATTAACATGTAAAAAACCAAATGTTTCACACCTCAGAATGTTTGGTTGCATTGCATACATGCATGTTCCTGACGAAAAGAAATAAAAACTAGACCCAAAAGCTGAGAAATGTATCTTCATTGGATATTCCTTATAACAAAAAGGATATAGATGCTTCAACCCTTCCACTCGCAAGTTGGAAGTGAGTAGAAATGTTGTGTTTGATGAGATGGTTAGTTAATATTCACCACTAGAGATAACAAAAGATGAAGAGGTTAAAAATGGTGATGTTTCATCAAATGTGGAACAATAATCACAATTAATTAATGGACCACAAAAGTCTTTAATTAATGGGTCTAGTAACATTCAACAGAAAGGAAGATTAATATCTCAAACATTGTACATGGTAGTTTTCAAATATCATGTAGAAATTCTCATGTAGATGGTGAGTCAAATGATTCAAAAAAGAGTGCGGATGAAGAATTAAGAGTCCTTTCAGTTCCTACCCCTGGAGCTAAAATGGCCAAGAAAGCTTTGAAAACACCTGAAACAACAATAGAGTTAAAGATCCACACAAGTCAAATACCATGTACAAAGACTCACATCTGATGGCTTTGTAGTTCATCATTACACATACACAATGAAAGTTATATAGGAAGTTGAACCCACTTGTTTCAAGCAGGTGGTTGAAAACCCTAAGTGGGATAATGCCATGGATGAAAAGATGGTGGCATTGGATGTTAATGCTACTTGGGAATTGGTAGCTTTACCAAAAGACAAGAAAGCAATTGGATGCAAATGGGTGTACAAAATCAAGCACAATGTAGATGGATTTGTGAACAGATACAAAACAATATTAGTTGCCAAAGGTATGCCCAAACTTATGGCATAGACTATGAAAAGACCTATAGTTAAGTTGCAAAACTAACAACTGTAAGAGCGATCATTGCTCTGGTAGTAACAAAAGGATGTAAAAAATGGTTTTCTTCATGGAGATTTACAAGAAGAAATGTACATGGAACAACCACCATGTTATGTGGACCAAACACATCCTAATTGGTTTGTAGGTTGAAGAAAGCTTTGTATGGCTTGAAGTAAGCACCTAAAGCTTGGTTAGATCAGATAGGTCAGTAGCTTGTCATAAGTGGATTTTAAACATCTAATGTAAATTTTTCACTATATTTGAAAAAGACAAATCGTGGGATTGTAGTCATAGTCATTTATGTTGATGATTGATTATCACATGAGATAGTGATGTAAACATTTATGATTTGAGGAAGCTTTTGAAGCAAAGTTTGAGATGAAGGATTTGGAATAATTGTGTTACTTCCTTAGCATTGAGGTAATCCAGTCCCCTAGAAGGATATGGTTATTACAAAGGCAATATGTCTTGAACAAATTGTCTGAATATGGGATGACAGGTTGCAAACCCATTTCAATTCCATTGGAGCAGAATGTGAAGTTAAGTGCAGATGATGGTGACCTTGTGGAAGATACCACTAATGTATAGACGCATAGTGAGGAGGTTACATGACCATCACAAGGCCGGATTTGAGTTATGCAATTGGAGTGGTGAGTCAATTCATGCAAACACCACAAAAGCCACATTTGGATGCAATGGAGCACATATTGAAGTAAAACATACTTCATGAAGCCAAGAGCTAGTTACAAATACATGGATACATGGATGTTGATTGGGTTGGCAATGTTTCAAATAAAAGATCAACTAGTGGTTTCATGTTTTTTTTATAGAAGTGGTGTTGTTTTTTGGAGCAGTAACTAACAACCAATAGTTACATTATCGAGCACAAAAGCAAAATACAAAGGCGTAGCAATTGTTGCATGTGAAGTAGTTTGGTTACAAAAACTACTCTCAAATTAGGGATAATCAATGGATGCTTGTGTTGTCATTTATTGTGATAACATCAGTAGCATATTACTTGTTAACAACTTGGTCTATCATGTTGGGACAAAACACATTGAGGTGCATTACCACTTTATTAGAGATAAAAATCTAGTCAGAGAAATTAACCTTATTCATGTCAGTTTTGAAGATCAAGTTGTTGACATTTTTGCAAAGGCTTTAGGTACAGACAAGCTAAGGAAACTTTTAAAAAATGTTTGGTGTACTAGAATTGGATTTGAACTTGGGGGGGGATGTTGAAAATTCAAACTCAACTAATTAGGTTTCATTAGTTATTGGAGTAGGAAGGTAACTAGGTTATTTTCACAAGGTTGAATTAATTTCTTTACTTATATTAGTTTAGTTATTTGTGGTTTGGTCTTTTAGTTAAATACCACAACGTGGAGACATGTACAATCAAGAAAAAAGAGGAGCCCACTATAGTAACAATAGAGGCTACCAATCAACCTTAGAAGGGTCAAAAAAATAATTCGTATGCTTGCCACATTTATGGTTTAAATGGGCATATTGATGGATTGTTTCAAGTTTATAGAGATGTAGAAAATATTTCAAGGGAAAAATGCATCCAAGCTTAGAAGGGAAAGTGGTAGCTTAGGTCAAGACAATCATTGTAGATGTGAATGTAGTAGAGGTCAATTTTGTTACAACAAATAAAATCATAGAAGACCAAGTGTTCCAAGAGAGAAAACGAAGGAAGAATAAAAGTACTATAGATTGGGAGGAGGAGGAGAAATTGAAGAAACAATGGAGGGACAATTTATTAGTTATACAAAGCACAAATTACCAATGAAGGATCTTTTACATCAATAGAAGAATGGAACACAATGTGGCCGAGTATGCTCAATACTACACCATCTATTGAGCTTCAAAAACATTAAGAATTTGTAATTTCACAAAAAAAATTGATATCAATAGAAAAAAAAATTCAGGATATTAGTAAATAGATGTTGCAAACCAGTTATACTTTGAACTTGGGACAATTATTAAAAATAGCTGATGAGTTGAAAAAATATCTCTAGCAGATAATGAAATCAAATAAACCATATATTGTATCTAAAATAATAAATAATAAAAAACACCATTTATATACCAAAAGTAACAATAATGACAATCACTATTGATAACCATATGGTGGTTATTTAAGTACAGATAGGAAAAAACATTATAGGAGATCATAAGTGAATTTTCAATTTGATCAACTATGGCATGCTATTACAATGGCTATAACTTTGTGTTTGCCTATTTTAAAGTGGATGAGTGTTGTTTCAATGGGTTGTTGAGACAAGATTTGTGTCCATGTCAAACTTCTTTTCCCTTGTTCATGCATTTTGAATGGGTGTATCAGGTTTCATTGTTAGACAAGGTCATTAACCCATCCATTTTTTTTCTTTTTTTGCATGTGATATTCACTTGCATTATACAATATTTTGTTAATGCACCCTTTCAAGAAAACCTTAGTTATGATGAAAAACAAAGTGAACAAATGGTGCGTAGTATAGTAAATAAAAATTGGTTAAAAGATGAACTCATAATTGCTCCAAAATTATATATATACATATATATTATTCATGACACCGTCAAATTGAAGTTTGCCAACCAAAAAAAACGACCAAAGACTATGGTTTGGAAAATGAAAAGAACCAAACCAAAAATGAATCCTTTACAACAATATATTCTCCTTATGAATGCTTAAATTGAAACAAAATATTGTTTTAATAACATGAATTAACAAACACCAATGTTATTTGCATTTTGTCCATCAAGATTGAATTATAATATTGCTTTGATTTGAAAGAAACCTATTTTACGATGCTCAAACTTTGGAATTAGTTATTTGAAAACTTATTAAAGATGGCATTGATGTTTAAAGAATGACATGGAAGGCGTTTTGTTGAAAGGATAATTCATCCAAATGAAATGTCAAATTACAAATGTTGATTAGAAATAATTATTGAGTCAAAATCTTATGGGAACCATATTCATCTAGTTTTGGGAACTTTTAAAATGCAAGAAGGAAAATTGGGTAATAATTGAAGCCCGTGGAATCTTGTATTTAACTACCATGAACTATAGGGGGGAAGGAAAAAAACAAAAAAACTAGAAACAAGGGCATGTCATCATTTAATATGCACAACCGAATGATCTTTTTAAATAAGTAACAACATAAATAATAAGAATACAAAAAATAAAAAATAAAAAATTCCAACTTGGAAATGACACACATATTACAACTTAATCTTTGAAATTCTTTGAAAAACTTGACATGAAATAAGTTGGAATTTGAAGCAAGTTGAGGGTGGAAAATGTGTTGTTAAAAAAACAATCAAGTGTAAAAAAGGAGGGAGAAAAAAATGTGAAAAAGAAAAAAAGACCTTGAAACCATGTAGAAAGCAACATTCGATTATAACAAGAGTGTTGCACAAAATCATGCATGTTAATCCTATGTATGACAAGATCAACAATGGCAACACCACCTTCATCAAGTCCTTTATTATTCACATCCAATGAATCAGGGCCTAATCCTCCAAGTATTGAAGAAGTGAATGATGCATTTAGAAGACTTGGGGAGACACAACAAGAGTTTAATGGGATAAAAGTTGATCAATACGTTGTTACAAACAAGATGATACAATCCCCGTTGTCACATTCCTCATTTTCACACACCCCGCCTTCAAATTGGACCGTGGAACAAAATTCACCTCATGTACTTCATAGTTCAATCCATGGTCATCATGATCATCATGTAGATGTTCGACATGTACATTTTTACGAAGATGAACACCATTGTTGTTGTTGTGTATGTTCAAAAACTTCTCTTGGTTGTTTTTGCAATTGTTTTAAAGGTCCATGGAAGTCATGATTTGGGCTCAAATTCATGAACATTCACAACATTTTCATTTTGAAAGCACACTTGCAAGCATAAACACATGCATAAGTGATTCCTACATTGTTTTTTTTTGCATTATTTGGGCTCCATATATTTAAAGCCATTTGAATTTATGACAACAAAAATTTGCTTCTTACCTTAATTTTGGTGGATATTTATATATTGTTTGAATTGGTATGATATGAATTTAGCACTAACATGTTGTTGAATTTAATTGTTTGTTAGTGACACAATTTAATCAGTCACATGATCATAGATTTTCTTTCAAAATGTGATGATTTTTGAGGTATTAGTTACTTATATTCATATAATGGTCTTGTGTTTTCCTGACTAGTGTACTAGTAGCCTATCATAAAGTGGTTTCTTGTAAAGGAATGATATAATATCATGATTTCATTTATGTATCATGGTTATTTGAATAATTTATCATTTTTTTTCATGATTTGCTTTTGCCAATATTGAACATTGGAGAATTGTTTTGTATGGTGATAGTGACAATGAAAATTGAAAATCTAAAAATAAAAATTTGCACAATCATAAATGTTTGATTTTCAAATATACCTTATGATTTTGTGCATAATATGAAGCAATTCAATTCTACTTAATGTAGTTAAAGTTACATCACATGAAACATTAACATAGAAATTTAACCTTTTAGGATTTTCAATGGACAAGGAAACAATGTTATGTATTTTTTAATTACAATTGATATTTCTCATACATATATAACACAATTTTTTGGTCATGAATTGCATAAAATGTTGTTATTAATGGTCTTTTATCTTTTATCTTTTATGTGATCATGAGCCCAAGTCATGTGGAAAAATCTCCATGGAATTTTTCATTGTAGAATAATTTGATGACATATTATTGGATAGATGTTTGAATCTCGAGGTTCCACAATATCCAAGTGTATCCCAACGTGTGCAGGGAAAAAATTGGTGGAAAATATTTTGCAAACAATGATTATGCATAAAAACGTAAAATTTTGTGATGGCCATAACCATGTTGTGGCAAATGTTATATTACAAAAATTGAAATAGATTATTAAACATGAAAATAAATATAACACAACATGAAACAAAACCAATACAAATACAAAGTCAGATCAAGATAGGACATTAAGATCTTATTGATAACAATAAAAGAATGTAACCATGAAGTTGTAGGTCTCACTTGTGCAAAGTCCAAAATTTGAGGTGCATGGTATTAAGTTATTTACCTTTACATGGAAATGTGTTTTCTATCCATATGACTAAAGATTACACATGAAACACATTCTTTTTGCATGATATTGGAATTGTGTATAATGACATCCAAATTTTTGTTTGAAGAATACAATAACACTCAATCAATCTTTCGTGTTACAACCATCATGGTTGGATTCAAAAGAATGTACAAATTTATCTTTTTTCTCCCCCTAAAAGATAACCATGCATCCTAAAACATGAATTATTGTTGTACAACAATTAACTCTTGTTAAAGTAGTAAGAAAAAATGGTGTTTTTAAAATGTGGACCAATACACACAACACCATTGCCAATGAATAATAAAATTTTACACAAATTTTCTCTTCAAGAAATTATTACAACATGAACATAATTGATTCCTCCGCAAATTTTTTCAAAACAAAGTCAAATGAAATTATGAAAAATTTATGTTGTACACATGTTTAATTATATTATAATTTGATATATTAATTATTTTTCATTCAAAAGTGAATAAATCATTATTTTTAAGGAAAAACTAATTAATTAATAATAGTAACGATCAAGGTTTTTCTAAAAAGATTTATGGAATAGCCTCATTGGTGAAGATCCCTACAAAGATATAATAGTAAATGATGAGGCATTTGAATGGGTTTTAGACCTTTTCAGGGATTTTTGTTATAGGTGGCAACCTTGGTAAAAGTTGGTGATTTTTTTCTCTTCAAAAAATGGTTTAAAAAGCATCTAAAACACCATTCTTTCACGTTTTTTTTTTCTATTATTTTGGGAAAAAAATCACTAAGATGACCTTTATGTATAACAAGTAGGTAACACAAAAAGAAAACCCATGTTAATTGGTAATTGGGGGTTATTAAATTGATAATAGGTGGGTTTTAAAATATTGAATTCTTAAATTCTTATTTGTGGTGATTGAAAGAAAAAAACTCGCCTCACTAAAATTTCCCTTCCTTTTATAGCTTGTAAAATATGATGAGATTAAGAAGTGAAAACCATGTTGAAGGCTTGATGTGTGTGTAAAAGTTAATGTTGCATGTGTTTTTTTATAAACTCACAAGTGGTGCAAAGTCAAAATTACCTTGAACTTTTGAGTTGAAATCCTTTAGAAATTGATCAAGATATGACACAACTAGGTCAATAATAAAACTTTTTTTGACAATACTTCTTATGAAGGAAGTATGCTTTGGATGTAATTTGCATTTCCAACTCAATGGTGTTTAGTTATTTTGTCAATATTTAGATATAATAAAATTGATAATAAAATATCTAGGAATGATGGGTTCTTCAATAGATGAATAACATAATTTCATACTTTTATTATGATCATGAGATGGGAAAAATGAAAGAAAAATAAGGAGTCAAGAATACATGGGCCAAGCCAATATAAATTTATTTTTAGAAATTCCATTTCAAAGATGAAACTAATTTAGGTTTTTCAGTTGGTGTTCATTTATAAGGGTGAAACTTCACATCTTGGTGACCAAAAAAACAAAATGTGATTCCTACAATTGATTTTTTAAAAGGCCCAAAATTGTTTGATTTACATTTTTATATATTAAAAATCACTAGATTTAGACAATAGGTTCCAAGTTCCAAAATGTTGTCAAAATATAATAGGATTCAAAAAAATTACATTGTCCTATTTGATTTGTAGCCAAATTTGGTTAAATATTTTTTTGTGGATGATTGTCATACCACCTACAACACACACAAAATTAGAAAAAAACCCTTGCTTTCAAAGTTGCATGATGTTATTTAGGACTTGGAAAAGACATGGAAACTTGATAAACTGGTTGGGGATGTCATAAGCAAACATCTTTTTTATTTTTGGAAATATGTTATGAACATTTTGGGGACCATATGGAAACATAAATCATTATTCTTTTTGTTGGAGATATTTTTCATGCAAGGTAATGTTTAGTGTTATGTGGTTATTTTATTATTTTAAGAAGCATGGTTTTGGGTATTTGAAAACCCATATGCTCTAAAAGTTTTTGGTTGCATTTTTTTTTTGTTTTTACTAGAAAAATTCACACGTTCAATTACCTTTTTTGTATTTAAATTTTGTCTATTCTTGAGGTCCATTATCTCTTAACCAAAGAACATGTAGTTTATACACATGGGCAATGTTTCAAGATGGGCAATGTGAGCAAATTGAAAGCCCAATTTTTCTTTTACCACCTCATATAAGGTTTTTATAAGTATGAACATGTTTAAAATCTTTACAACATATTATGAAAAGCTTTCTCAAAAGACATAACACACAGCCAAACTTGCATGAACACAAAAATATGGATTCAAACATTGGAGCTTGGTACCTATAAGATGCATTTGATTTTTTCCTTTGAAAACACGTATGGGAATAAAAACACTAGGCTTATTGGTGATTTGTACTCATTTTTTTGACCCATAACTTAAAGAAAATGATCATGGTAGCAAATTCTAAGTTCATTGTTCATCATTACACTTTGTTTTGTCCAATTGTTGTAGTAGAAGAATGTTTGAAACTTCATAAACAATGTTTCTTCCTCTTTCATGACCTTGAACAACTTATTAATATCAAATAGAACCAAGAGAAAACTAATCCCCTTTTCAAAACATGAGTGGTGATTCAATGGTATAGCATTTGTTTAGGACCTTAACACCTCAAAAAAAGATTATGAGTTCAAACCCACTAGTGTGTGCAAGTGAAAGCTTTGTGCCACTTAACTTGATTTAGGGTGCCAAATAACTTATAGCTTAAGTTAGTGACTCTATTGTAAACTTGATGTTTGAACACTTCAAGGTAAAAAAAATGCACAATGGTGGTGTTGGTAATAAGGTATTTAAAGAAAAATGCAATGTAATACTTGGATTTGGGACATTATGGAGAACTAAAATATTGTAGAAGCATACAAATTATTCAAATTGAAATGGTGGAAATTTCACTACTACAAAACTTGTTCCTAGACCACTCAAGATTTCACCCATCTTCCACTTGATCCAAACATGGCTATCAATTTGTTATGTCGTTCTTTTGGTAATGCCTTTGTTAACACATCCACCACCATGTCCTCTATTGAACAATATTCAAAGGTAACTTTGCCATTTTCAATTAATTCTCGAACAAAATGATGTTGCACATCAATGTGCTTTGTTCAAACATGTTGCGTGGGATTTTTCATCAATGATATTGCACCTTGGTTGTCACATTGAATCACCATTGTCTTCTTCTATTTCATGTACCCTAATTCCTTCATGAACTTTGTCATCCATATGGCTTCCTTCGTAGCTTGTGTACTCACCATGTATTCAGCCTCTGTCGTTGATAGAACGATTTGTTGAAACAATAGGATCAGAGGAGAGATTGCACATTCAAAGCACATAGATCACACAAGTATGTGAACAATGCTTGGAGTGAGATATCCAACTCTCCTCCAACCTTGCTCTTTATTCCCTTC
>Ga0116228_10004780_pt1 | contig 12043 bp, 9 predicted proteins | sample S1TSphfallax_2_FD_89694 | JGI IMG/M metagenome (GOLD analysis project Ga0116228, IMG submission 89694) | Host-associated microbial communities from peat moss isolated from Minnesota, USA - S1T2_Fc - Sphagnum fallax MG | ecosystem: Host-associated > Plants > Peat moss > Unclassified | place: USA...
CTTATTTAATACTAATAAGATAAAAGAATTTTGTGAATCTAATTTGTTTCCCCAAAATGGGGGGGGTGGTCTTTTCAGGTGCGTTCTTTACATGAACAAGATAACTTGTTTGATCTTATTGACCAACAATTAAAAAACAATGTATTGGATGATGAAGCACGACGTGTGATTGATGTGGCATTATTATGTGTGCAAACATCAGCCTCAAGACGTCCCTCAATGTCACATGTGTTAACCATGTTATTAAATGGGGTGGATATGGAAGTTGTTTCAAAAGAAGATAATAACATTCATATGATGGAGTCCTCAAACCTTCTTGGGTTTCATCATGTTGTGCCTAATAACCATGGCAATGTTGAAATTGAACTCAGCACTTTGGATCCTAATTAGTCATTTTTTAAGACATGTCAATTAATTATAATCAAGTGTGAGACAAATTATGATGTTTTAGTGAACAACCTAAATCATGCACAACTTAATGTGCCACGTTTATTTGTTTATCATTTTTTCATCAATATATCATCAAAAACCCCTCCATTTTATAGATTTATTGACAATGAACATTTGGCAATCAAGATTCACAAAAATATTTACTAAATACGCAATTGAACACATAACGTGTTATGAAATTACATTGATACTAGTAAAAAGTTTTCAAGACTTTTGTGATCATTCCAAGTAAATTTTCAAATTCTTGTAATGAAAAATGTTATACCTTTAAATTTGCTTCAAGGTGAATTGAAAATGCTAATCCATTATTGTTGAATCTATTGGAAAACACAATTTATGACCTTACAAGAAATTTATTTTGAAATGGAAAAATGGTCTTATTGTTGTGGACACCTCTTTGTTCAATAAATATTGCTTGTGCATATATTAAATTATGCCCATGTAAAAAAACTCTAAATCTTTATTGTCATTTGAACATTGTCTTTGAAAAAATTAACAAAGTTAACCATGTAAATTGTGATGATCTTATGTTAATGTATAACATTATGTTATCCGGTGTATGGCATGGATGAACAAAGACAAAGTAGATAAGGAGAATGGTAGGGATTAACCAAGGTAGTGAATGAGCTAAATAGGATTAAAATTGTTGAACATTTTTAATTTTGAATTACTTTTGGAGGGAAGTGATTTAGGATGAGGTTTTAAAAATTGTTGAAATCTACAAGTTGTTTTTGTTTACATGGATTGAAGAAGAAAGCTACTAGAGTTTTTTGTTCTAATTTCTATTTTATAAACTATAGATTGTTGATATGTTCAGTAAAGATAATAGTATAGATTTGATGAAGAAACATGGATTTATATTTTGTAACTATTGTGTTTTGGATTTCCAATAGATCTAACATAAGAAATTTAATAGTGTCTATTTTTCAGAATGCCTCACGCCAAAACTTTACAGTCTGCTCTATTTTGCAACAAGGTAGGTATTCCTTGTCTGCTCAAGAAAAAAAAAAAAAGTTTGAAGTTTAGATGAGCTCAAGACAAAGTTGAACTGAGGACAAAAGGGAAATTAGTGACGCTGGATCTGTGGATTTCCGGGTAGTGTTGTTTGGAAATCCTATGCATGGGTTTGAGGTTCATTTCCCTTCCATCCGATGCAAACCTGTCACACGCTGTGCTCTGGTCGTCGCAGCGGCAGCCAGTGATTTTCTTCACCAATCAATCAGCTGTACGAGATTCTGACTACCGCTGTGCCACTGCTTGTATTGTTGTTGCATGGCTCCATAAGGCGATTGAGCTGCTAAGGGTACATTTTTTATCCTCACAAATGTTTCTTCTGGCCCCACTCGACTTGCTGCAGTTTTCATGCAAAAAGTTGACACGCCTGCCAATTACCGTACAACCTTGGCAGCGTCCACACTAATTATATTATTTTTAGAATCTTGAAATTTTCAACTAAAATTTTTTTTTTTTTCAAAGAACAGAACTTTTGTGAACGGAATTAGAGGAATATTTACGATTTTTTTTTGAAATGGAATCTTCCAAATTAATTAATTAGTCGACAGATATGTGTACTTAGTATTGGAGAGGATTTCACATTATTTTGGTGGGGGGCGCGTTCGCCCTCATCCCTTAAGGCTGAAGATTCTCCCCAAGCTCACAGCTACGGCTAGTCATCGAGCAGCCTCCAATCAATCAACTTCACAGGTGTAAGCATGTCACAGGAGGAAGGTCCTATGCACTCTTTATGCCTGCAACTCCCATGTGTCAGCCAGTCGTTTTTTTTTGGGGTGAAAAGTCCGCAAAAGGGGAGCTAGTTTTCTGCAAAGGGAAGATTCTGTTGCAAATGCCAATTGAAAAAAAAAGAAAAATCGCCAAATTGCAACAGAAAACTTATTTTGCTGCAAAGGGTGTCCCCAGATTCATGCCTACTGGCTAAACGTTTATGACTTTCGTGGAAAAGAGTCGCCAGCGAAGTTGGAATCCGCTTACGATGCTTGTAAGTCTGGCTCCATGACGGAATTTGAAAGGGAAAACACTGTTGTGGGTCTGCCATGGTCTGTTGGGTGGCTTAATAGTGTTAAGCACGTAGAAACACCTTTGGACAAAAAATTCATTGAATTAATTACACTAGTGTGAACCCGGTGCATAATGCACCCGTTGAGCTCTCGCTGCTGATTCTTGTTCTTCTTCTTGTTCTTTTTCTCTTCTCCTGCAATCAGTGCTCCTCGTTTCATCAGCGTGTAGAAAGAAACTTTCTGCCCAGAAAATAAATTCAAAGTGCAAAATTTTGTGAAGGAAAGTATTGAATCATCCTCAAGAATATTTTACTAGTTGAAATGAAATTTGCAAAAAAACTAATTACTTAATTAAATAAATAAAAATTACGGACGGACAAAGTGCAAAATTTTGTGAAGGAAAGTATTGAATCATCCTCAAGAATATTTTATTAGTTGAAATGAAACTTGCAAAAAAACTAATTACTTAATTAAATAAATAAAAAATAAGTCCGTCTGTCCGTCCGTCCGTCCGTCCGTCCGTCCGTCCTCCGTCTGTCAGTCCGTCCGTCCGTCCTCCGTCTATCCGTCCGTCCTCCGTCTATCCGTCCGTCCGTCCGTCCGTCCTCCGTCTGTTCGTCCGTCCGTCCGTCCGTCGTCCGTCCGTCCGTCCGTCGTCCGTCGTCCGTCCGTCCGTCCGTCGTCCGTCCGTCCGTCCGTCCGTCCGTCTGTCCATCCGTCCGTCCGTCCGTTTGTCCGGGTCGATTCTGGCATTGAAAATGCTAGCCGGTGGTCAGTTATAGGCCGGCCGGTTCTACCGTAGAAAATGCAAGCAGAACGCCCAATCACCCACCCACCCACTGACGGACTTAGTGAATTTATATATAAGATTTGAGTAATGGGCAATCAGTAGGGATCGGAACCAACTCTGCAATTTATGTTTTGCAATTTATTTTGCAATTTAATTGCAAGTTACTTGTTTCATATTTTAATAAATTGCAAAACATAAGCTTGTGTCTATTTTAGAGAAAATATGGAGACAATGTTTTGCTAAAATCATGTCATTTGATGTGCACATACAAAAAACATGATTTATTATGACAAATTGGAATTTCATTTCTCACAATGAGATGAATAATTAAATAAACAACTTAATTTAAGGAGGTTTTTTTAATGATATATCGTTGAAATTTTTTAACAAGTAATGAACAATGAAATGTGGCCCACATTAAATTTGTGCATGATTGAGGTGGTTCAATTGACTAGGACACCATTAGTTTCAAATTCAATTACAAATTAATTGACATCTTTTAAAGAATAACTAACTAGAAATTTAAATGTTTTGTCAATTTCAACATTGCCATGATTATTGGGAACAACCTGCTTAGACATAAAATAATATTATCTCATATTAGCCCACTTGGACTAAGGGAACTGTTTGACCCAAGAAGATGTGAGACATCCACTTCATGAATCTAATTAGCTTTTTTTGAAACAACCGCCACATCCACCTCATTTAGGAACATGGCTAACACACGTGACATGAATGGACGTCTTGTTGCTGAAGTTTGCATACATAATAATGCCACATTAATCACACGTTGTGCTTCATCATCCAATACATTGTTGTTTAGTCGTGGGTCAATAAGATCCATCAACTTATCTTGTTCATGTAGAGAATATGCCTGTAAAAACCCACCCCCCACTATGAGGAAAAAAATTAGATTCACAAAATTCTTTCATCATATTAATTGAATTATGGGTTAGTTTGTCTCTACTCGGATTTATTGAATACCTTTATATTTCAAGGTATTCTTTTGCTAGCTAATTATATGGGAATCAATCCCTACCCTTATTTATTCATAAATGTGATAAAAAATTTCTATTAATAAATCCATAATCTACTTTTAAAGGAAACATCTTTAACTTTATATTGGAACGATTTTTAAAAATAATTTTTTTGAACAATTTTTTGTGGGCTTAATAAATGTTTTTCTAATAATTTCAAATAAAATCTACTTCTATTTTCAAATGATAAACCAGTAACTTGTAATTATCAATTTGACATCAATTTTATCAAAACATAAATGAACCTTTTTAGTAAATTTGCATGGACAATGGGCATGTTGACATTAGATTTACTAAGCTTTTGATTGAAAAAATGTATTTAACATGTGGATGGAAGTTGTAAACCTAATCATATTAAATTAACATTTTGAAAATTAACTTTCAATTGTCCATCAAAATGAAGTTTAGACTTCTGATTTCCCATTAAACATAACCAAGTGGTGCTTCATTCCCTTTTATGGCTATTGGATTCATTTCAATGATAGCAATTTAAAAAATTTAATATGATGTAATTGGGGAAATATGTTTACCCAATCCTTTTCAAATTTTGACACCCAAATAACATGGGCTTTCATGTTTTTCATCATTGTTTTACTTATTAATGCCTATTAAAGATTTATGTTGAATTTAATAAATAACCATTGAAACCAATTGGGCTATTGAATTGGCATCTTGGCCCCACAATATTAAATTCTATAATTAACTTAACTTGATTTTTCTTAAAACTAAATGTACATACACGTACCCATTGAAGAAGGTAAATTTTGTTTGTTTCCAAAGACAAATCAATATTCTTGCGACCACTCACAATCTCCAAGAGAAGCACCCCATAGCTAAATACATCCACCTTTTCACTGAGTTGGCCAAGAGTAGCATATTCAGGAGACAAATATCCCCTACAAGCAAAAAAAAACTGAACAAGTGAGATATATATTTGAATTTGTGTGCAAAGTGTGTTGAATATTTAGTTTCAATGGTGCCTAAGAGTAATCATTTAATTGTTTCCATATGACCTAGACGTGTACATTTAATCATGGAATCATTGTAACATTATATGTTGGTATTTAAGAGTGGAAGAATGTACATTGTTCCAGCAATATGGGCGGTTGACAAGTGGCTTTTATCCTTTGGAAATAGTCGTGCCAATCCAAAGTCTACAATTTTTGGGTTCAAATCTTTGTCAAGAGGATGTTAGCTCCTTTGATGTCTCGATGTATAATGTGCGATTGCAAATATTCATGAAGGTGAATGAGGCCATGAGCAATTCCCACACATATGTTAAATCGCCTTGTCCAATCCAAGAATAAAACATTTTTTATTTGTTGGTCTGCAAACACAAAAATATCAACAATGATTGATCATAAGATATTAGATTATCACACATGCATGACATGCAAACCATTAAAATATCATCAAGATTTCTATGACATGGAAATTTACCATGACCTTAAGTTGAAGTGTCATACCCCGTAGAGCTTCAACAAGGTTTTTATTTTCCACATATTCAAACACAGTAAGTCGTTGTGTGGCTCGTAGAGAACATCCTTTCACCTTCACTAGGTTCTTGTGACTAACACCAGTCATGAGCACAATTTCGTTCAAAAATTCACTTACCCCTTGATGTGATGTGTTCAATAGTTTCACTACCACATTTGTCCCATCAGGTAATATACCTTATAAAATACATAGAAATATCTTTCAATTTTTCATCATTGAACATTGATTATCAATTATCAATTGGCAAATCCTCTGAAATTAATCACAACCAATTTCATGCTAAAATGCACGAATTACAAGTTGCAAATATGTTTGAATTATTATTTTAGCATCAAAGATTTTGTATATTATAAAAAATTTAAATAATTTTGTTGAACTAAACATTGGAAATACACTATGAATTTGTAAGGAAGTTGAAATATGAATGTACCTTATAGACTACCCCAAAACCACCCTCTCCAAGTTTATTGGATGCATGGAAATCTTTAGTGGCTAACTTTAACATATTATATGAATACAATATAAGTTGCACTTGTTGTCTTGCAAATTCTGCCAAATTATGTCCAATTGTCATATGCTTCACATGCAAATAGAATAACTTGTACAACGAATGAAATGAACATTCAATAATCATACTATTGGCAAAAATTTACAAACCTAAATATAAACGGGTCAATGAATGGGCAACATGATGTTATTACATCTACACATGCTTAAAAATTTTGAATAATGATTTTTCTTGTAACTATTTCGAATTAACTATTTTGAATAGAAAATAAACAAATAATGGAACTAAGAAGGAATTCAAAATTGAATTTCACGAAAAGCTAACATAGTTTTCTAGTACTTCCAATATACGATAATGGAAATGAGTCCACTCACAAATACAAAACTGGGTAATATTGTTGACAATATCCAAGCCGACTTTTTATGCAATTCATGGGAATTATAACCTTGGGTTAGCAATTGAGTCAAACATGAATTCATCTTTTTAAAAACTTGAACAAAAGGATTATTGTAGATTTTTCCCCAAAAAAAAAAAACCTTGGCAACTTCCACAGTAACCTATTAAGTAATTAATGTATTTTGGGAATTTTAATTCAGCATTTTAGTTTTGATTTTGATAAGTACAAAATAAATATAATAAAACTACATACATTACCAAAAACATTCAATTGTCTTCCTGATTGGACGATCCTCACAAACTTTCATTATACTACAGAGTGATAGGGTTCAAGTTTGACCATAATAAGCTATTTTTTTTGAAAAATTAGACAAAAAATTTAAATTTTAATGTGTGTTCAAGCCACCAAGCTACCACAATGGTTGTATTAATTTGCAACAAATTCACATTGTGCTACCCCTACAAGTAGAATTGTCATAACATTGTTTCAATAACTATAATAAATTTCACTAACTTTTATTGTTCTTACATGATGGCACTCAACACTATTACAACTATTTAAGTTTGAATACCATAAACGCAAAAAAATTAATTTATATGTTAAAACCATTGTTATAAGATAATGGAATGGAAGCAATATCCACGAATGTTAAGTGATAAGTGATAATGTTGATTTTATGCACTTTTAGCTTTTCATGGTGTGTATTGAAGACGTAATATGAGTAATGCACAATCCTTAACTTTCCCATGAATGTTCAATCTTTGAAATGTAGGAAAATTGTTGTGGAGAATATATCCACCTATTTGGATGGTAGATGAATTGTAACGACAATTTTGTTGTTCATATTGAGTTGGGTTTTCAGAACTATCACAACATGGATTCCCTCCAAGCCTGTAATGATACAAAATGTGAATATAATTTTAAAAAGTTGTATAGAAATTTTGCATTAAAAAAATAGTAATTGAAACTATTGAAGCTTTGAATGTAGGATGGACTGTGTCCCACCCTATTTGGGCTACAACATCGTCTTAAAATAATTTGAAATTATATTGCTTAAATGATGAAAATAATGAAATCCACAGGTTTGGTATTGAAACTTACAAGACTGGTGAATATATACCACTTTCCCAAGATGGGTTAAGTTGAATTATGTTATTGTTGACCATTGATATCAATGTCTCGAACACCAAATGTTTTGTCAAATTGATTTGTAAATCCAAGACTCCATTAAAGTTGTTGTTATCAAAATTGCTACATTGAAGCCTCAAAATGTTAGTTCACAACACAACGTGTATCTTAAACCTTAAGTGTAAAGAATTCCAATTTACAAATTATATAGTTTCAATTCTAAAATGTTGTAGAATGACAAAATCTAATTGATATTTAAAAAACATATTCAGTTATAAACATTAATGTCACAAAGTTGTTCAAATCGTTAGGTTTTAAAATATATTGAAAAAATAGATATTATTATTATGTAAGAAATGAACTTAGTACCATTAAATAAATGGACGTTCATCCCTTAACATATGAACATGAACACATAGAATTAGGTGTCAAGACATAAACTCACACTTCTTGTAACATGAATGAACAATTGAATAAATTTGATGGAAATAAGCCAGTCAATTGGTTTCCACCCAAGTTCCTAGGAAACCCATTTTATAGGTTAGATTTCAAATGACAAAGTCAAAATTGGGCAACACATAACATGCCATGTTTTTTTATAAATAACATAAATAAGTTAAAAGGCATGGAAAAGTTATGAAAAATAAAAAATTCACAATGTCAAATAAACTAATAAAACAATATCAATTAAGTCCAAAAATGAAAACACCAATAAGTATGCTCATCAATTTATAATCAATTTGTTGGAAAACTCATAAGATATGTTTGTATGTTATTTAAGTAACTTCAATTACTAGTCCACCACCAATGTTGCCTTTTCAAGTCACAAATGACAAATTGAATGGCTATGTGCGATAGGTTTTGCACATGTGTTTTCATGTAGAATTATCCTAACAGGTTCAAGTTTGTTATTTTGTTGAAACTCAAAAGACACAATAATGTTTTAAAAAGTTATTGATTGCATGCCATTTTTATTATGACTAGTGAAAGCCTTAAAAATAATTTATAGATCATGCAAGAATGGGATTGAAGTTCACTTAAAAAGATTTCAAAGAGTTGGGGCAATATAATTTGTTGTTAGATAGGTTTAAAACATTGAACTTGGGAATTTGACTCCATATTGAAGGTGAGATTGATCCATTAAATTGATTATCACTTAGATCCCTATATTACAACAAATAAATAAAACCATGTAAGATATTGTTAGACCTATCACAAACTTTCATGTGTATTGAACAATAATCATGTGTGAGGTGGAAACATAAAATATCAATTGTTAAATATGAATTTAAATGAACATATTGCAAACTTCAATTGCATATTAATTCAATATTGACATTTAGCACGTGACCATATTTTAATTTCATTATAATGTTAGACCCATGAATTTCAACCTAGCCAATTGGACCATTATATTAAAAAAACCAATCATGAGCATTGCCTTTTCAAGTATATGAATATATTTAGGCTTTGATAAATTGTGTGCCTATTGATGTGAAATACATGAGCTTACAATTTCACCATTGAATAAAAAATTCAAATATTTGATGTTGAGCAATGTGATTACAAGTCATTCACTTAATGTAATTTGTAAAACCTTATAATTATTTTGAGATCAACATATGATGTGACAATCTTGGGATGAAATTTGATAAACAATATGGTTATGAATCATAAAACATTGAATATTTAACATGTGCACAATTAAAAATGCTTCCAATTGAATGCAAGTTGGAAGGTTAAAGTGTTCACAAAGTTTTAAGTTGCAGAAATGAAGAAAGGTCTGGAAGTTCTCCATTTAGTTGATTTTTACTCATGGACCTATGCAAAAACAAAGCACTGCATATCTTGAGGGATTTTAACATGACACGAGCTTTCTTAAGCTAATTCGTGTTGAGATGTGAGATTTCCATCTGGGCACGGGAAATTTTGTCGTATTGAACTTAATAGTGCAACTCTCCATTTAAGTTTACATAAAAAAAGCAATGGGAAAACACTTACAAAGTTTCCAAAACGCTTTGTGGGTTTGTGACAGGTGGAAGGTTGCCCGAAAAATTATTTCTTGATAGGTTTAAAACTGTAAGGTTCGTAGAAATGTTCCAAATTGAAGGTCGGATTATTCCATTAAATTGATTGTTGCTTACATCCCTTGTAAACACCAAACAAGATATACACATAGTGAGCACAATTTGTTAATTTGCAAAGTATTAATAAAATCATGAACTTTGAATTCTTTGATGGTAGTAAAAGTTAGTGTGGCAATGAACTTATTCCTATGTATGCTTTAGATTTGACTAGTCCTTTCAAACATAAAGCTTACTTCAAAATTGTCAACTTGACACACATTTTCATTTCTGTAAACTAGTAGGAATAGGCTTCCTCACAAATTTGTGATTGAGCAACGAGGTGTTGAAAAGTCTGGGAGCTTTCCACTGAAATGATTGTTGTTAATTAACCTGTGAAAATTTGAAACATGTCACATGAAAATGAGTTCGTTATTTAGAGATATGAACATGATATCTATATAAATAATATAAGTTTAATCGAGCTAATAATCATGACCAACTTTCAACTAGTAGTTATGGGTTTATTTTAAGTTAACTAAGGCATTTTGTAAGATGTTGCATGTACATATAAACCCCAAGCTGAAATTTGTAATTACATAAACCAATGATCCAAAGTGTAAGAAAATAACAAGGCCTTAGAAGAAGGAGTGGGCATCGTCTCAATAGTTGAAAAGTCATAATGCTCCAATGGGATGTTTCAATTTCCAGTTTATTTATGGCATTAAGTTTGAAAATTAGTTTAAATTACTTTTATTGATCAACACAATCTAAATTTAACTGACATGTACTTTCAACCAAGTAGAATAAATGGGAACAAAATTTGGTTCCAAGCTCAATTCAGCTCAAGTGGTGGATGATGCACACTTACAAAATTTGAAGATAACAAGGTGTGTCTTGCATACGTAATGATGTGAGTGTGGAGATATCTCCTGATATATTGTTGAAGGATAAATCCAAAGTAGTTAAAAATAATCCCATAAATTCATTTGAGGCGTTAAAATATCCACCAATATGGTTGTGGCTCAAATTCCTGAATTGAAAAACAATATTTCCAACATGAACAAAGTTTAGGCAAAGGTGATAGGTGGAACAAGTCATCATTCATTGACAATATTGACTAATTTGAAATAATTGATAAAATTTCCTTCAATATAAGCTTACCATGATTCCTAGAAGAAGTTCAAATGCCTTGGGCATCTCCAAGTTCTTTCAATTGGGAGAAACAAACAAAAATTTGTAGAAATGGTAACCCCATTAGAATGGACAATGAAAGTGATGAATGATCAGTTTCCTGTTCTCACTTGTGACATTGTGTTTTGTTTAAGCTTATGGCACTTACAAGTACTGAATCCCCACGATCCCGTTGTAGAAGCCTGTCGTCGTCAGTCCAGGAATGTAGCCTGTGAAGTTATTTGAAGACAAATCCACCCTCACAGAGTAACCTGTGTTCAGTGTTTGAAAAACATGTTCGATGGATCCAGAGAACGCATTCCCATTTAGAAGCCTGGTATTCAGTAGTACTCAAATTGGTCAATGAACCATTGGCTTCTTTTTTCCATAGCATACTAGGAAGCTAGGGAAATTCTTTATGGCAAACTTCTTACAATAAACAAATTCTACAATGCACTGAAAGTTCATGTCACACCTTCCTTTAGACCACATAGTTATCCATGCCCAAATTGATGCATATAAACAACCCTATTCACATTCCCTCTTTCGATTGTGCCATTTTTGAAGTCACTAATATCTACACTTATGGACATGTGAGACTACTTGGACACCCATCATTGTTTTGCAATGCCCAAGAAGTTGGCAGCCTACAAGTGATTTTGACAACAGTGACACAGACTACTAGGTAATGTACATTGAAACATTGGAGTCTGGCATATTCTTGAGTGCTTATGCCAAGAAACTGGAAATTAAGAAAACCTAGCTTGATAATTACTGTAGTAGCTGGGCCAGTTCAACACTAATTATATTATTCTCAGAAATGTTCAAATTTTCAAAAAAAAATAAATTGCGTAGGAAAGTTAATAATTTGATGGAATATTTGTGAATATACCATTTACAGTTGAAATGGAATCCTCAAAATTAATTAATTAGTTATTTGACAAACATTTGTAAAAGTGGTCAAGCTACTAGTGTATGTAGATGA
>Ga0116228_10004781_pt1 | contig 12042 bp, 5 predicted proteins | sample S1TSphfallax_2_FD_89694 | JGI IMG/M metagenome (GOLD analysis project Ga0116228, IMG submission 89694) | Host-associated microbial communities from peat moss isolated from Minnesota, USA - S1T2_Fc - Sphagnum fallax MG | ecosystem: Host-associated > Plants > Peat moss > Unclassified | place: USA...
ACCATGACGTCGCCGCCGGCTGCAGCCACCATTCAAGACGTCGCCGACCTCGCCGGCGTGTCGCCGAAGACCATCTCCCGGGTCATCAACAATGAGCCGCGCGTCAGTTTCGACACACGCAAGCGCGTTCTCGAGGCCATCGAGACCCTCAAATATCGTCCTAACCTCAATGCCAGAGGCCTGGCCGGCAATCGTTCGTTTCTCATCGGGCTGCTATGCGATCAGCCGGGTGCTTATCAGAACGAATTCCAGAGCGGTGCCATCGCACGGTGCCGCGACGCCGACATGCATCTCATGGTCGAACCGTTGGACGTGTCGAGTTCTCAGCTCGACCGGCAGATCGACACGCTACTCGGACAACTACGGCTGGAGGGAGTGATCCTGCTGCCCCCGTTGTGCGACCATCCGACCGTGCTGGGTAAACTCGCCGATGCCGCCATCCCTGCGGTGCGGATCGCACCTAAAAAAAAGAGCGACACATCGCCGTCCGTCGGAATCGACGAATACTCTGCCGCGCGCCAGGTGACCGCGCACCTGCTGAGCCTCGGCCACAAGCGCATCGGATTCATGCTCGGGCGGCGCGATCACGGTGCCACCGAGTGGCGCTATCGGGGCTTCGCCGATGAGATGCGGGAGCACAAGGTGCCGGTGGACAAGAGTCTGGTGCTGTCGGGCAATTTCAATTTTGCCGAGGGTCTGCTGTGCGCCGAACGAATGCTGCGTGCGACACCGCCGCCGACGGCCATTTTTGCGAGCAATGACGACATGGCGGCCGCGGCGATCTCGGTGGCACGCAAGTTGGGGCTGCGATTGCCGGCGCAGCTGTCGGTGACGGGCTTCGATGATGCACCGGTGGCAAGCATGATCTGGCCGGAATTGACCACCATACGCCAGCCCGTGGCCGAGATGGCGCGCACCGCCGCCGACCTTATCATCCGCCACGAGCCGCGCCGCCAAGGCTGGCCCAAGCCGACCCCGCGCCATGTGTTGTCGCATGAACTCATCCTGCGCAATTCCACCGCCCGGCCGGGGCGCCAGCGTTAGGTCGGTTTCAGCAGCGCGGATCGACTGGGCAACAACTGATTGCTGAACGGCAGGATGGCGGCTCCGACGGCGGGCGCGTCGTCCGAGGTTTGCGCGCGCGCCACGGGCGCAACCGCCGGTATCAATTCGGCAAATCGCGCCATGCGCGTATTGAGGGACGCAGCCAGCCGATCGATGAGGTCGGTGGGCAGGCGACCACCGATCAGGATGGCTTCCGGGTCGATCAAGCAGTTGACCGAGATGAATGCCGTGGCGAGCGCCTCGGTGCACTCGTCGATCCAGGCATCGACGACGCTCTGCGCGCCGGGTCCGAGCCGCGCCAGATGCGACGGCGCGTCAACATCGAATCCGGCGGCCTCCAGCCGGGCGTAAAGCCCCGACAGTGAGACGATGCTCTGCAACTGCGGCCCGGTCTCCCCGTGATGCCCCGTTCGCAGCAGTCCTATTTCGCCGCTGCGACCGTTGGCGCCGCGAAAATAGTTGCCCTCCACGACCATGCCGCCGCCGAGCGCCGCGGTGATGAGCACGTAGAAGAAACTCCGGAAGCGTTGTCCCAGCCCAAACTGCATTTCACCGATGGCCGCCGCCGCCGCATCGTTCTCGATGTAGATCGGTATGCCGAGCACGTCGCGCAGCAGATCATCGACGCGCACCGCAGCCCAGGCCGAGTAATCGGCGGGCTGGTCCGGCAGGTGCGCACGCGCAATATCATCGGGAAACGCCACGCCCACACCGACCAGCCGCTCGCGTTCGATGCCGGTCTGGGCGAGAAGCGTTTCGACAGACCTCTCGAAGAATTTCTTCACCGTCTTGGGCTTGGCGAAACGGACCTCGCGCGACGCGCGCGCACGGACCTGACCGACGAAGTCCAGAACCACCAGGGTGACGTGGTCGCGGTCGACGTTGAGCCCGATGGAGAAACAGCTGTCGGGATTGATGACGAATTTCGTTGCCGGTTGGCCACGGGCACCCTTGATCTGTCCGGCGCGCAGGATGAGCCCGTCTTTCAACAGGCGGTTCATGATATTGGCGATCGCCGGCGGCGTGAGACCGGTGCGTGCCGCGAGTTCGACCCGGGTCACCGGACCTGCGACACGCACCGCATGCAGGGTCACTCGCTGGTTGTGATCGCCGGCCCGGGAAAGATTGCTGCCGGCCAGGTCAAAGCGCATTCGCGGCCAGGGCGAGGGCACCTAAGGGTCCGGCCATGTAGCCCAGTCCGGGTGCGGTCACATAGTTGTCGAGACCGCCCGTCAGAAATCCAAGATCGATGTACCCGTTCAAACTTTCAACCAGTAACTCCCGGATGCGGGGCAGCAGCTCCGGCCTTGCCTCGGTCACGCCACCGCCGATGAGAATACGGCGTGGTGCGGTGCTCAACACCATAGTATGCAACAGCTGCGCGATCGCGTGGGCCACGAATTCCCATGCCGGATCATCGCTCTTCAAATCCGCCGCCGGTCGGCCGGCGCGTGCTGCGATCGCATGTCCGGAGGCCAGGCCCTCCACGCAATCGCCGTGAAAGACGCATGCTCCGGCGAACGAATCGCCGGCGCGACGCACGATCCGGATGTGGCCCAGCTCCGAGTGGTTGAAACCCGTGGCCGGCCGGCCGCCTACCACCAGCCCCACCCCCACACCGGTCCCGATGGTGACATACGCGAAATCCTGCAGACCCCGCGCTGCGCCCCAGCGACCCTCAGCGAGCGCAGCGGCGTTGACGTCGGTGTCGAAGCCGGTCGGCACTCCGAACTCGCGCGCCAGCGGCGGCGCCACCGGCACGTTACTCCAGTAGGGCTTGGCGGTCTTGCGGATGTGCCCATAAGTGCTGGAACCTCGCGACAAATCGACGGGTCCGAAGGAAGCGATGCCCAATGCGGCGATCGGCCCATGCTGCGCAATACCCTCCTGCAGGGCTTCCGCGATACAACGCAGCGTGGTGTTGGGCGAGGTCCCCGTGGGGATTTGGCGCCGCATCCGGACGTCGTCCGGACCCATGCCGATCACGCACACGCACTTCGTACCGCCCAATTCGACGCCGCCGAGCAGCCTTGGCTTCAAAGTCATTACGATGTCGTCCGCTTGGCAAAGAAGCTATCGTGCGGCGGCGCGCCGCGCGCCGCATTCGCGGTGGCCTGGGCCAGCGTCGAGAGCGCATCGCGCAGCGACTGCATCGGCACCACGTCCATCAATGGATCGTGCCGTTCGGGACGCAACCCCATGCCCTCGAAGATGTAGAACCAGCTCAAGTCGGAGAACAGCTCGCCCGACTTCGACCGGATCCGACCGGTCTGGCGGTACAGCTCAATCCGCTGCCGCAGACTGTCCGGCAGCGGCATTGACCGGCAATGCGCCCAGAGCGGTGTGTCGGCGCGGGGCGTGAGGCAGTAATGCAGCACGATAAAATCGCGGATACCCTCCATCTCGCCGATCAATTCCTGGTTGTACGAATCGATGTTCGACCGGGCGAATCGCCGCGTCGGAAAATGTTCGAGCAGCTTGTAGACTCCGCTCATCACCAGATGAATGCTGGTCGATTCGAGCGGTTCCAAGAACCCGGACGCGAGTCCGAGCGCGACGCAGTTGTGCTTCCAGAAAACCCGCCTACGCCCCGTGACGAAGCGCAGGAACCGCGGTTCGGCGAGCGTCTTGGGCCCAACCTGGGTCAGCAAATCATCGAGGGCGTGCGTGTCGCTGACATGCGCGCTCGAATAAACATAACCATTGCCGGCGCGGTGTTGCAGGGGGATGCGCCACCGCCAGCCCGCATTGCGCGCGCTGGCCTCCGTGAAAGGCGGTCGGGCAGAGGTCATTTCTGTCGGTACCGCGACAGCTCGGTCACACGGCAGTAAACCGCTCCAATCCACATAGCCGGCTTGCAAAACCTGTTCGATCAGCACGCCGCGAAAACCGCTGCAATCGATGTAGAGGTCAGCCTGCAGACGGCTCGCGTCGTCGAAAATCAGCTCATCGATCCCTCCCGAGGCCGCCAACGTGGCGGTGCTTACGGTGCGTTCCAGCCGGGTGACGCCCAGTTTCTCGGCATACACACGCAGGTACTTCGCCACCAGTCCCGCATCGAAGTGCAATGCGTAGCGTATACCGGGGATCGGCGCCGGCGCCTCAGGGTCCGGAAAACGGAAGGTCCCGGCGTCTCCCAGCGTCGCGCACAGGCTAAAGTCGTTGAAGCGCGGCGCCAGGCCCTCATCGCAGGCACGGTGCCACGCATGGTGAAACGGCCGCAGGTTGAGTGGCGCTCCAAAAGTACCGAACGGGTGCCAGTAGGAGCGACCCGTTTCCGCCCAATCAGTGAATTTGATGCCGAGCTTGTACGTCGCCTGTGTGTAACGGACGAAATCCGCCTCGTTGATATTCAAGAAACGCAGCAGATCGATGATCGGCGGAATCGTCGCCTCGCCCACGCCCACCGTGCCGATGTCGGGAGACTCGATGACCGTGATGACACAGCCGGATCCGGGAAGGGCGCGAGCAAGAATGCTCGCGGCCATCCAGCCGGCCGTGCCGCCACCGACGATCGCAATCCGTTTGATCTGCTCCGGGTCCACAGGTGTCAACCGATCAAAGCTTTCCCTTCACGCCGACGAAGTAGCGGGTGCCCCAATTGTCGTACGTGAACGGCAGATCGGCCCACTGCAGATAGGTATGCTGGGACGAGTTGGTAACGTTCTGCGCGGAGAAAATCACGCCAAAGTGGCTGCTGAAGTCATAGCCCGCCTGCATGTCGAGCTGACCGTAGGGTGCCGAGAACACCTGGTACACCTTGGTCACCCCGTTTTGATCGGGGAAGGCAAACGTCGAACCCACCGCGGAATCATTGATCGCCTTGTCACGGTAGGAGTACGAACCGCGGATCGAGAAGCCATGGCGCTCATAGTACAGCGTGGCGGTGAGTGCGTCCCGCGACACGCCCGGGATCGGTCCACGGCTCGAGAAACTCGTCAGCTGCGATGACTGCGACTGAGAGTAGGTGTAGTTGGTCGCGATCCCGAAACCCTGCAGCCAGTCGACCGCGGCGCCGAAGGCGTACTGCCCACTCAGTTCGAGGCCGTAGATGCGCCCGTTGCCGGCGTTGACCGGTTCGCTGACGTCCGCGGTGGTGCCGCCGAAATCATCGTTGACCTTGGTCGGAATATTTTCAGTCTCGACAAAATTGTCGACCTGTTTGTAAAAGGTCGACACAGCCGCCACCGCGCCCGGTGCGAAATAATTCTCATACGACATGACGAATTGCGATGCGCGGTACGGATCGAGTTCCGGGTTTCCGGAGGAGCCGCCCGCAAACTGGAAGCGCGCGGTATTGGTACCCGGTACGTTGGCGCCGCGCGTGAAGTTGTACGAGTTGCCGAGACCCAGTGAGAAGAGATCCTGCGGCGAAACCACGCGCGCCGCCCCGAATCGCACCTTTTGCGTGTCGGTGACATCCAACACGAGGTTGAACGACGGCAACACGTCCGTATAGCTGCGGTCGGTGCGAACCGGAACGACGTTCGAATACACGCCGTTCCAGGACGCCGTGCCGTAGTAGGTGGGCACCTGCGCCGCCTGGCCATTGTCGATCACCAGCGACGTGTTCACCAAGCGTACGCCGAAGTTGACATGGAATCGGCTGCTGGGCGATCCCAAGTCCATCATCAGATAGGGTGCCGTGGTGCGTTCGCGAACGCTGAACGAACTTAAGTCATCCACGAAGAAGCGCTCGGTATTGTTCGGCACGCCGGCGCCCGCCCACACCTGGTTCAAATAAGTGGACGGATTGTTGAGACCGCCTGTGGTCGGATTCTTGACGATGATGTTGCCCACCGCAAAATTCGACACGGTGGACGCGAGGGCGGGATTCGACACGGCGGTCGAATAGGGAATGTTCGGCGTGCCGTAGCCCGGATCCTGGTAATACAGGTAGGGTCCGGCGACGGCGCCGCCGCCCACGTTGCCGGCCACCTGGCCGTCCGCGAGAGTGCCGTTGATGAGATAACGGCCGAAGGTCTGATCGACGTCGCGCCCGGCGTACCGCAGGCCGGCGGTGATGGTCGATTTCACGTCGGTGATGAAACTTGGATCCCACTTCAGTTCGCCCTTGACCGAATAGTCCTTCTGATCGGTGAGATTCGCCCACGCCCAGTTCGACTTGAACGTGGTGTAGTTCGGGTTGCTCACGATGTCGGCATAGGGCGCCAGATAGCTCACCGACGGCAGACCGGACGTGCCGCCATTGGCGTAGCCGAATTCGTACCCGTGATTGCCGGTGGCGCAGGTCGAGCCGCCGTTGTTGCAGCCGGGCGCGGACGGCGAGGTGGCGACTCCCGCGCTGGTGTCGTAAAGACCATGCTCGACGTCGGCCGCGGCGGCCTGCAGATTCGAAGTCGCGTGCGCATAGGCGGCATCGAGAACACCGCGTACCGGTCCGCCATCGTTGAACTCCGTGACCCATTGATAATTGTTGGCCTGGGAGATGTTGTCCTGATAGAGCGACTGAGTCTCGGCGCCGTTGGCGTTGAACACGCCGCTCTGCACCACGCCATTGCCGTCGATGGAATACGGCTGGGTAGGATCGATTCCTGGAAGAAGCGAACCCGGTGCGCTGCCCTGGCCGTTGAACCAAACCTTGTCGGAGTAGTTGTAGGTGTCCTCGTCCTCGCGCGAGTAGAACCAGTTGAGCCGTGTGGTGATGGCATCGGTGAGCTTGGCGGCGACACCGAAGGACGCACCCTTCTTTTTGCTCTCGTCCTCGACATCGGTGAAGTAGCCGAGTTGCGGTTCGATATAGTACTTGGACAGCGTGCTCAACCCAGCCGGCGACAAGGGGCCCGTGTAGGGTCCGGTGGCGGAATTGGTGATGAGCCACTGATTGCGATTTGCATCCTGGTACTCCTCGGTATGCGTCTTCTCATCATCGACGGTGAGGCTGGCGCTGAAGGCCACCCGATCGTTGAGCTTGTACGATCCGACGAGAGTGGCATCGGGCGTGGCGTCGTCGGTACGCTGCGCTTTCGCCTCGCGCACGATGCCGCCCAGAGACAGGCCTTCGGCTGCGGCCAGGGGGTCCGCCGTCTTCAGGTTGATCGTCCCGCCCAAGCCGCCTTCCGTGATCGCGGCATTGGGGTTCTTGATTACGTCGATGCCGCTCACGAGCTGGCTGGGAATGGTCTCAAGCGAGCCGTATTGCGCATTGCCGCCGGCGCCGCCGCCGGACGCTTCGCCGGATACGTAGAACTCCTTGCCGGTCAGGAAGATGTCGCCGTTCAGGGTGGTCAAATTCTGGCGCAGACCGTCGATCAGCACCGACGAGCCCTGGCCGTTCGTGCCCGAGCGGTCGATCTGCACGCCGGGCAGACGCTGCAGCGACTCGGCGACGTTCTGATCCGGCATCTTGCCAATGTCCTCGGGAGCAACCGATTCGATGGGCAGATCGGCATTGAACTTCGAGTCGAGCGCCGTCTGCAGCGATTTGCGGTAGCCGGTGACCACAACCTCGGCGAGATCATCCGATCCGGCGGTTTGCTGCGCGGCCTGCGGCGCGTCCGCGGCTACGGCCATGTGGCCCGCGAATGTTGCCTCGAAAGACACCGCTGTCATCAATGCCAGGCGTGCGGCCCGACGAATTCTTTTTTCCCGGCGATGCGACATGATTTTTTCACTCCCTAACAGAATAATTTTCATATGACAGTGGCGCGAAACTGGCGCCGTGCTCACCGGCGTTTGGCGTGCTTTTTGAAGCACTTTTGCGCGTGTGTCCCCCACGACACCAAGCCTGCGCTCAAGGTCGTTGCGAGTGAGAGGCTACCCTCAGGCCACGATCCGCGTCAACGATTAAGTATTTTATTTGTCTTTAATGGCTGCCATGATTGTCAGCGCTGACATCAAATGCGCGTCGTTGCTGACATAACGGGTCAGTGATGACATAACGGGTCGTGCAAGCGCGGGGAGTTTCACTGTGCGCTGGCCATCGATCAGGACAAGATGGGGAGATTCTCGCGATGCATGATTCCGCTATGCAATCACTCGCCGCCCGCGCCGTAACGACCGCTCTGCTGTGCACTGTGTTGGTCGCGAGCACTACGACACGCACCAAAGCAGCGGACACGGGCGACGCGGGCGACGCCGCGTCGCCGAACGTGGGGCCTTACAACGACACCTTCCTCGAAGGCGGCATCGGCGTTTCACGCACGCTCCCCGCGATCACCCGCGCCGTCGCGGCGAACGGCAGCTGGTCGCTGAGCGGATGGATCAACCCGGTGCGCGCGGAGTCCGGCGCGGTGATCCTTGCGGCCATGGGTGACAGTCGGGGCGGCGCCGGCGCCGCCGGTTGGCATGGACTGTATGTTGCCGACGGCGAGATCTGCGCGTCGCTGGCGGAAGGCACCACGTTGTGTGGCGGCCGGCGGCTGCAACCAGGGCGCTGGCAATTCGTGGCCGTCACGTTCGACGGCAAGCTCGGGCGCCTGTACGTCGACGGGTCGCCTCTCGGCTCGAAACCGGCAACCGCCGCAATGGTGCCCGCTCGCATCGAACTCGCACCCGCGGCCGCGGGCCCGCCCAACGCCGCATTGCCGCATTTCGGCGGCAGCGTAGCTGAGCTCAAGTTCGAGCCCGGGGCGCTGAGTGCGGCCGACGTGCTGGCTCGAAGCGTAAGCCGGCCGGATTTTTCGCTCATCACCTTTCTTAAGGTCGGCTCCGGCTGGCCGTGGCAGGAGCACGCCTGGCGCGGATTACAGACGCCCCAGGATCCGTGGACATTGCCGCACGCGAACACACCGGCGGGCACGCCGGTGGCAATGCCCCCGTCCGCTCACGCGGGCCTGACACCCGCACCCGACGGCGCATCGACGATCGGCGACTGGCATCTGATCGAAGCGCCGCGCATCACCGCTGACGGCGCGCAACTCTCGCGGGCCGGGTACGCCGCACATGATTGGTACGCGGCGGTCGTGCCGGGCACGGTGCTGACGACGCTGATTTCCCGCGGCGTCTATCCGGACCCCGACTTCGGTCTCAACAACCTCGCCATCCCGGACACCTTAAGCCGCCAGGACTACTGGTATCGCACCGAGTTCACGGCGCCGGCCTGGCAGAACCGCGACGTGACGTTGACATTCAAGGGTATCAACTATGCGGCCGAGATCTGGATGAACGGCGAGCGCGTGGGCCGGATCCGCGGCGCATTCACCCGCGGCAGCTTCGACGTCACCCGGCTCATACACCCGGGCACGGATAACGCCATCGCGGTACGCATCTCGCCACCCCCACATCCCGGCATCCCCCACGAGCAATCGGTCGCGGCGGGTCCGGGCAACAACGGCGGCGCCATGGCCATCGATGGTCCCACCTTCATCGCCACCGAGGGCTGGGATTGGATTCCCGGGATTCGCGACCGTAACACCGGCCTCTGGCAGGACGTCGAGATCCGGGCGACGGGTGGCCTGCAGCTGCGCGATCCGCACATCATCACGCATCTGCCCCTGCCACGGATCGATACGGCCGACATCAGCATCATCGTGCCGGTGGAGAACCAACATGCCGCGCCCGTCGAGGCAACCGTGACCGCGAGCTTCGACGATGTCCGGGTCGAGAAGACCGCACGGCTGAATCCCGGCGTGACCGAAGTTCGCTTCGACCCCGCCGACATCGCCGCGCTGCACATCAGCGCACCTAAACTCTGGTGGCCCAACGGCTACGGTCCCGCGACCCTGCATACAATGCACATCGAGGTGCGCGACGCGCAATCCCTGTCCGATCGCGTGACCGTGCGCTTCGGCATCCGTGAGCTGACCTATGACTTGTCGCTGTTCGATCACGACGGTGGGCTGCGGCGGGTCGAGGTGGATCCGACCGAGGGATCGATGCGGGGTGAGCGTCTGATTGACGTGCGCCACGAGGCGATCAAGCGCACCCCGCAAGGCTGGGCCGAAAGCCTCACGCCCGAAGGCGAAATGTCCTCAGCCGTGCATGTCGTGGCAGGCGAATCGCTCTCCCCCTATCTCGTCCTCCGCGTCAACGGCGTGCGCATCGCCGCGCGCGGCGGCAGCTGGGGCATGGATGATTCGCGCAAGCGGATATCGCGGCAGCGGCTGGAACCGTACTTCCGCCTGCACCGCGACGCCCATCTCAACATCATCCGCAACTGGCTCGGGCAGGATACCGAAGAGGTTTTCTACGATCTTGCCGACGAGTACGGACTTCTGGTGTTGAACGATTTCTGGGAGTCGACGCAAGACTTCCAGATGGAAGCCGAAGATCCGGCGTTGTTCCTGGCGAACGCGCGCGACGTCATCAGCCGCTACCGCAATCACCCGTCGATCGCCGTCTGGTTCGGCCGCAACGAGGGCGTACCACAACCGATTCTCAATCAGGGACTCGCCGATCTGGTCGCCACCCTCGACGGCACCCGCTATTACACCGGCAGCTCGAACTCCGTCAATCTCCAGGGCAGCGGACCATACAACTACCGTCCTCCCGAGGACTACTTCACCGAATTGGCGCGCGGATTTTCCGTGGAAGTTGGCACGCCGTCACTCGCGACCCTCGAAGCCTTGAAGGCATCGATCCCGCCTGCCGATCGATGGCCATTGAATGACACCTATGCGTATCACGACTGGCATTTCGGCGGCAACGGTGATGTCGCCACGTTCATGGAAACTATGGCGCAAGAGTATGGTTCGGGGACCAGCCTAGAAGATTTCGAGCGCAAGGCACAGCTCATGAACTACGTCTCCTACCGTGCCATCTTCGAGGGGTTTCAGGCGCATCTTTGGACGGGGAACAGCGGTCGGCTGCTGTGGATGACGCATCCGTCATGGCCCAGCAATACCTGGCAAATCTACAGTTCGGACTACGATACCGGCGCTGCCTATTACGCGGTCAAGAAGGCCTGCGAGCCGTTGCATGCGCAATTGAACCTTCCCGACTTCGCGCTGGCCGTGGTCAACACCACGCAGAGTGCCCAGCGCGGTTTGACGCTGAGGAGCCGCGTGTATTCCTTGGACGATCGGCTCTTGGGCGAACGCATCGAGCGTGTCGACGCCGCGGCCAATGCCACCACCACGCTTAAGCCACTCGCAGAACTCGTAAACGCGCTGCCACGAGAGCGACTGGTGCTCGTGCGACTAACGTTGACCGACGAGCAAGGTGTCCTCAAGTCGAGCAACGATTATTGGCAGGGACTGACAGCTGCCGATCAGCAGCGGCTGACGGCCCTCGCGCCACAGCCTCTCACGTTGACGGCCCGTGGCGTCGACTCGGCAGATGGCCGCCTGGTAACAGTCACACTGCGCAACTCCGGCCAGGCGCCGGCGCTCGCTGCGAAAATCACCGTGTTGGACCGCACGGGTGCGCGGGTGCTGCCGATTTACTATGACGACAACTATCTGACGCTGCTGCCTGGCGAGGAACGCAAGGTCGATGTCCGTTGTCCCCCAGGTCCGGCATGCTCGCGGGTGGCGCTGCGGGGCTGGAACGTCGTGCCGGGGCAGGCGACCATTGCGCACTAATGCGCCGGCGGCACGGCCGGAACGGGTGGTCGGGGCACCACGGGCGCACGTGTCTCACCCCTCAATGATCCGTTTTGCAAAGCAAATGCGTTATTGTGTTGCAAGAACTCGTCATAACCCTCGACTTCAAGGAATAAGTCCATGCGTCACTGCAAGATCCTGCTGCCATTAGTCTTTTCAGTGTTTACCGCGTCGTTCGCAAGAGCCGGATCGGATCGTGGTTTTACCGTCGATTTCACCAATTGCTCCGAGTTTGCCGGCGAAGGACCCGTGGCGTTGGCGGGCGCGGCGCCCCTGGTTCCGTCGGGATACAGCATCGCGGTTGCAAACGGCATGGCTAACATCGTGGTTCGCGCCACCAGTTGTGCGAAGGCGAAGGTCAACGGAGATTTTGGCCAGCCTACGGTACTTTCACAGATCGGCATCAACATCGTCTCGCCCGATGGGTCCGGTGACATCAATAATTACACGCTGATCTACGTCAGTAACAACC
>Ga0116228_10004782_pt1 | contig 12040 bp, 9 predicted proteins | sample S1TSphfallax_2_FD_89694 | JGI IMG/M metagenome (GOLD analysis project Ga0116228, IMG submission 89694) | Host-associated microbial communities from peat moss isolated from Minnesota, USA - S1T2_Fc - Sphagnum fallax MG | ecosystem: Host-associated > Plants > Peat moss > Unclassified | place: USA...
GAAAGCAAGGCCAGGGGCTCTGCCCCTGGACCCCGCCAAAGGCTGAGCCTTTGGAATCCATTAGTACGGTTTTGAGGAGGGGGCGGCATCTTGCCTCTCAAAAGCCTGTACCGTGACGCCCATCCCGCGCGCCCTTGCCAGAATTTTTGCCGCCGGTCATCTAGGCGGCATGGCAGTCTACACAGAAGTCACGGATGAAGCTTTAGCGGCGTTTCTCACCCTTTACGATATCGGCCGGGTGGTCGCTTTTCGCGGCATTGCGGAGGGGGTGGAGAACAGCAATTACGCGCTGAAAACGACGCAGGGCGATTTTATCCTCACCCTGTATGAAAAACGTGTGAACACGGCGGATCTCCCCTGGTTTTTGGGCCTTATGGAACACCTCGCCGCCAAAGGTTTATCCTGCCCGCTGCCGGTCCGGGGGCTGGACGGCAAAAACTTGAACATCCTGGCCGAGCGCGTCGCCGCCATCACCACGTTTCTGCCCGGCGTCTGGCCCCGCCGCGTCCAGGCCGCGCATTGTGAGCCGTTAGGGACGGCACTGGCGCAACTGCATGTTGACGGCGCGAACTTTTCTCCCACCCGCGAAAACGCCCTGGGCCCCTCCGGCTGGCGCCCGCTGCTGGAAAAATCGCTGCCAAGGGCGAATGAAATCCTGCCCGGGCTTGGCGCCGAACTTGCCGCCGCGATGGAAAACATCCTCGCCGCCTGGCCGCAAGACCTGCCGCGCGGCCATATCCATGCGGATTTGTTTCCGGACAACGTGTTTTTTCTGGACGGCAAAATTTCCGGCCTCATCGATTTTTATTTCGCCGCCACGGATATTTACGCCTATGATATCGCCATCTGCCTCAACGCTTGGTGTTTTGAGCGCGATTTCAGTTTCAACGTCACCAAAAGCCAGGCATTGCTGCGCGGCTATCAAGCGCACCGGGCTCTTTCATCCGCCGAACGGGCCGCGTTGCCGGTTCTGGCGCGTGGCGCCGCGCTGCGTTTTTTGCTCACCCGGCTTTATGACTGGCTCAACACGCCAGCCGGTGCGCTGGTCACCCCAAAGGACCCCATGGATTATTTACGCCGCCTGCGTTTTCACTTAAGCGCCGAATCGGAAGCCGCCTATGGACTCTGAACCCCTCGCCCAGACCGTCGAAATCTGGACCGACGGTGGCTGCAAGCCGAATCCTGGCCCCGGCGGCTGGGCGGCACTTCTCAAATTCCGTGACACGGTGAAGGAAATTTCTGGCGGCGAGGCGGATACCACCAATAATCGCATGGAACTGACCGCCGCGGCGGCGGCGCTGGAGGCGCTGAAACGGCCTTGCATTATAAAATTGCACACCGATAGCGAATACCTGAAAAACGGCATCACCCGCTGGCACACTGGCTGGGTCCGCAAAAACTGGCGCACCGCCGGCGGCGATCCGGTTAAAAACATGGATCTTTGGCGTAGAATCCTGGACGCCGCCAAGCCACATACCATAGACTGGCGCTGGGTCCGCGGCCATTCCGGCGACCCGATGAATGACCGCGTTGATGTCCTGGCAACCCAGGCGCGGGAGAAATTGGAGAAGACGCGGCTTTGAAGCCAACATCCGAACGCCATGGCCATGCCCGCCAGTTCCTCACCGGGGGGTTTTTTCTCCTCGCGCTGATCGTGGCGGTGTCGGTATTCACCGCGGCCCGCCAGCGCATTGACGATATCGAAGCCCGCAACACCATGCTGACGACGGACCAGCTTTCAGCCCTGCTCTCCACCATGCGGCAGGCGGAATCCGGCGTTCGCGGCTACCTGCTGACCAGCAACGCGGATTCCCTGCAAACCTATAACATGGCGCTCGCAGCACTTCCCGGCCAGTTGCATGAACTCGATGCGTCCATCAGGAACGGCCCGGATGCCGGCACGCTGGCCGCCCTGCACCAACTCATCGCGCAAAAACTCGCCCAGCTGACAAAGGTTTTGACCCTTTTTGAGAGTGGTGACCGGCTGGGTGCTGTCGCCGAGGTGAACATTGATCTCGATCTGCAGACCATGCAGAATCTGCGCGCCCTGATCGGCAATCTGCAGGCCAGCCAGGCGCGCATGCTGGCCGCCAACGATGCGCGTGATGATCACAATGGCTTTATTCTACAGAACGCGACCCTGTTCGGCGTTATGGGCACGCTGCTGCTGGGCTCTTTCGCGATCCGCGACAACCGGCTGCGCACGATGCGGCTGCTTGAAGCCGAAGCCGCACTCCGCGAAGCCAATGAGGCTCTGGAACGCCGGGTGGAGGAGCGCACGCAAACCTTGCGGGCGAGCGAAACGCAATTCCGTACACTGGCGGAATCCCTGCCGGGTTTTGTCTATGTAACGGACAAGGCGTTCAACAACATCTACGTCAACCCGCATTTTTCCACCTATACCGGCCTGCCGGTTCCAGAAATTCTTGGACAGGGCTGGAAGACCTTTATTCACCCGGATGATATGCAAGGTGTGGCCAACATTTTGGCGCAAGCCGCGGCTGGCGGCTCATCCTATCAGCTCGAATGCCGGCTTCGTGGGCAGGATGGCGCCTATCGCTGGTTTCTTGCGCGCTCGGTTCTCACGCCCGCGCATAAAGACGGCATCGGCACCTGGATCGGCACGGTGACCGACATCAACGACCGCAAGCGGGCCGAGGCCGAGATGGTGGACACCAACGTGATGCTTGAACAGCTGGTGGCCGAACGCTCCCGCGAGCTCGACCGGATTTTCCGGCTCTCGACGGATTTGCTGGCGGTGGCCGATTTTGCCGGCAATTATGTCAGCGTCAGCCCGGCCTGGGAGCAGATCACCGGCCGGCCGGTATCCGAGGCGCTGGCGAGTAATTACATCGATTTTGTGCACCCCGACAATGTCGAGAAGGCTGCGACGGACTTTGCGGATCTGCGTGCCGGCAAGCCGGTCTGGTGCGAGAACCGGTATCGCCGCGCTGATGGTTCGTATTGCTGGCTGTCCTGGCGCGCGGTTTCGATGGTGGAGGAGCAGCGTATCTACGCCGTCGCCCGGGACATTACCGCGGAAAAGGACCGGGATGAGCAATTGCGGCAGAGCCAGAAAATGGAAGTTGTCGGCCAGCTCACCGGCGGCATTGCGCATGATTTCAACAATCTGCTCACCATCATCATGGGCAGCCTGGAGCTGCTGCAACGCGGCATGGCCCATGCGGATGTAAAGGTGACCCGGCGGATCGACGCGGCGATGGAAGGGGCGCGCCGTGCCGCGGCCCTTACCCACCGCCTGCTCGCCTTCGCCCGCAGGCAGCCGCTGGAGCCGAAGCCCATCGAGCCCAATCGCCTGGTCGCCGGCATGTCGGACATGCTGACCCGGGTGCTGGGCGAGCATATCACCCTCGAATTCATCTCCGCCGACGGGCTTTGGCGCGTGCAGGCGGATTTGAACCAGCTGGAAAATTCCATCCTGAACCTCGCCGTGAATGCGCGGGACGCGATGCCGCAAGGCGGGCATCTGACGATTGAAACACAGAACGTGTTTTTGGATGAAACCTATGCAAGAACCACCGCCGATGTGGTGCCAGGCCAGTATGTGATGATCGCGGTGACCGATACCGGGACCGGCATGACGCCAGAAATCCGCGAAAAAGTTTTTGAACCGTTCTTCACCACCAAGCCGCAGGGGCACGGCACGGGGCTTGGGCTTGCCCAGGTTTATGGTTTTATCAAGCAATCCAACGGCCATGTGATGATTTACAGCGAGCCCGGCCATGGCACTGCGGTCAAACTTTTTCTCCCGCGCCTGCGTGGCAAGGTGGCCGAGGACACGAGACCGGCAACGCCGGCGCCAGAAAATGCCGCGGGCCGCGGGGAGACGATTCTGGTGGTCGAGGATGAGGAAAATGTCCGGAACTTCTCGGTCGAGGTGCTGGAAGAGTCCGGCTACCATGTTCTGGCCGCCGAAAACGCCGACGCGGCGCTAAAACTTTTGGAAACGCCGGCGGCGGTGGACATGCTGTTTACCGATGTTGTTCTGACCGGCAACATGAATGGCCGGCTTCTGGCCGACGAGGTTTTGGTCCGCCGCCCCGGCACGGCCGTGCTGTTCACCACGGGCTACACGCGAAACGCCATTATCCATCATGGCAGGCTGGATGAGGGTATCCATTTTATCGGTAAGCCGTTTACGGCTTCGGCGTTGACGCAGATGGTAAGAAAAGTTTTTGACCAGGAAAAGATTGCGGACGCGTAGGATGGGTGCAGCCCATCACTTTGCTTGCGCGCCGGAAAAGCAACGATGGGCTACGCCCATCCTACGCTCTTGGACAAAGAGAGACGCGAGGTTTGCCGCCCAGTCATTTTCGGGCAATGCTTGACGTGAATCATTGTTGCTAACAAGTGGTTATGCATGATGAATACGGACGTGATCCACGGTAGCGCCGCCCTACGCCCCACGCGCTGAGACCATTGCCTGCGCACGGCATGCGGCGGCGTCCGCCGTGCAGCCATTGGCCAGCCACCAGGCGCGGACTTCGGTTAGGATTTCGCCGATGCGCGGCCCGGGCGCCATGCCCAGCGCGGTCACATCCCGGCCCTGCAACGGAAATACCGGCCGGGGCGTGGCGGCGAGGCGCGCGCGAAGCGCATCCCAATCGCCATCGGTTGTTTGGGCAAGCCAAGTGCGGGCGACAAGCGTTTCGGCCGCCGTACCGGCAAGCGCGCGCCGGAGATCGGCATTATCGGAGGACGGCGCCAGAGTGTTCGGCTGCGCGTAGGCGTGCAAGTTTTGCGCCTCTTCGGTGCTGAGTTTCAGGCGGGCGGCGAATGCGGCGGTATCGCCGGTAAGGAGGGCTGACATTCGCAATAACAGGTCCATCGGCGCGCCCCGCGCGATGAGGGCGGCCAGATTTGCCGGCGCGGCACCTTCCGGGATCACGATCGGCAGCACACCGGTTGAATGCATCAGGGCTACGGCGCCGCGCGGGTCGGGGGCGCGCAAAATGCTTTTCAGTTCACTCCAAATTCGTTCGGCGGAAAGGTGCCGAATGCCGTCACGCAGCGCGGAGATGGCGGTGATGGCGGTTGCGTCCGGCGCAGCTTTCGCGTAGCGGGCGTAAAACCGGAAAAACCGCAAAATGCGCAGGTAATCCTCGGCAATCCGGGTTTGCGCGTTTCCAACGAATTTTACAATTCCGGCTGCCAAATCCGCTTGGCCGCCAAAATAGTCAAAAACGTTTTCACGCCGGTCCATCGACATGGCGTTGATGGTAAAATCCCGCCGCGCGGCGTCTTCCTGCCAGTCATCGGTGAACGCTACTTCGGCGTGGCGGCCATCGGTGGCCACGTCGCGGCGCAGCGTAGTGATCTCAAAACCCTTGCCGCCGATCACGGCCGTTATGGTGCCGTGCGAAAGCCCGGTTGGAAACGTTTTCATACCTGCGGCGGCGAGGCGGGCGGCGGCTTCCTCCGGCGTCAATGGGGAGGCAAAATCCACGTCCGACAAGGGGCGGCCGGCCAGCGTGTCCCGCACCGCGCCGCCGACGATGCGGGCTTCGGGGAGGGCATCCCATAATTTTTCGAGGCCGGGGAACTGAATCATGGTTTGTCTCTTAGCAGCCGTGCCAGGTTCACCAGAATTTCCGCGGTCGCACCCCAAATGAAATGGTTGGGCTCCGGCCAGACCCAGAATTCTCGTATTTGCCCCCGGAAGGTGGCCGTTCGCCTGGTGGGAGCGGCGGGGTCGAGCAGGGTTTCGAAGTTCAGATAGAAGACCGCTTCCACTTCGGCGGCGGCCGGGACAAAGACCGCGCCGGGGCGGATCAGCGCGATAACGGGGGTGATGTGAAAGCCGGTGCCGGTGATGTAGTCATCCATCCGGCCGAGAATTTCGGCATCGGCGGGGTTGAGGGCGATTTCCTCATGGGCTTCGCGTAGGGCAGCGGCTTCGGGCGAGGCGTCGGCAGCATCGATTTTGCCGCCGGGGAACGCGACCTGGCCGGCATGGCTGGGCAGGTTGCTGCTCCGCCGGGTGAGCCAGACGCCGCGGCCAGGTTCCAGCGGCACGAGGACGGCGGCGGGGCGGTTGTTGGCGTGGCCGAGGCTGACATGGGCGAGGGTTTGTAAACGGGCGCGGATTTCGGCGGATGTCATTGGGTAGCCGCGAGGAGATTCCCGCTGCCGCGGCGGCCGCTTTCGCGGGAAAGACGGGGTTGGCGGGAGTGTCGGGGGGCGGCCGAGTTATTTCGCCGTATAATTTTTTGGCAAGTCGCCCAGAGAAAAAAAAGCGCCGTCGGACCAGACGCCCAAAACTTTGCGGCCGTGCAGCATGCCTGGCTCCGCGAGGGCGACGAGTTCATAATAGGTGGCGCGGTTGATTCGCGCCTCGATCGGGAAGGTACCTTTGCCATCACGCACATGAAGATAGGGGGTAGGCTCGCAGGTGAGCAAATCATGCGCTATGCGGATGGGATGTTCCGGCCCCGCGGTGATGCATTGGTCCACATTGGTCCGAAACGTCAGGACCTGCCGGGTCCCGTGGCCGGTCCAGTCGAGCTCCACCGCGATGAAGGGCGCGTCCTCCACCTCGATCTTGCCGCGCTCGGCCGGAGTCTCAAGCAAATATGATCCGTCCGCCTCGCGCTTCAAAACCGTGGCAAACAGGCAGACCATGGGCTTGCGATTGATCGGCGTGCCACGATAGTGCCAGGTGCCGTCTCGCTTGATGATGAAAGGCAGGTCGCCGCATTCGAACGGTATGCGGGGGCCGTCGCTCTGGACCGGCAGATGTTTATTTCCAGCCTCGTTGCTCACAATCTGGCTTTTCCTTAGCGCCGATGTTCTCATGATATCTCGATATAGGTACAGACAATGGTCAATCAAATTAATAAGGCATTTTCCGGATGATGGACGGCAGCACGATCGAACCCCGGCTGAATGCCGCTGCGGCGCGGCTGGCGGCAGCGCAGGCCGCGGTCTCCAACGTCATCATCGGCCAGGCGGAGGTGGTGGATTTGGCGCTGGTGGCCATCCTCTCCGGCGGGCACGCGCTGCTTACAGGTGTGCCGGGGCTCGGGAAGACCAGGCTGGTGGAAACGCTGGGGCTGGTGCTGGGGCTGCACACCAGGCGCGTGCAATTCACGCCGGACCTTATGCCCTCCGACATTTTGGGCAGCGAAGTATTGGATGATGGCGCGGAGGGGCGGAAATTCCGGTTTATTCCCGGGCCGATTTTCACTGAATTGCTGATGGCCGATGAGATCAACCGCGCCAGCCCGCGCACGCAATCGGCGTTGCTGCAGGCGATGGCGGAGGGTGCGGTTGCGGTGGCGGGGGAGAATCGCAAGGTGCCCACGCCGTTTCACGTGCTGGCCACACAAAACCCGATTGAGCAGGAAGGGACGTACCCGCTGCCGGAGGCGCAGCTGGACCGGTTTCTGCTGGATATCCGGATTGACTATCCGGCGGCTGCGGATGAACGCGCGATGCTGCTGGCGACGACTGGGGTGGCCGAGAAAAAACCGGTGCCGGTGATGGAGCCGGCGGGGTTGCTGGATGCGCAGTTTCTGGTGCGGGCCATGCCGGTGGGATCAAAAGTTGTTGATGGCATTATGGCGCTGGTGCGCGGTGCGCGGCCGGAATCGCCGGCCTGGCCGGCGCTGAAAACCCAGCTGGCCTGGGGACCGGGGCCTCGGGCCGCGCAGTCGCTTATGCTCGGCTGCCGGGCGCGGGCGCTGCTGGATGGCCGGCTGGCGCCCAGCCTGGATGATGTCTTCGCGCTGGCCGGCCCGGCCTTGCGGCACCGCATGGCGCTGAATTTTTCCGCCCGCGCCGAGGGCGTGCATCTGGACGGCATTATTTCGAGGCTCGCGGCATCGCTTTGAAGCAGGTTGCGCAAGCCGAGTCGCTGGCGGCCGGGCTACCTAGCCTGCTCCTCGCGGCGGAGCGGTTGGCGCATGTGGCCGCACCCGGCACGCATGGGCGGCGGCGCGCCGGCCAAGGCGAGGATTTTTGGCAGTTCCGGGACTGGCGGGACGGCGATGACGCGCGGCGGATTGATTGGCGGCGCAGCGCCTCCGGCGACCGTTTTTTGGTCCGGGAACGCGAGTTCGAGGCGCAGGCGAGCATCGCCCTGGTGCTGAACGACAATCCCAGTATGGATTTTTGTTCCGCGCCCGGCCTGCCGAAGAAGCGGGAACGGGCTGTTTTGCTCCTGCTGGCGGTCGCTTGCTTGCTCCTGGAAGCCGGGGAGCGGGTTTCGCTGGGGGGCATCACACCGCCAATGACGGGCCGTTCCGCGCTGCGGCGGCTGGCGGAGGCTTTTCTCTCCGGCGGCGCGGCGCGGCTGGACCCGAAGGCGCGGCAGGTGGTGTTTGGCGATTTTTTACGCCCGGACCCGCAATTTCCGGGGCCGCCCGGCGGCGCCGTTGTGCAGATTCTGGACCCCGCGGAGTGTGATTTTCCCTATGCCGGCCGGGTGATCTTTGAGGGCTTTGGTGCCACGGAGAAAATCGAGGCGCCGCGCGCCGAAGCGTGGGGGGTGGCGTATCGCGCCCGGCTAGCGGCGCAGAAAGAGGCGGTGCTGGCGGCCGCGCAACGGGCGGGGCAGACCAAATTGTTTCACCGGACGGATGCGCCGCCCGCCACGGCGCTGGCCGCCTTATACCAGGCGCTTGCGCAGGGATGATTTTCACGGCGCCCCTGGTGTTGCTCGGCCTTGCAGCGCTGCCCGGGCTTTTTTTGCTCCTGCGCCTTACGCCGCCGGCCCCAAGGCGCGTCTTGTTTCCGCCTTTGGCCTTGCTGCTTGGGCTGCAGGCTCAGGAACGCACGCCGCACCGTATGCCGTTGTGGCTTTTGCTGCTCCGCCTGCTGGCGGCGGCTCTGGTGATTTTTGGGCTGGCGGGGCCATCGCTTAACCCGCCGCCGGCATTGCCGGGGTCCGGGCCTATTCTGCTGGTTGTGGATAATGGCTGGGCCTCCGCGGTGAACTGGGGTGCGGCGCGGGAGGCCGCGTTGCAGGTTATCGCCTCGGCGGACCGGGCTGGGCGCGGCGTGGCGCTGCTGGCCACCGCGCGAAATGCCGCCAACCAGGCGCCGCATGTTTCCGGCGTGCTGACCGCCGCCGCCGCCCGCCAGCTGGTCCAAGCCTTGCAGCCGGAACCTTGGCCCGTGGACCGCGCCGGCGCCGCCGAAGCGCTGCAGGGCGTTAACAATTTCACTCGCATTTATATTGCCGATGGCATAACGGACGGCGAAAAATTTCGTTCATTTATCGCGGCCCTTCACCCGGACCGGATCCTGAGCGACGGCGCCACTGCTCGAATTCTTCTCCCGCCGGCTTTGTCGCCAAATGGACAGATGGTGGCGCATCTTGCCGCCGGGCCGTCGGGGGCCGCGGTACTGGCGGAAACGGATTCTGGCGGCGTGCTGGCGCGGGCGCTGGTTAGCTCCAACGGCGACGCGATCATTGACCTACCTCTGGCAATCAGCGCGCGCGTTGGAAAATTGGTGCTGGATGGGCCGGGCTCTGCAGGCGGCACGGTTCTGTTGGACGGCGGCGCCCATGCCGCGCTGGTGGGCCTGGCCGCCGGCAGCGCGGATGCAGGGGCAGCCTATTTGGGCGCGCTGTTCTTTGTCCGGCAGGCGCTGCCTTCAGGTACGCAGATTGTCACCGGGGACGTGCAACGCCTCATTGACGATAAATCCGGCGCCATCATCCTGGCGGATTCGCCGCTGAATGGCGGGCAGATTGCCGCATTGCAGAGCTGGATGGCGCAGGGTGGGGTGCTGATCCGCTTCGCCGGACCGCTGACCGCGGATGCGCCTGACAGCCTCTCGCCGGACCCGCTGCTGGCAGGCGATCGTCGGCTTGGCGGCGCGCTGACCTGGACCTCCCCGCAAAGCCTCGCCCCCTTCGGCGGCGCTACGCCTTTCGCGGGCCTGCCCATCGACCCAGCCATCACCGTCACGCGGCAAATGCTCGCGGACCCGACGCTGCTGGATGCGGGGACGGTTTGGGCGAGCCTAAAGGACGGGACGCCGCTGGTGCTCGGCAGTGCGGCAGGGCGCGGTTTTCTGGTGACAGTGCTGACAACCGCCAATGCCGGCTGGTCCAACCTTGCCCTTTCCGGGCTGTTTCCGGCCATGCTCGGGCGGCTAATAAATCTGTCGCACGGCACGCCGCCAAAACGCGACCTAGCCTTGCCCGAAGTCAGCGTGTTGGGAGCGTTCGGCGATCTGGCGCCGGCGCCTGTCCCGGCCAGCATAACGATGGGCGGACTGGCGGGGACAAAAGTATCGCCGGTGCAGCCGCCGGGGTTTTATGGCAGTGGCGGGGCGGTGGTAGCGCTCAACATTGGCGGTCATGTGCCGCCAGTTATGGCGGCGGCTCTGCCCGGCGCGGCGCCGCTCACCGGTGCGGCGCCGCCGTTTGATTTTGGCATGTATCTGATCGCCGCGGCGATTCTGCTCCTCGCCATGGATTTTTTCACCTCGCTCCTGCTGCGCGGCCTGGTCCGGCTGCCGGCGCTGGTGATTCTTTTGCTCCTTCTCACGCCACAGGCCAAAGCGCAGAATGCGGCGCTTGCTACGACGCTTGCCTATGTGATCACCGGCGATTCGGCGGCGGACCAGATTTCCGGTGATGGCCTTGGTTATCTCTCTGCCGAAGTTTCGGCGCATAGCTCGGCGCAGCTTGGCGCGCCGGTGGGAGTTACGCCGGGTACGGACGATCTCAGCCTGTATCCGCTGCTCTACTGGCCGGTGCTGGCGGCCTCCGCGCCGCCAAGTGCCGCGGCCTGCACGGCGCTGGGAAATTACATGCGCTATGGCGGGCTGCTGGTGATCGACACTGAAGGCGGCGACGCGGATGCGCAGGGCAGCGGCGCCGGGTTCGCGCCAGGGGCCGCTGCGGCGTTTCGGGCGGACACTGCCTGCCTGAACTTGCCGCCGGTAGAAACGCTGACGGCGGATAATGTGCTCGCCCATTGTTTTTACATCGTCCAGGATTTCCCCGGGAAATTCGACGGCGCGCCGGTTTTGCTTGCGACTTCGGCGGCGCGGGATGCGGACGGAGTCACGCCGGTCATCATCACCCAGAATTTCTGGGCCGCCGCCTGGGCGCGCGATGCCGCCGGCAATCCGGAGCAGACGCCGATCCCTGGCGGGGACGACCAGCGGCAGATTGCCGATTGGTTCGGAACGAATCTGGTTATTTACGCGCTGACGGGCAGCTATAAGGCGGACCAGGCGAATCTGCCCGGCCTGTTGGACCGGCTGGGACAGTGACCAGCCAGATTGTTTTTGCCGCCCTGGTGGCGTGGCCGGTTTTGGCGGCGCTTGGCGCGGTTTGCATCGCGGCCGCCGCAGTTGGCTTGGCGCTGCGCGCACGCGGCGCCGCCTGGCGCACCGCCGGATTCTTGCTGCTCCTCCTCCTCCTCTCCGGCCCGCATTATGTCGCCCGTACCCTGCGGCCGCTGCCTGATGTGGCGGTGGTGGCCATTGACCGTTCGCAATCCATGGCGATTGCCGGCCGCGCCGGGATGGCGGATGCGGCACTTGCGAGCCTGCAGGCGCAGGCGGCGAAAATTTCCGGGCTGGAATTGCGGGTGGTGGATGTGTCGGCGGCGGAGTCTGGCGGAACCGCCCTGTTCGGTGCCCTGGCGCCCGCCTTGGCCGATATCCCGCCCGCGCAGTTGGCCGGGGTGATTGCGATCACCGATGGCGAGATTTCGGACGTGCCGCAGGCGTTGGGGTTTGCCGCACCTTTCACCGCGCTGCTGGCGGCCAAAGGTGAGGAAACCGACCGGGAATTGCGGATCATTGCAGCACCCGCTTATGGGCTGGTAGGCAAAACCGTCAGCCTGCAGCTGGAAGTTTTCGACCATGGCCTTTCGGATGCCGGGGCGCTGGCCAACGTCACGGTCAGCGAGGATGGCGGGACGGTCTGGTCCGGTGATGCCGCGATTGGGCAACCATTTGCCGTGAGCGTGCCCGTCCGCCATGCCGGCCCGGCGGTTGTGGCGGCGCAGGTGGCGGGGCTGGCGGGCGAGGTTTCGCCGATGGATGACGA
>Ga0116228_10004783_pt1 | contig 12039 bp, 4 predicted proteins | sample S1TSphfallax_2_FD_89694 | JGI IMG/M metagenome (GOLD analysis project Ga0116228, IMG submission 89694) | Host-associated microbial communities from peat moss isolated from Minnesota, USA - S1T2_Fc - Sphagnum fallax MG | ecosystem: Host-associated > Plants > Peat moss > Unclassified | place: USA...
TTAAAAGAAGGTCAAAATGGAATAAAGTTATGTGATGAAAAACAAACCAATTGATATAATTTATGATGTGTTAACTTTGTTTTAATTAACACAAACGAAACATAGTAAGAATAAAAATTACAAAAGGTAATGTTGTTAATAAAACCTAGTTCAAAAACAAAATCATCATTAACAAATGCACTCGAAAAAAAAATAGTTATAAAATATTTTAAATCCTTGATTAAAATTATCAAAAGTATGCTTTAATTTCCTTATGCCAAAATACTCCACCACGAATGGGAAGGATAAGACATCACTAAGGGAATAATAGGAATAAATGTTAAATAAATACATCAAATGAATCTTGGGCAAGTTGATATAAAGGAAAGTAAAAAATAACTTGTACCTCTCAAACAAAATCAATAAATAAGTATGATCGAGGTTGAAAAAAACCCAAATGAAAAACATTAAAATGATACAATGCCAAAATTCAAACCCAAGCTACCATTAGAAGAAAACAAAGTAAAAATGTGATTAAAAAATGAATGAATTTATTAACATATAAAGTGAAAAAAATATAACAATGTTTTTAATGATGGGTCATGCCACATTGCAAAAACAAAATGTCATTTTTAAAACAAAGGATGTCACGCTAATCCCCACTCCTATTTTGGAAAATGAAAAAAACATATCAGTCATACACCTAAACTAAAAAAAATGAAAACCTAAAAGCTAAAAAAGGTAAGGCCTCCATTGAAAAACCCATCTACCCTAAGCAAACACACAAGCCCCCAAAAAAAATTAATTTTTAATTTTTTTAAAAATACAATCACCCAAAGGTAGCTCCAGCCTAAAATATATACAATTTTTAATTTCAAAAATAAAATGAAAAAGGGACACAAATAAAAGACCAACATTTTTTTTAAAACAACATTTTTTTTAAAAAAGGAAAAAAAGGCAACCTAAATTTAAATCTTAAACTTAAATTTTAAACCCTTTAATAATCATGTGAAGTAAATTAAACCAAAAAAAAGGACTTTCGAAAAAAAAAACCTATAAAAAGTCTTACTAATGACAACAATTCATTTCAAAATATATGAAATATGAGTTCTTTGCAAAAAAAATTATTACGATCTATTAATAAAATGCCTTTAAAATTAATAATAGAAAATTTTCAATGCCTTTAATTGACCATGCCATATTAGCACATCAATGTACAAAATCATTCACTTATTAATGTAAACCATCAAATGTTTACACAACAAGACAAAAAAATCCCTTTAGGTGTTAATCATAATAAAAAATTTCATTTGTTTGGGTCAAGTTCATTATGACAACTCCCTTAAAAATGACGATTTAAAAAATTATTTAAATAAGATCAACAATGACAACATTAATCAAAATGAAAATCTTATTTATGGATACAGTAATGCCAATGAGCGGACTGAACACTGATGAGCGGACCGTTTGAGAATCGACGGCGATCGTCGATTCTCGGACGGAACCCTAGAACAGAGGGTTGTGGTCATGGCAGCGCCCTTCTTCTGTGATAGTGCACAAATATGTTTGCGGGGCCGAAAGGTTGGCTCCGAGTTCTGGCTTTTGTGGAACCCCATCAAAGAAACAGCTCGACAGTCTCGTCACGGCGGGTCCCGTGAAGAGCCGGAGCGTTTGTCTCAAGCTTCTTGGTCTCTGGTAGGTAGGTAAGACCCGTTGTCGCCAGGGACATTAGAAGAAGGCTGATTATCAATAGAACAAGAAGAAAACAAGGATGAAGGTGTTGGAACAACATGTTCATAAGAAAGGTGAATCCAAGATATCTAATAATGGAAAACAAAAACATTTCAACATCATAAAAAGTTACACATTTTCCTTTTATGAAAATAACACAAAAGGTATATTCTTATTGAATCTATAGAATGGCCATATATATAATGAGTTAAACTTAAAACCACTAAATGAGGAAATTCAACTTTGTGTGCAATGTTGTGAAAAATATATCAAAGGTCATACAAAATGATAAAATCAACTAGACAAGCAAAAAACTTGACCTTAAATGATTTTAAACAAACATAATGAAGATTATAAATCACGTTTGAGATGATGTTAAAAAAATTATAATCTTGTAATCTTTTTAATATGTTTTTTTGAAATTGATTCATTCTTTTATTCAAAAATTATTAAAAAGGGTAAATACAACCTTGAATTATAAAACAAAAAAAGGTTTCATGTTATCCTAAAAAAATAATAATAATAAATAAAACGTTTTTGAACTACATGTTTTTATAATTTTAGAATAAAAATATTCAACGATCTTACAGAAATGAAAGGATAATATTAAGGCCACATGAGTTATAACCCAAAATAGGTTGTTGGGTCAATGGCTTAAATGAAAATGAAAAGTGAAGTAAACCAACAAACCAAAACATTTCAACAAGCTTAAACCCAAAAACCTTATTAAAAAATTTGAATCAAAACTAAAAGTTAAGACTAGAAACCTAAAAGGGGGGGAATTCACATCAAATCTGTAGGTCTTTTAGCAAAAGGATGTGAAAGGGTCTTAAAGGGCACCAAAACGTCATGTAACTTTGAAAATGCATTTGGATGCCACACATTTTTGTCCAATTTTTTTTATAAATGACAAGGAAATCACATTATAAAAAAATTCATATTATTAATTAATTATAGTTGTAAATGATTTATATATATAAATGTTAAATATAACTTATTATACTATTTAATTGCTTTAGACACATCAAAATGGCAATCACATCAAAGTGCAATTAACATGATTTTTTCATCCAACTAACATCTAACCAACATGGCATAATCATTTATGACTTGTTTTTGCAATTAAAATGTGCAATCACATATGCTTATAGGACATGCCCATTTGCAACTAAATTTATTTATTCACCTAACATAAAAAAATTAAGTGGTGAAAATCTATTCACCATTTGGTAAATATTATCCATTAAATGATTTACAAATGGCAATAAATAATAATTCTAAAAATCATTTATATATATTTTAAAATGTAATCATGATATTTGTCTAGTTTAAATTAAAATAGGATATGAAATTTAATTTAAGTTAAACTTCGTTTAAATATATAACATATTTTAAATTAAAATAAAATAAACAACCTAATATAAGGTAAGTAAGTAGGCTTAATACATGTAATTGCATGTAAATCATAAGCTTAAATAAGTAGGTATGTAGAATCTTAGATTTTTTTTGTTAATTATCACAAGCCTTTTTATTGGTTCTTTTTCCAAATGGCAAATGCACTTCGAATGTTTATAGTGCATACCATGAATAATCCATTATTTCACATAATTATATATTTTACAACTTTGAATTTATAAATATTAAAGGATATGGAATACATTATAATATAAAAAAACATTATAACATTATGTAACATCATTACACCCTTTGTTTTGTCCACAAAAATATTATCACATATTCACACAATAAAATACCTATTATTTAGCCTACCTACTTATTAACTATTACATATTACGTATTTTATTTAATAAATTAATTTCCTATCACAAATCAACACAATAAAATATTTACTATTTAATTTCCTTACATATTACCTATTACCTAACATGATTAATTAACTAATTACCCTTTTAATTTTATTTATTTATTTATTATTATTTTAAATTATTGCACCTTAGACTATCATTGATTGTTATAAATTATTTCACTTTAAGTTATTTTTTACTGTTATAAAATATTATACCTCAGGTTATTGGAAATTATTCTACTCTAGCTTATTATGCATTATTTTACATTATTACACCTTATGTTATTTTAGGTTATTTTATTTTAAATTATTTTTGGTATTTTTTGTTATTTCACCCTAGGTTTTCTTTTGGGTTATTTTAAGTTATTATCAATTATTCTAAACTATTTCACTGCATGTTATTTTTGGTTATTATTGTTGTTGTTGTTATTGTTTATAGGTTATTTTTAATTATTTGAACCTAGGTTATTTTTTATTATTCTAAATTATTCTACCCTATGTTATTTTAAGTTATTCTAACCTTTTGAATTGTTTTATTTTTGGCTACAACACACACAAAAATGTACAAGCTATAATGCGCAAAAACCTTATTTGTAAATAACTATTAAATTGAAATGGTGTTTCATTTTAAATATATTTTTGAAACTTTAAATTACCAAATGTAACAATCCCATTTGTCTAGAAAAAAATGGGTCACACCTACACACAACCTTATTATGTTAAAAATTGCAAACACATGGGTTTGTATGGACAAGATTTTTTATAGTGGTAGGCAAACTAAAAAAATCCTAAAACCCTAATGCCCTCCTTAAGAGCCCAAAATCCAATTAGAGGAAAAAAATCAAGAGGTAAGCCAAAAGGGGACCAAGTTATGCACACTTATGAAGTTGGACTATTAGCCCCACCAAAGCCAACTAGGACGCAAAATGCTCAAAAACACAAGGAACCATTGAAGCACAATCGATGATGTGAATTTCATCAATTATGGAAAAGAATTAAGTTTATGTTCATCAAATATCCACATCATTCTCTCTCTCCCACGTTTGTTGAAAGCTTTAATGTTTTCACCCTAATCAATGGTCATGTACATCACATCATCAAGGCCATGAAAGATAACATTTGCACATCAATGTATTTTATTTTCTCCATTACATTTAAGTGCCAAGCCTTTAATACATACAATATTGCACAACGGAAAATCTAGATGTTCTTTTCATTCCAAACAATCATATGCATGCATACACAAGTCATATTAATTAAACCAAAAGGTGGGGATGTAAATATCTTAGACATGAAAATAAATTAATATGTTATAGATTTTTATGAAACATGAAAACAAATAAACAAGTTAAATAAAATTGGTATCCACTGTAATGCCTTAAACTTTTGTGGGGCATCATCTACAATGAAACAACATGGTTTTAAATTTAACATGATTTTTAACACCTTCATGTTTAGAGCTTTGAGGTAGTTGACTAAATCATCAACAACTTGTCGACTTGTAATAATCCATGCTAAAGGAATTCCCATTTGGTGCCCCATCAAAGCCCATCAAAATGAAAAGTTGGAATTTAATGTCATTGGTGTCAAATGTGGCATTTATTGAAAGAAACCCATTGTGGCCATAGGAGAACATGGATTTACATTGCCTTGGTGTTTTGATGCCAATGGTAAATGTGACTTGGAACACATTAACTTTTTTGAAATAAAAACATGTCCTTTAAATGGTCATATGCCCAAATTTGAACTAAAATGGCTAGATGTTTATGTAAACACTAACTCCCTCTTTTTTTTTTGTAATTTAAATGAACAATATTTTGTTGTTTAATGAAATCATCCCTCATCATGGGTTTTCTATCATTCATATGTTGACACCAAATTGTTTTGGGCTTGCCATAAATTTGTTTGACAATGTAGCCCAAACGCAATTGAATCCATATAATCCCTCAACTTTCCATTTGAAGACCATAGTGGGATTGTTCCATTTATATTTGGGGTTATGTTGTCCATGTGTAAAGAACCCATCTACTCATGCATGTGTTCTATGATAAAAAAAATTATATCCACTACATTGAAGCAAATGTACAATCTTTTGATTAATAACTAGGTTAAACCTTTCTTGGTGAAACAAAAGTGGCTTGGGTCATTGCAGTGATCATTTGATCCATATGTACATTCATACCTATGCCAAAATAAAGTCAATCCTCAAATGTATGTTAATGTGAGGTATGACATAAAAATGTGAAAAAAATAAATGCAATGGGACATATGTATTATTCTTAAGAAAATTACTAATAGTTGGAACTTTTACGCCCTTTGTGTGGTGCCAAATTCTTATGTATGTTCCACTTTATTAAAATGTCCAAATCCCTTCATTCACCTTCTAAAATCTAAGAAATAATAATGTGAAATATAAGTATTTAGTCGACACCTTGTTTTGATTTCTATGTTGAATGATAGGTGTCCACACCAAGTCCATGTTTGAAAATTTCAATGGGCTTTAGATATGAATTTGTCGAAATTTTGGAATCCTTCCCATGATTGAAGAACACAATGCATGGTTTGTGCATGCATTAAAAGATTTTTAAAAACTCAAAATACCTTTATAATATTTATATAAACCATGATGTTTGATTGGAATGATTTTGTAATACCTACAATATTCTACAAACCAACCTTGCAATATTTGCATGCTCTATTCAAAATAATAATTACCCATGAAAGTTGAATATGTAATATCCACATGTTATTTTTAAAATTACACATGTAACTTGACACTACAATACCACATGTTTAAATAAAAATTACATTATGCATGAGAACCAAACATGCAATACTTGTAGGTTTAAAACAAATTATATTATGTAAATGACCCAACCATACGATACCCACATGCCAATCTAAAAAAGTACACTAAACATGGGGGCCAGCTATGCAATACCCCCATGCAACCCAGAAACCACACTATGCATGGGTACCAATCATGCAATAACCCAATGCAAACCAAAAACTTGCATTTAACATGGGTATCAATTTTGCAATAGCCTCATTCAAACCAAAAATTGTATTGTGTGTGGGTACCAACCATGTATTACCTTGATGCAAACCAAAAATCGCACTTTGCATGGGTATTGACTATGTAATACCCCCCATTCATCCGTTAAGTACACTATGTATGGAACCAACCATGCAATATTTGCATCTAAACCCTAAATTATAATTGCACGTGTGAGTTGATAATGCAACACCCAAAGTTGGAAACCTTTTTTTGTGGGATTTGACATTGCAATACTCATAAGCATATTGAAAACAAAAATATGCAATGGCCAACCATGCAATACACACATATGAAACACAATTTAAATGTAGATTTGATGACAATGTAATACCCCTTTAGGGGAAATGAAAATTACATAATCCATGAAAATATAAAACAATAATTGAAAGAGGAAATAATACCTCTGATATGAAAAGGTGGCACCTTTTTTCAACTAAGTTGTAACCCTAAATCAACATTAAACTCCAAATAAATAAACACACTAGTGCAAAAAAACCCTAAAACATTTTAATGGGGGATGAACATTGAACCATAACAACTATATATATATATATATATAAAATTATAATAACATAAATTAAAAAATATTTAAAATCTTTTATAAACTAAATTTTAAATGAGATGAAATGTTTTTTAAATGATTGAAAGAAAGGAATTAAATTATTTTGAATAAGTTTTCCTCTTTAATTTGAAACATGTCACCACTTTGTTTGAAAAGAGGAAAAATAAAGTTCATCTCCATATATGCCTAATTGAATTTCCCCTTGTGAATCCCTATATCATTAATTTGATTTGCCTTATAAATCCAACTTAAGGTGAATATAATTAACATAAAACATTATGTGACTTGAAAGTATCATTTTCTTTCTAGATATTTAGTCTAGCCAATATAAATTAGAACTTCCCTCTTCAGGCAAACAAAGCTACCAAATTATTTTATTAAATTATGTACATTCGATATATTTGGCATAAAAAATTGAGGCAAATTGTTGAGAATCAATGAACATTGTATGTTACAATGGCAATACATACATGTTTTTATCTTTAAGGGGGTTGCAATAGTTACATTTGTTTTAACTTCATGATATAATGTTAACATTATGTAAGTTGATCGCATGTGTTGGTTGGGTGGGTAGGTAGGGGTGAAGTGAATATAATACTAGGTGGGTAGGTGGGTGTACTGGGGAATGGAAATAATTAGTTAGGTAAGTGCATCAAGGGATGGGGGTGTTTATTAGTTGGGCAGGTCAGAATTGGGAAAAAATATACATACTTGGAGAAGGTTAGCAACAAAAAGTGTTAACCCTTGTGCATTAAGGGATAAATTGAAATCTAGGAGCAAGATGAAGAAAAACACCCCCATCCAATCTAACCAATGGACAAAATGATCCAATTAATGTGGTAATGGGTGCTAGTTCACTCTACCACTTTATGGGTACATAGGTTATGAGATGTTACTTGTATTGATTTCAAAACAATGAAAGACAAAAATTTGATATTTAAGTTTTAGGTGAACTAACAAATGTCATTTAAACATTTCTCTTAAGCATGAAGACTAGGCTAAATTGGCTTTGTGTCCATGTGGAAATATTGGAAAAGCAAAACAATGTTTTCAATGATGATGACGACATTCAAATTAATAAAATTTATAAATATGGAAGTTAAGCTAGAAGACCATACAATGTAAACCTTGGAAAAATAAAACTAATTAAGAATGAAAATATTGTGTTTTTAAAGGAACTTAATCATGCAAATTAAAGGAACACTCTAAAGACATGTAATCAATTTTTTCATTTTTTCACAACAAAAACATAAGGAAGCTTCTAAACTTTTACTTGATGAACATTGAAAACCACTCAAAACAATGTATGTAAATTTTTGAAACACAAACAAACCTATTGAGACAAGGTGAAAAAGATCCATTAGTAGTGACAATATGCCCAAGATACATAATCCAATTGTAATAAAACATTGACAATTACATAACCCATTGGTGCTAAAGGTTTACAATTTTAATGATATGATTTGTACATATTGATGAGAATGGTACTATTACTTCCAATCCCAAAGGCTTATTATTCACTTTCATGCTTATGAACTTCCATGTGACTTAACATATCATTTTGATGATAGGTGCCAAGATCACAACATAAGAATTTTTTGCAATTTGAATGATTAAAAATTTGAAGTTCAAGGAGTACATGTGATAACATCACTTGTGAATACATCAATTTTAATTCACCTAATGACAATGGAACATTGGAATTGAAGTATGGATTATGAACATGTATGCATTGTGGTATTATTTAGTCTTGGCATACAAACATTGTCCATGAGAAAATGTTAAAAACTATTCATTTTTAATAGCATGCGATAAATTTATGACATTTTAAGTAGGAAATGAAGATATACCAAATTATCTATTCAAAATGGACTTTTCAAATTAAGAGCTACAAATTAAGTCATTATCCATAACTTGTGGAATGGACTCATGAAACACACATGACTTATGCAAATGGATGCAACTTTCACTAGGAGGACAACCCAGCATTTGCAATTATGTTTTCAACTACAATTCGTAATTGCAAATGACAAACCTAACAAATTTCTTTTTGGGCAATTGAAATATATTCTTTGCAACTGAAAACCATAAAAGTCAAAAACAACATTTCAATTGCAAACGTTAACCATTTGTTAAGACCATGGAAATAACCATTTTCTACCATTTTAGTTGCAAGCAACAATTACCATTATAGTCGAAAGTTGCTTTCAATTATAATCAATAGTGGATGAATTTTGTTTGTTAACATTACATGACATCACCAAATCTTGAGTTGCAAATTTGAGTATGTTGCACCTAAATTGAACAAAAATTTCAGCCAATAATTCAATGATTCATGATACATTCACATCCATTGGCTAAACCACATGACAATTAAACTAGGTCATTTAAAAATAGGTATAGGTTAAACCACATGGCATTTAAACATAGGCCACCTAATTTAGGCTAGGCCACATGGCACTTACACATAGGCCACCTAGGCTACCCTATGACATGTGGCACCTAACATTAGTACAAAATGTGGGTATAGTTAATTAGTGTTTGTTCAATGGATTAGTAGATTCATTCAAAATCTAGTGAAAGTATTTAACGTACATGAATGCATTTTGTTATAATGTAAACATAGGCCATTTAAGCTAAGTTAGACCACATGGCACCTAGGCTAGGCCTAGACATAAACCACCTAGGTTTAATTACATGGCACCTAAGTTAAATTAGACCCCAATAACCTATGTGGCCTTTAGTCCATGCTTAGAATTCATCCACATGGAATTTAAGTTATGCCTAAACCTAGCCACATGACATCTTAAATTAGGCTTAAATTTAGGCCCCATAACAATTAGCTATAAAACTCTTATTTCATTTTGGGTTTATCATTTAAGGTTGAATCTTTTTTATTGTTTCATTTCAAATGGCTATCCCATTTTCATGTTTTTTTGTGTTTTTCCAACATTTTTAATGCACATTATTGTATAATTTCAAATGGAAAATAAACAACATGTGATAAACATTTTGGTTGTAATATAGTTACAACTATGCCCATTTTAACTACCACCGATTATTTATTGGCTCCTTATTTAACCTAATTTACTAACTAGGTAATCAGTTATAATACCTAGTTACCTACCTATTTAATACCAAGCATAACCTAGCCTAACACCTATTAATTAACATAACCTATGTGGCGTCTAAGCTAGGCCTATAGCTAAACAAGATGGCATTTAAGGCTTAAATCACTTAGGCCATGTGGCACCTATGCCTAAACCACAAGTACCACATGCATCTAGTTAGGGTTAAATTTTGGTCATGACATCTCTCACATAGGCTAAGCCTAAACTGAGGCCACATGGTACCTAGTTATAGGCCTACATTTAAACATAGGCCATGCCATGTGACACCTAGGCTACTTTTTAACCTATGCCATGTCATGTGGCATTTAGGTTAGGTTATAGCCTAAACATAAGTCATGTGGCACATAGCCTAGGTTTAGACCTAAATCACATGGTCCATAGACCTAGGCCACACCTAGGTTAAGCCCCAACCTAAACTAGGCCTTGACTTGGGCCATACCATGTGGCATTGAGACTACGCCTAGACCTAGGCCACCTATTTTAGGCCTAAACTTAGGTAACCTATGTGACACATACGTTAAGATAAGTGGCACTTAAGCCATATAAGTTACCTAAGTTTGGCCTAAAGTAGGTAGCTTATACTTAGGCCATGTGGTTAAGCTAAGCTACTTTTATACATCCTACATTAGGTTATTTAATTGAATAGCTTAGCTTAAACAACCTACATTCCTAGGTTAAGTATATATAGGTAGGCCGGTAGCCTAACATACACCTATGTATACCTATGTAATAGGTCACCTAACCTAGGTATATAAGTAGCTTTGAAAGGTTTTAAACATTTTACTTGGATGCAAAGTTACAAATGTGCACAACATTTCATCCATGGAGCGTGAATTTTTCATCCAACCTTAAACCAATATTACAAAAATAGTTGGATGGACAATTTGTGATGATGCCATGTCACTTGGGAAAGATCTCAAGTTGACATTTCAATTTTGAATAACTAAGAAATTTGTTGATGCCAAGAATATTCATTTATTTAGCACCTAATCAAAAGTCATTTCTAATTGTCCACCAAATTAGTAGGTGGATTGATTTATTTGGTAATCACCATTAATTTATTTAAATATAAAAAATTTGAAATTGTAACATAATTCAAAACAACATGCAATTGAAAACTTTTTGCTTAGAAAAAGGACATTTTCTCTTAGTGTTTATATATCTAATATGATTTGATGAATATGACATAATTTTCAATTAATTTCATGAAAATAAATATTCTACAAGGTTTTACAAATGTATGATTTAAATTTTTTTTAAAGTCCTTGAAAATCACATATTGATCAAATTAAAAATTGAAAACATTGATAATAAATAAGATTTTCATTTTTTGAATTTGCAAACTGTTATTCTTTTAATAAAATGGTTGTCATTTTGAAATTATGGCTACTTATCTCACACTATGAAAAGGACAAAATATAAACTCTACATCTATTGATTTGAACCACTCTAGCATGCCAAGACCTTACTATAAACTAAAATTGGTTCTATATAATATGCAAAGCATCATTAGTCAAACAAATATTAGAGGACTACATTCACCATGCTAACTTTAAATGTGCATGTTAAAAACATGATAGAGTTTGCAAATATTGTTTCAAACAATTAGAAACATACTTTGGAAAGGTGCAAGGATTTGCTAATGATATGATTCCAGAAAGGATTGTGAATGTTATGAAATGTTGGTTTAGAAACAAAATCATTAAATACATGGCTTGATCAACATAGTTAAAGAAAGATCCAAAAGATCCTTGAACAACTTAGTGCCAAA
>Ga0116228_10004784_pt1 | contig 12038 bp, 11 predicted proteins | sample S1TSphfallax_2_FD_89694 | JGI IMG/M metagenome (GOLD analysis project Ga0116228, IMG submission 89694) | Host-associated microbial communities from peat moss isolated from Minnesota, USA - S1T2_Fc - Sphagnum fallax MG | ecosystem: Host-associated > Plants > Peat moss > Unclassified | place...
AAATTAATTAAAAAGTTAGTGTGCATGTGCGTGTGTGTGTGTTATATAAATGATGTGTCTTTTTACTTATGATGTCTTGTATGTCATTCAAAAACAATGTTTCATTCATTTGAATATTTAAGATATTGAATACATACAAATATCATTCATAGTAATCATAACATGGAATTCATGCAATTTTCTATGAACCATGAATCGTAGTAAGTTTGTAATGTAAATGGCATTCCCAAACATGTTTTTCCTCAAAGGTGTGGCTATAAAGATTTTTTTAAACTCTATTTGTTGAAACATTCATGCCATCCTGTCCATTAATCTTTGAAATAATACATGATCTATACTATTATGATTTTTCCTTGCATGTTAGTAATTATCTTGTTTGACTTGGCTTTTACGTTAAAAAGAGAGAAAATCCACAAGGAATGCAATCTTTTTATTGGGTTTTACATTGGGTAAAATAATAAGAACATTGCCACCCATGCCATATAAAAGCATGTTTTCGATACATAGAATAATAAAGAGTTGTTGGTTTGGTTAAAAAATGATGAAAACTTGTTAATTATCAATATATAAAAAAACACCCAGAAAAGGGGGGGAAAAAGGTACAAAATAAAAAGACCTGAGTTTTATCATTTGAAAAATCTTCCAAAGAAGGTGGATCACTAGGGAATGGGAACAAATCAATTACCCAAACCCCTTTTAATTGCAAAAATCATATCAAATAAGGAAAGGGGAAAAACACTTCAACAAACATTTAGTCTAAAAAAAATTCATTCACATATAATAACAACACGCCTTGAAATAGAAGCCACCTCCGCTTGTTACAATGCCACCAACACCTTTTGCTTATAAAATGAATGGAAAATTGAAAAAAAAAACATCCATGCCCTTCACTATCCATGCCATGTTAGAATTCGGTGAAAAAAATCATAAGTCCATTGATGCAAACACCCAAAGACCTTTATGGTTAGAGGGACAAACATGTCCGCTGGGTATCAATTGTAATAAAAGGCCATCTTTAACCCAAATCACAATTGTCACAACAACCTCACAAAATATAGTTGCCCACAAAACCAAATATATTCGAATGATGATGTCAGCCAATGTTTGGACACCATCCATGAAACCCACAATGTCAACCAACCGATGTGAAAGCTTAAATGCAATGGCAAAAGAATGTGGGTCTACTCATGTAAAACAAAAAATGTTGCATCTTTCACAATAAACACAAAAACATCCCACTTAACATCATGGGAACTCATCCTCTCCTAACCATGGGTGCAATGAAAAAGGTGAATCCCCATGAGGTCCAAAGGTTGCCCACAAATGCAATGTGACAAACCAACGACTAATGAATGGGGCAAAACCAACTAAGTGCGCAACATAATGAAAAAAATGTTTGAAGCCAATTAAAAATAAAGGATCATTGGGTGAATAAAGAACCATGCATTTGCAGTTTACCACACACAAAATCCAAAATGTGCCCAATGGAAATCAAAAGGCAAATAAAAAATGATGTTAAAAGAAATGGTCATGCAATTTTTCTGAAATATTTTCCAAAAGTTCATCTATTCCTTTCTCTACCAACTACTCAAATGGGAATACACGTGTCATTTGTTGAGAATTCAAGCTCAACTAGTTAGGTTTCATTAGTTATTGGAGGAGGAAAATAACTAAGTTACTTTCACAAAGTTGAATTATTTTCTTTACTTATATTAATTTGGTTATTTGTGATTTGGTCTTTTAATTAAATACCTTGGTGTTAATGGTTTGGCTTTATTTTCTTCATTACACAAGTTTGTGTATTTCATGTGACAAGAACCTTGAGGATTTTTTGATGTTATATTCCGTGTTGTGAGCATCATGTTTTAGTTTTCTTTCAATAAAATTTTATGTTTGCACTTGAGTAGATTTCCTATTTGTTAACATCATTGCCATTGGGGAAAAAATTCCCAAACCAACATCAAATAAGCCTAAAAGGATAAGGAACATAAATTATTGTTTTTATCGCCTCCATTAAAAATGGGCAAAAATCCAATTAGAACCTAGAGGCTATAATGAATGCAACTAAAGCCCAACACCTAATATAGGTTGCTAGAACAATGCCTGCTACAAAAATGAAGCCTAACGTTCCACTATAATTGGAGAGAAAAAATTGTTAACAAACTAAAGGAACTTGAGTGCATTTTAAAGAGTTCGAACCCAAAAGCCTTTCAAAATTTCCTAATGAAACAAAATTGAAAGCGAAGAGCTAGCACTGAAAACCGAAAAGAAAGGAAAATAATCAGGCAAATAGGAAAACCTTTTAATGAAACATAAAGAAAAGATCTCAAATGTTATTTAGACATCCCCCAACCTTAGGAACACATCAGCATGGGGAACATCTTCACCCAAAGCCTCCTACAAAAAAGATGAAAGGAACCAAAGCTAAAAGGGATGCATAGGATCCAAAAGGCTAAAGTCGCCAAAAGGGCAACAAAGACTAGTTGGGAAGGTCAGCCTAAGAGGCAAGTAGAAAGGGGCCCAAGCTAAACACTTGTGAAGATGAACAACCAACCGCATAGAGGCCAATTAAAAAGCAAAATGATCAAAGGCAAGGGGATCAACATAGGCAAGGTTAAATATATGGGTGGCATTGGCCAAGGAAGGGAAAAAACACAAGGGAAAAGTGTTTGGAAAACAATGCAAAACACAAAAATGAATGAAATGCAAAAAGAACCTTGACAAGCCAGTCACCTTGATTCATGCCCACATACAAAAAGATGATAGACAAATCTTTCAAGGGGAATGATGACTAAAAAACAAAGGAGTCTAAGGGCATAAACGGAATAAACAAATAGGAAAAGATAAAACAACTAGCATCTCACCATTCAAAGCTCTTGGAACATGACCTTAAACAAGATGGTGTTGAAAATATTCATTACCTACACTTGAAGCACCACCTAATCGAGATGGACATCCAAAACAACTTGAATACCATGAATCAAAACTTTTCAACCATCACACCAAATTGATGTAGCAATAAGTGAAAAGAAAACTCATTGTTAAATTATATACACTAAACTTTACTCACCAATTGATAGAATGCATCATCCATTGCAGTCAACTAGATGCCACCTAAAGGTTTGGCCAAAGTTAAAAGCCTAATGGCACCAAGAATGCGAACCATGGACTATGAAATGTAGTCAACGGCCACATGGGACTCAACTAATGGGGCTAAATGAAAGTAGTAGTTGAATCTTTAGAGTCAAAAGAATCCCACAAATATTCAAATATCATGTTTAACAAACCACTTGTTGACAAATGGGGCATGCATAAGATAGTTAATTATAAAGAATCCAAAGAGAATTCCACATTTGTGGCGGACTGAAAATCCATCATCAAGTCAAAGTAGGGGGAATCCAAATCCAAAGGATGCAAGGCTTGTATCACGCCAATAGTCTATGATGAAATTGAAATCGGGGCAAGAGGGGCGAAAGCCCTAACAACACGTGTAAACTCTCTAGCACACCTAAGGGGTAAGTTTCGTCCTAACTGACACAAACAAAGTGCAACAAGAGTAGAATCTTAAGAGGGGAGGGCTACCAATGAAGCCTAGTCCGAATACAAAGTCATCACAAGTGCACATGCCCAAAGAAAATGTTATGCCTGAAATTCCTCCCATCATCACCCATGTTCTTGTTCACAAATGCAAAGGCCAAAACCAGCTGAAAAGAAAGCAGAAGAAGAGAGCTACACTGGAAAAAGAGCAAGAGAAAAGACATAGAAGAGGAGCTCAGGGTCTTGATGTCTTGAAGAACCCAAAAGCTACAACTGATCATCATCTCTAACGTCTTCCACTTAATTTCCATAGGTTGTTGCATCCACTTGCCCTCATTGCAAGTATCAGGTTCTGAAGTTTGATTGTTTGCTGAAGTTGGAACAAGATGGCGATGGCAGCAACAAGTGCAAATTTATGAAAGGGGAGTGTGCCAACCTTGGGCCCTGAATTTCTTGTTTTCGGACATTATATTTGCATGGGATGCAATGGTTGACAAAAGTCACTGCATCACCTAAATCCTATCATGAATTGGCTAGATTGCTTGATTTCTCCCCATGCCACAATGTCCCACTACTGTTGATTGGCTGGATTATTTGATCAGTTCACTTTGTTCAAGTTTGTGGGTGAGGCTTGGGATATGTAAATAAGTAGAAATGGACTTGAGAAACATTGATGCAGACCGAAGTATGTAGTATGGATGGGGATGCCCTTTTCCAACTCAATATGGCTGGGTATATGATGTTATCTTCTACTGTATACTCAGCCCAACTCACAATTAAGCATTCTAAAGTGTACCTGCTGCACTTGTATCTTTCCATGCCATGTGCAGGAACTTCTTGTGAGCCAAGAATATGTAAAGATGTCTGGTCGTAAATTTGTGGACCTGCTGCTTCATGTTGCAGCCAGTTCTTGTAGAAATGGAATGAATGATCTCAAATTTTCATTAATTCTCAAATTTGCTGATCATGATGAACCTCTCTTACTTGATGTCTCAAATGTGCAGCAGGATGCAAAAATATCCGGTACACACACATGTGCCCTATTTCATTGCTATTCAATCAAGATGTCCCTAGTTATGCCACTGCATGTAGAACTGAGGGGTTGCATTATTTAACTCTTAATGTTTGGTGAACCTTCACTGATCTTGATCCAGGCCTTATGGAGATTTCTTTGTACTCCTGAGAGATATGGATCCAGACCATTATGTCTGCAGCCTGCATCAAGAACTTGGAATAATACCATTATAAATCTGCTAGGGTGAAAGTGCACTGGATGTTGTTACAATTAGTTGCAATTCAGATGAGGCTATCCCACCCAGAGTCTGCCTGTGTCTTCCATCAGTAGTCATCAGCACTGGTCTTTATTCTGGGCTTCCATCAGTAGTCTTTAGCATTGGTCTTTATTCACAATGTCAAACTTAAGAAAATTCAGCGTTACCATTTGAACTGCAGATTTCCGAATATTCCAAAAGATTCTCTGTTTTCCATCACAGAACTTTGTTCCTTCAATAAAGAATTTTTTGAAAATTACAACCTGTCTGCAAGTAAAACAATTAGTGTCAAAGCTGCCAAGATCTTAATGTAATTTCATGGTGTTCATGTGCCTGTTGCCTATCTTGAAAATATGCATAGGGTGAGAGTTTAACAGTGCACAGGTGCATCCCCAAACCTGACATACTACTCGCCCACACGCTTGCTAGTTCTTGTTAAGGTGCAATCAAGATGCAAAATAGTAGCACCAGAACACTCTAATTTCTCTACCTGAGAGAGGAGTACACAGAACAGGAGTTAGTGTGATCAATAGAAAGCAATAAGAAAACTTATTTTTAACTCAAAATGTGCAGGTTATTCATCCATCACCAAGTCACTAATACCTCATCAAGCACCCCTCCAAGTCCAGGCACCAGCTGCTGGTTACCAACATTGACAAGACTTGTACAATAGAACAGATAAGCTTTTTAAAAATAGATTATCCAATGTCCCTCCTAAGAGAAACACAAAAATGGTTCTACCATGGAAATGCTGAATGATTCCACTACCTGGCATTCCACATGAGACCATGGAAGGAGTTACACCAAAGGACTGGACAGAGTCATCCCTGCTTGATATGTGGGTGGTCATTGGCTACATTTCAGTACATATAATCCACTGAGAGTACAGATAAATGTATCAGGCAAGTCATTAACACATTCTAATGTAGCTCAACAGAAGGTGAAGCCTCTTCTGCATGAGTGGGAAAACTTCCGACCCAGCTTTCATTTCAGAAGGCCTAGCAAAGAGGACTATGATGCAAGTGCTTTCTGATGGAGAGACAAAAGCAACATGCACAGATGCAGGCATACTGAGTAACCTAAACAACCAAGTATGGCATCACACAATACTAGGGGCATCACCTGCCCAGTTACATGTTGCACATTGCCATCGAGTGCGAATGCAATCAACGAGTGGTGCATGCTGCGCAGGTTCTGGATTGGAAATTCCACTGTCTGAAGCCTCATGTGGCCTGTCACCCAGAGATCCCTTGAATCCCTCTGCCAGGACAGTATCTGGAGTCCACTTAGGAGGAACAGACACTTTAATTCTAGTTAAGTGAGGCTGCTGCTGAGACACATCACCAACTGTCGCAACAGTCTTGGCAATGCCATTGAAGTGATATAGATCAAACTGTCTGATTCCGAGAGTATTGCATGAGTCCTTAAGCCCCCCTTTGCTCTTATCAAGCTCCAAAAGTGCCTGCCAAAAGTCATTCCACACCACAATATCGCTGCTGCACAGGGTGTTGAGCACATCTTGATTCATTTCTATGTTAAGGTCCAGAAGGATTTGCTGTAAGGCTTCTGGACTAATGAAGCCACCCCCCCCACTCTGGTCTTGGGCATCAAAGGCTTGCCGCACACTCGTCTCTCTGTCATCAAACTCACTCTCCTCTTGCACTGTGGTGGTGAAGGCAAATAGAATGCTGTAGTGAGACTCACTACCTATCACCCATATGGGCCACCGGGGGCATTTCAAGTAGCGGCCAACTTTGCAGAGGTTTAGTGACTCTAGGAGTGTCAGGAATCCAACTTCAACACTGGTTGGGATTCCTTTCAGACACATGCCACCACCCATGTCCAAATTTCCATCAAACACATTAGGAACAGCATGTCCACACAGCAAGAGGTTCACAATCTCCTGTATCATAACAAAGTAATGAACTGCTTCAGTATATGTACAATGGAAGATAGTTTCACAGATAGTTTGGTTGCACTCCTCAAAGAATGTAAAGTTTCTTCAGGTTGAAGAATGAGATGGGTAGAGGATAATGTCACCAGACTCAGATATAGACCTGTAAACCCTAAAGAAGGGAGTTATAGGAATCTTTATATGCTAGACCTTTGAACCAGAAGCTCTGCAATGTAACAATTCCCTTCAATCAACCCTGACATGGCTGATCAGCAATGATAGGTGCACAAGTGGAGGGGACAACATTAGCACTCCAACACCAATCATGCAATTATTAAGACCATCTCTACAATGCTTCAATAAATACTCCAGGATGAATTACCCTCATGACAGACAGGGAATGACTGCAGACATACAGATATGCTACAGGCATGATAGACCAAGCAAGTGCAGAGGCAGCGTACAGCATGCTTGGTTGTGGGAATGGGTTCCCTCATAAACCATTCTCTCCAACTGAATCCAGGTCGCAAAAGCACATACACACTCCCAGGGAACTTTAGACCTGGACCAGCAAAAACCGGACTTTAGACCCTCAACCCTCTCCAGTTTTCCCTCTACATGCCTCCAAACAAAAGACCAATATGCAAGACCCCATCCCTTCATAACAAATGCTGCTTCGAGTCATCACAACTTTGATAGCTGGATGAATCACAGGAACCACAAAACTATTACACGGCATTGTTCAATTCAAGCATTTGAACAAGATATTCAAGGGGTCTGCAGGGATTTGAGAGCCATTCCCTCTGCCAAGATGCATTCCAGAGGCAAATATTCTTTCATTGCACCTGAGCTACATGACCTTAGTCAATGACCTTACCTGTCAACTACTGCTCATCGGACCTTGCGCAAATTACTCTTGTGCCAGAAGTCATGGTACACTGAATAGACAGAGGATGATTACCCAGGGTGAAAAATGGCCTATGAAGCCATAGGAAGACCAGTTAGTCCTACCACAATATGCAATAGTCTACTCTTTTAGTCATTGGAAATATTCGCTCGTGTCCAAGGAGTTGAGATAACTAGCTTCACAGGCAAATATTTTCAGATACTCTCAGAAATAACTTCTTAAGGTGTCCAAATTTTGCACCCGGCAAAATGGACCAAACATCGTGTGCATGAGAGTTTCCAAAGACAGAGCTTTGTTCTAATTATGAGCACACACAGATTCAGGACAGGTGGAGGTGTCAGACCTGAGATGCATGACCAAATGGAGGTGTAACCAGTGGCTGATCAGGATCATCTCTGTCTGTCTGAACAGCATCCTGTTTGAAAACAACCCAGATTCCAAAAAGACAGAGTTCTACCATGAATCTTTTTCTGTCATGTTTGTCAATTGGGCCAATTGATCAACATTTTTGAGTAGCCACATGGTTCCTAGCAACAAATGGTCATTTTATGGCATCACTAGTTATTTGGATTGCTACATAAAGGAAACTTTGCATCTCACTGATAGTGACCTATTTTGTTCTGCCGAAAAGTATAGATCAGATTCACTTACAAGACCTCTTGATAAGAGGGCGGAGAAAAGCAGTAGGAGGGCACCCATGGGGCTCCTGAATCCTGGCAGCGAGTCCTGAAGCTGCTGACGTAGGGCAAGTATGGATGTCACCTCACAAAATCTCACCAATCCATGCAACTCCTTCCCAGAATCAAGACAGACTCCCTTCAAGGCTTTGGCAACAGCCTAACCAATAATCAACAAACAAGGAAGTTGTTACAGAAGATTCTCAACAATGAAAGAGTTCCCTGAGATTCTTGACATGCACATGATGATTGTGATCATCTGAGAGTCCAATGCACATGACAACCACCAATGGAGGATGCTGCAATCATAAAGGCCTGATACTTCACCTCTAATCATCACTGTTGAAAAAGACTTAGACTGCCTTACTCAGAATGACTCATGTCAAAAACTGTGACAAAACCACAGTCTGAGTGGAACATCATTTGCTTCTGTAGACAGCTGAAGGACCATGAGCAGTGGGGTTCATTTCAGTGGCAATCTATTGTGACATCAAGCTGACATTGTCTGGTTATAACACTGCACAAATCATCACATCTGAATTCAAGACAGTTAACAAAACAGTAACTTGCTAAACACATTGCATCAGTCTCTTGGACCAATGCAATTGTCTCAGTTGAAGGGAAGATAGACATTTAACAAACCTCATCCTGCTCTTCCTCTTTGATGTTCTGATCAATACATATTCCAGGAATATCAAGCACAGCCACAATAGCTTTCTTTCTGCCTCCAGCACGCCATAGTGTCTCTCCAATAGCATAAACAAGAGCCCTGCAAGAACAGTGCAAAAAAGAAAAAGTTGTCAAACTTTGAAACCAACCTACAGAATTCTGCTGGAAGAATCACAGCATCCATAGAAAATTAATCTGATAAGCAACTACAGACCATCACAATCAGATAAGTGCATTTTGTAAACAAACCCAAAGATATCTTCCTCTCCTGAAGAGTCAACACCACTGGAACCAATTTGAGAATCAATTTCAAGTGGGAAGCCTCTCTATTACACAGGGTAAAAACTTGTACCTTGTTCTCTGAGCATGAGAAAAGACAAGTCTAGAATCCAGCACATTACTATGCACCACTGTCCCCACTGTTGGAGGAACAGGAAAGTGAGTAGGTTTGCACTTCAGATCACTGTCCATGTCATCTTCCAATACAAATAGAAGATACTTGAGGACCAATGCCTGCAGAAACTCACATAACAGAAGAAAACCTTCATTAGTCTACCAACCCTAAATGATAATCCAAAAAAAAAATGCAATGTGGCTTCTGACCTGCTCTATGACGGAAAGGGACCAACACAACCTGTCCACATAATTCTTCAAACAGGAAGGTGTGAGCTCAAAAATCAGCTTGTCCTCAGAGTAATGGAAGGTATATTTACTTATGATACTTGTACCTGTAATGGAATGAAGCATAGGTATCCTCAAATGCTACCACAAAGCGCTAAATCAAATTGGGCCTAAACTGCTAACATAGCCTCCTGGCAATCACCAGTGACAGCTGCAAAACATCTGAGACAAAAGATCAAAACTATGCCTGTCTCAAACATAACTAACCTGAATGGGAACTAAAACTCCACACGGTCCACCCTCCCTTTGCACAAGCCCTAGTGATGTCTCCAGGTCAAGACTGAACCTGGACAATTGAAAGCAAAACTATCAACAAACAACTGCATAAGTAAAAAATGTGAAAAATACCTCACCTCATAGAAATGTATAACTCTGGAAGAAATAGTAGCAATATAACACAAAACTAAACCCAAAAGAATTGTAGCAATTGAAATCCGTATAGACAGTCATCCAAAGCTCAACAATCGAGAGTTTCTTTGGCATTCACACATTTGCAGAAGGAGTCCCTTGTGGTTACTTTGTCCATTCACATGCAATTTTCTGAGTTCTGAAAGCCAAAACATGTAACCCTCTGTTGCATAGTAAACAACCACAAATGCAAAACGTGGAAGAACAATGTGATGACTTCTACATGCACGTAGCTTGAGATGCGTTAACAAAAAGGAGCCACGAGAGAGAGAGAGAGAGAGAGAGAGAACCACCTGAAACCTTGGTGACACCATTGGGCAAGGACCTCTCTTGAGACCGGCTGGCTCCCAAAAACTATAGAATGCAACCGCTCTGCAACAGTTATAGGCAGCTGCTGCTGTCTCTCGTCCTTCACCCTCCTCTTCCCCGGGATCATCATCTTCTCTGCTGCATCTCTAAATGGAAAAAGGCTTTCTGATCTGTCAGTGCCTTTGCCCGTTGTACGAGTTTCAACGGCCAGGGGGGATGATGCCGTCGTCAGTTTAGTGTCCAGAGATGACTTAATCGAAGAAGGATCCGGGAAGCCTGACGATGAAGTTACTCCCCTCCTCTGTTCTGCCGCGGCAGCACGAAGCTCGCGTCGGATTCGACGGTCGCTCGCCTCAGGGCTTTCCATGGTCCCCCCTTGATTGTCTCCAGGTTTACTGCGCTTCGCATCGGGCGCCGACTGCAGACTCATCCGAAATGCCCGCTGAAGCTCTTCATCGTCGTGGTCCCCCATCGCCAAAACCAAATCGTCAGCGGAATCTATCCTGGCTTTCTTGCAATACAAAACACGGGAGGAGGAGGAGGAGGATGTTGAGACAAGCTTCCCTGAAACTTCTTGAGCTTTTGCATAGGGTTACTGCTATCCACCAATAATCGCTTGACATACAATCCCGAGAACCTTTTCTCCTCCTACATATCTTTCACACTCCCTCCTGTTGTTATCCACACAATCTCAAAGCCCAGTGCACGCACGCCAGCCATCTCCTATATAGATCGCCATGCTTTAAACGCCGTCACTCCCATACCTTAAATTATCTTTCTCCTTCTCGTATCATCAAAACCCATAGAATAACAACAACAGACAGGCTTCCTCAAAATCACCGAAGAAACTTCATAAAAAAAAATATCGTCCCGCTGCTGCCGGAACAAAACCTCAAAACCCTCAGCCTGCTGCAACTGCAGCGTGCCGCAACCAAATGATCGCCGAGAAAACACTCGCCGGAAAAAAAAAAGAAAAGAAGGGGGCCGGGTTCGAAGAAGACAAGGGGGAGGGGGAGGGGCTCGAACTTCGAAGACGTTGGATGGCGACTCGCGAAGGCGAGGGCAGTGCGTGCTCGGTCGAAGGCGCTTTCATACACAAGAGTCAAGGGGCCTGGGGTTACCCTGCAAAGAACCGGGCGGGTTCCTGGAAAGTCTGCCAGCCTCTTTTACGGCGAAATGGGAATAAGTTGGTTAGCATTACGGCGAAAATGCTTAGAACTTGCTGGGGGACAAATGCAAAAACAATACTTAATTGCACTCTGCAATGGTCAAGTCCCTGCCCATTATGGGTAGAGGCAAGACCATTCCATGACATTAAGGTCTGGGGTGGCAGAATCAACAAATTATTTTTTTAAAGTTCATGTCCAACAGACCACATTTTGATCATTATCACAAGTCTATGATCATCAATGGGAAGTTTTTGATGGAAGATTGTATCATATAATCTGGTCAAGAAATTGATGTAATCTGCCACCCCAGACCTAAATGTTGTGCAAAGTGACAGCTGAGGGCGCCTGGTGAGCCTTTTAGGGCAAGCTTGGTGAGATGCAACCAACGTAATGGGCAAGGGGCAAGACCATTCCATGGCATTACGGTCTGGTGTGACAGATTCAATGTTTTGGGTAAATGCACCAAGAGCAAGCCTGTTAGTGTGAGCTTGGCGACATTGCCAACCTAATGGACAT
>Ga0116228_10004785_pt1 | contig 12038 bp, 8 predicted proteins | sample S1TSphfallax_2_FD_89694 | JGI IMG/M metagenome (GOLD analysis project Ga0116228, IMG submission 89694) | Host-associated microbial communities from peat moss isolated from Minnesota, USA - S1T2_Fc - Sphagnum fallax MG | ecosystem: Host-associated > Plants > Peat moss > Unclassified | place: USA...
CTCTGGCTATATATATATCCATCCTTCTGTGTGGATTGTTTCAAACTCCTTTGCTTTGCTGTGTCTGCACTGTCTTTTCTTGATATGCTTTGCCTCAGACAGACTAGCTTGAAATCCCATCTGTACCTCCATGTCTATTCCTATATGGTCTTCGGGAAATGCCCCCCAGTTTTTGAAGCTATTGACTTGAACTTGGGAACAATGAACTGTAGGCCTGTGCACTATTGGCGGCAGCATTGGTGGCAGCAAACGTGCGGGGCCTTGTGGTGGGTCACACACCTCAAACAGTTGGTGCAAACTGGTAACGCATACCGAGCAAGGCTCCTCCTCTCCATCGCATTGGACTTTATTTGCCAAATTGGATGCAAACGAAGGATGAAAACCTAATCTCAGAACTTGCCAGTCCGGATGAAATCCTAATCGATGAAAAAGGATACAACAGGTCCATCTACTTTGTATGTGAAACTTCTGACAATAGTTGGTTTTTCAGCTAATTTCATCCCCAGGAAAAACACGGTACACCTTTTCTGACAACGTCCTGTGCACAAGCAAAGCACGTAAGCCTGAAACATGGAGAGCCCTACCTTCCAGTAACCATTCGGTTTCCATGACTACCAGTTGATGATCTGAAAGCGAAGAGTGTGACACAATGTCAAAATCGACAGTCCAATATTTAGGGATCAAGTTTGGGCATAATATGAAACAAAATAAGAACAAGGTATGAATCTTGCATATCCATTTCAACTTTGCAGCCAAGTGTACTTGAATCCAATTTCAGTCTCATGGTGCCAGCTTCTATTTTCATCTTTGTTGAAAAGACTCTCGAACATGATACTCGAGTTGCATTGAGTGTCCTTTTGTCTATGCACTAAGTTTTGTCCACTCTGAACTTCTTGCAACATTCTCAAGGTTCCTGATCCTCATGGTCCTTGGGTCCCACACCAGAGCATTAGATTCCGCCTTTATACAAGCCTACTATCTTTTGCTGGTGATGAAGAAGCTGCATCCATTCATGAGCAGACTTGGCCCAACAGAACTCCAGTCCAGGCAAGTGAGGGAGCTGTGCTCCATGATCCAGCTTGCACAAATTCATTCCTCAAAATAAACTACGGTTGCAAGAAAATGTAGTTTTTTGCCACCAAGAAAAGCTAAAACTGCGGTTGCAAAAAATGCAGCTTTTTGCCACCAACATCATACTTGTGTAGCTGCTAATCAAAGAAACTAAATAAACCAGCCCCATGATTATTCCACGCACCTTGTCTGCTATGGCAGCTTACTAGAGACAAGGATCCACAGAACATCATTTCTGAAAGAATTGATATTTCAGGCTGCTTGCATGGGTTTGTCCCCACAATCTGATTTCCAGGAGGAACTTCATAAGTGTTCAAAGCTTTTTGAACACTTTCCAAACCTGGCACTAAGTGTTAACATTATCTTGGACCTCAGGTGGTTCAGCCATACACCAGAGACAATGGTCAGAGGACAAGATTCAAAAGTCTGCAATGTTCTTTTCTACAAACTTGGGGCAACCAGACCTATTCTATGCATTGTCAGCCTCCTTGAGCTCCAAACCCCTGTACTCAATCCATAGATCCCTTGTCCTCAATCCATATCATGCCAGCCCAATGAATATTGTGATTTGAGGTATATTTGTTTCCTGGAGGAAGAAATGATACACGGACAAGGAGTTAGAAAGACCAAGAAACTTAAAAGCAACCAAGCTTGTGGCTACTGCAAATTCTGACTTTGCACAAATCTGCAGCATGAGCAGCTTATTCCAGTCTTGGTTTTTCTTAATATTTTACTTCCTGCTGCTGCTCCAACTGCACTTGTTGCTATGAGTACGAAGGCCAACACCTGCACTTGTCAATCATATGAATTCAACCAGGTCCTCTCACATACAGGATGCTCTTAGAGATAGATGATCTACAAGAAAAAAGTCAGGCAAGGATCTCACAAGGAATTTTCTACCACTCTCAGAGCTCTGGAAAGATAGGTCCTCCGCCAAATGATGAACTCTGGCTGGAAACCAAGCATAGATTTCTTGCAATTAATTTGTTCTCATGTCCATTCTAGAGACACTTGCAGGTCCTAAAAGGAAGCTTGAGGAAGAGGAAAGCATGCCAGTAGAGAAGAGCTTGTAAATAGAGCAACTGCCAGCCATCTTGTAACTCCTGCATGTGCCTCCACACCATGTAGAGCAGCAAAGGCAAGTTCAATTTTGACTCAACAAGCAGTCCACCTCTGGAGAGGAGTCTGCACATGGGCAGGCTATGTTGACTGGAGTTGTCAAGAAGGGTGAATGAAACAAGATCTTCTTCATTGATCTGCGACCGTACAGCAGTTGCATGACTTTGTAACAGCAACACTACCAATGCTTCAATGTTATGAAGCTTTACTTATTGGGTTTCTGCAAGCTGTCAAGAGTGCAGGTGGGTCTGCATTGTCATCAAACTCTCACACACAATTGCCCAGGAAGACAAACTTTCTTCACAGACCTCACAGGTTCATAACAACTATTTCCTCACTATGCATTGCATTGCTTGCCAGTGTGCAAATACCATTAAGGTACTCCACTGATTCCATTGTTGCTGCCATTATTCATTGCTGGCCAAAATAAAAGTATGAAATTGTGCCTCTCAAGAGACATGTAAATATTATGAATGGAGGTTAATCACACCCGAAGACCGTGTGCATACATGATCTCTGCTCCAAATCTGTATCTACCAGCCTGCTATCCATATTTTAGAGAGATGTAAAAATGACACATGCAGGTGTGCAGGTGTGAAATTGGGAGCTTGGTGGTGGTCTGGTGGTTGTGGATGATGGTTATGTAATATGAGGGTTGAATTTCAATCTGTCATTTTGTGGTTCTCAATTAAGAAGAGCAGATTTCCAAGTACTCATTTTGGTGCTTTTTTTTATTTCCTAGTCTATAAGACTTTTTGCACACATGAATTCATGGCAATGGCAATACATTGAGAGAATTCTATGTTAGATTTGTGTCATGATTCTGTCAGGATGAACTTCAGGGAGTTGCGCTGCTGTGGTGGTGCTTAACAGAGATGTTATGTAAGTGTCTGGAACCAGATTTTTGAGTGTAGGTTTCAGAAAATGCAGTCTTCATCTTTGGCCTCTTAATGTTTTCTGGAAATAGCATTAGAATGTACATTCTTTTTGGATATGGATGGTCTGACTAAGATGACCAATTGTCAAAATATGGTATAAAGCCTGACAGTCACTATTTGGAGTCTTTGCTTGAGATGCATTGCTTTGCTATTCATGTCTTTCAAGAACCACAAATTTGTGTCAAACGGGATTATGTCTTGATGTACATCTTTCTTGCACCAGATAACCTCTCTAAGACTCTGAACCTTGGTTTCCAGTGATGTTAGTGGGATCAATTCATCCTTTCCAAACTCCTTGCTGCCTTTTGAGCTTACCCCCCAATTGCTTGACTTGAGGGCTTAGGATAATTGTCTTTACGTTGTATTATTAGGAGCAGATCGTGATTGTTTTCCTTCAAGGTGTCATGCTTGGATTAGGGTTTGATGATTCAGGAGCCAGACAAGCTTTCTCAGGCAGGCTGATGATGTTGCTGCCCCTTGTGTACCACACATGTCCAGATCCAGATCTGTAGAGCTTGTCAATGTGGCTGTTGCTGTCATTGTGTTGTTGGTTGTCAATTGGGTGCAGCGAGTGTTCCAGTTTGCCAATACTTGGAACATCAACGGGGGTAGCAGTGTGAAGAGGATTGGAAGAGATCTTGTGAAAATTGTTTAGTGGTGCTTGATGGAGAGAGGATGCCAAATGTCTATTGAAACGTTATGGCTTTTGCAATATTTCCAGTAGAGAGGTTACATGAGCATAAAAGCGGCTGTAATATCAGGATATTCCCTTGAGCAGTGCCATTTACAAGAAATTTGAAGAGAATAAATGCAGTGATTTGACTGAGAAAATGGGAATTCTCAGACTGCCAAGCAGCTCACAGCAGTGAACTTGAAACCCAATCCAGTCTTGTTCGTAAACTGGTGATGTGGCAGAAGGATTTTGAAGCTGTCAAGGAGCTGTTTGGGGTGGCCAGGGGAGCAAGAGGACTTCAGATTCAGCCTGAGGACATACACTGGATTGCAAGTGCCAGAGAGTTCCAACCATTCGTGCCCATGATGTTAGGAGTGTGAAAGGAAGAGTGTAATGTTTCACCATGGACAATCACTATGCCACTTCACACTTATGGAAGGGCCAAGGACATGAGTAGAAATGGAGCTTCTCCACCAAATGACAAACTGTAGCTGGAAACCAAACAATAGAATGGTTGCAATTGTCTTGTTCATTTTTTCTTGCAAGACTGGAATTCATTTCACTCGCCTCATGTTCTTTCAACAAATGGAGAAGATAAGTGTGTCACTTCACTTGAGAGCAACTGTGTCTGATTCTTGTGCATGGTTTTGAGGGCATTGAGGCTGAATCTTCATGTTGACGCAGAAATGATGAATGTGGGTATCAAGCAAGCCTGGTGTTATCAAATGTACCACCCGGATTGAAGCTGTCATAAAAACATTCAGTGTCAATGAGGCTATGAAATGTCTTTCAGGAGATGAAGGGTCGTAGAATGTTATCATAATGTTGTGACATCATTGGTCTCAGCTGCAGAACAGGAGGCTTGTGAGATATTGGGGGTTGATAGATGGAGGGGGCAAGGCTGGTGAAGTAGGCCTGGCATGTGGGCTACTCAGCAGGATGAACAAGAAAAATGTGGTGCCCACACCTAGAACATGGAAGGGCAGGTAGACTCTTTGGAGGTTTCACAGTTCTTTCCAATAGATGAGAGATGAGGGTCATCTGGATTCCAGACTTTTTGACTAATAATCCAGTAATTGATGGGTGTGAGGGAATTATATTCGATTTATTTACCCATCGGGTAAGGATAAATTAGCACTCAAAAATTTCCATCAAGTTAAGGTTTATGTATACAAAAATTAATTTTTTTGGGTAGATGGGTATGGTTCAAGGTACCCTTATCATATACCCCTTTTTTGGGTAAAACATGGTTTGTATTTTTATTTTTTTATTAAAAAATAAAAAGCTCACATTTTGAAATTTTTACTTAATTTTCAAAGCCCCAAAAATCCAATGTCAAAATTCAAAAATCAAAGTGTTTGATCGATCTTCCACTGGATCTTCTAATGGCATCTCAATCAACCAAGGCTCTGTTGATGATGGAGTCTCAAGGTGATTTGTAGCTCATCTTTGGGTGCTCCAATAAGTTTTTGAGGATTAAATAACATGAACATTATGACTTTCAAAAGTATGAGGGGAAATATGGGGACTTCCACTTGAACTATGTTTTAATTATGCCTATCACTCTTCTCCTGTACCCCTTTAAAACATATTAATAATCCTCAATTTTATCACCTTCTCGCTTGTAAACTTGGGCCAAAGTTGAGACATTACATCTTCAAGGAGAAGTTTATATTTTGAGGAGCTTCCAAAGTTTCAGTATTTTTTGGTTTTTTCTTATGATAGGCCAGTCAAATTGGCTAATTGCAACCCAAAAAAAACTCAAGAGGCATTCCATCTAATCAAAAGAATAAACAAAGTTTAGGGTTTACATCATATTTGCCCCAATGTTTTTGATCTGGATGTCAAAACATATCCAACCTTGGGTATGAATATTTCTTACATATATTCAAAATTCTGAATATAATAGATTTTTTCAAATTTATATACCCTTGAGTGTGCATTTATTCAAGGTATCTTAATTTGAGGGAAATGAGTTAAGAATAATAATAATAATAGATGTTGTGTATATTTAAACATACCCACACAATATTGGTCCAAACCATCTTGCATAATTCATTTTTTCTTATGAATGTGTGCAAGAGAAGCAACATCAAAAAGCATTTTTGAAAGACGAGGCATTGCATGTAGACAAGTTGTTGGGGCTAGTCCACACTAACGTTTGGGGATTGGCAAAGACACCATCATTTGAAGGAGCAAGGTACTTTGTATTTTTCACATATGATTTTTTTCACAAATCATTCATCTACATTTTGAAACCCAAAGGAAAGTGTTTTTCAAAATTCAAAGATTTTCAAGCTTTCATTGAAAACCAAACTAGAGAAAAAATGAAGATTTTAAGGAATGACAATGGAAGATAATTCACATTTAATGAATTCCAAAAATTCCTAAAGCTTCATGGAATACAACACTAGACATATGTGTCATGCACACCCCAACAAAATGGGGTAGTTGAACGATTGCCTAGCACCATTGTAAAAGTAGTGCATTACATGTTTCACCACCACAATCCAAGTTACTAGTCAAAAGTGTAACCACTATTGCTTACTTGAAAGCAAGATCACTTCACAAAGCGATTGGAAACATGACACTAGAAGAATTCTAAAATGTGAAAAAGCTTGTAATGAAACATCTGTGAGTTTGCCAATGCTTATGCTCATAGACTTATTCAAAGAAGAACAAAACTAAAATTTGAGAGCATAGAATGCGTCTTTGTGGGGTATGAACAAAACTCGAAAACATATAGGTTGATCAACAAGGAGACTTTGAAGTTGATCCTTAAACACAATGTGGTCTTCAATGAAGCAATGTGGTTTTCAATGAAAAAATTACAAGTGGCATTCAAGAATGTAAAAATTTGCCACAAAAATAACCAAAACAAGTCATTCCTTACATCAAGGAACATGAGTCTAACCTTGATCAAGACATCTTTTCGAAAAATGTTCCACCTCCAGAAATAATCAAGAAGAAAATGAGCCCATGTTGCTAACTTTTTGTGGATTTACCACTATTTGCAGTAATAAACAAGAAGGTTATTACCACCCCCAAAGTAGCAACAAGAAGGTCTTCAAGGATAATAAAAGTCCCATCGAAGCTAGTTGATTTTGCATGCATCATAGTTATTGATGAACCATTGATGTGGCAGGAAGTTTTCATAAGAGAAGATGCCAACAAATGGAAAGAAATTACAGAAAGAAAATATTGAACATTCATGAAAACTAAGACTTGGGACCTCACTAAGCTACCCAAGGGAAGAAAGGCAATAAGGAGCAAATGGGTTTCCCATGTCAAAAAAAAAAAAAAACAAGAGATCAACAATACTAGTTGCAAAAGGTTTTTCTTAAACCAAAGGTCTTCCACGAGACGTTCACACCTATTGCAAAATTTCTTCCATTAAAACGTTGTTGGCATTGGCAACCACTCTTGACTTCAAAGTGCATTAGATGGACGTCAAGAGCGCATTCTTGAACAAAATTTTGGAGGAGGACATCTACATGGTGCAACCAAAAAGTTACGAAAACAACAACCATAACAATCTTGTTTATAAACTAACAAAGGCCATCTATGCCTTAAAACAAGCCCAACAAGTTTAGAATGAAACATTTGATATTTTCTTCTTAGGTCTTGGTTTTAAAATATGTCAAGCAAATCCCAACATTTACTCTTTGAAACTTCAAGAATTGCCCAATGTTTTTTTTAGTGGTTAAACCAATTTTGGTGGAACCATAAAACCAAGCAAAGAAATTAGTCTTTCAGTAATATTGAAAGCTTCTATACATCTAGCTAGAAGTTTTGTTAGTTTTGTAATAGTTTCACATGCACATGATTGGAATAATTCCCCTACAACTTCATTGTTACCTTAATTGAATATGTAGATGGGCCCCAGTTCTTATTTAGTTTACTTTCTATACATGACAAGTGTTCTCACCTACTAACATTAATATTAACATTAGTTTATTAGGATGCTTGAATATCTATGTAAGGATCCTTTCTATCACTCCTTTTTCACCTCTTCAAGTTTTTTAATCATGAATTTTTTATCAATCTTAAGTTATTAGCTTTTAACATTATTTTCTTTTCTAAAATAATAACCCTAAACCCTAAACCCTAACCCTTCTCTAAACCCATAAACCCTAAACCCTTTGGGGGGGTGTGTTCATGGCCAATGTGCAAATTTCTTTTGTAAAATATGTTCAATGAGTTTTTTTCGACCTTTGAATTATTCCACTTATGGGTTATTTTTGTTATGCTTATATTTATAAAAGTTTAGCAACATTGAGTGGGCAAACATGCCAACTTGTAATATTGCTAAGATTGTGCATAACATTTAGTTGCAATAATTAGGAAAATGAAACACTTGTTTGTACACAACAACATGCAATGACTATGTTCAGGCTTTTAAACAATCTACATTATATTGACAATATTACTTACGAGGTAGTCCATATGGCCATGGTTTTGATAATAATGAACTATGATTGAAGAAGGCCCACATGATCTTGCCAAGGTTGTGGGATCCATTGCAAATTATGCCTTAGAATTTTCATTCATAACATGGACTTTAAGGCATTTAATTCAGCTAAGTGGAGCATTGATTGTTTTCCAAGGGAAAATGTTGACTCAGATAGGTTGGACCATGTTAATTTCTTTCATCTATGTGTGTCCATTCCCCCATGTCAACCCAATAGTGTCAACAATTTGCATGTCCATCGGCTACCATGTAGTTCACATAATATGTTATTTAAAGTTTCTAAAGGTGGGTTAGAGAAGATATAAATTATATGTGGGGATGGCATGTGGCATATTGATTGATGCCCACTTAGTTTGATAATCCAATGTTTTGCAAATTGCAAAAAAATACAAGTGTTAGTGCGCATCAAAGATCAATACAATTGGGATTCTAATCAAACATGTTATTCCAATTTTTGTGTTCAATTTTGAAATGAAGCTTTGGAACATCATAAATAATAGTTCTATCATGACAACTTAAGTCATTGTGTGGGTGGATTGCATGAAAATTTTCTATTGTTAAGCTAGAAGTTCCAATTGCACGATTAGTTCAACAAGGTGTCAACTTGATTTTTTAAAAGGAATCATGTTTGGAAGAGGCTAGGTTTTTCTTCGACTTTTAAATGTACTAAACCTTTGGAGCTTATTTGGAGGCCAATTTTCTATCACAAATAATTGCCAAGTGCTTATTTTTTGCATGAAAATCTTGTCAAGCCTACAAATGCAAATAGTTGACCTATAACTTGTTGTGGCAAAAAGGTGAAATGACCTTCAATGTTCAAATTAACACAACACACCAACAACTAAAAGGCCAAAAATTACTTATCCCTACAATTATTTTCTACCATGTAGATGTCAATTCACCAAAGTATGGACAAATCTATAACATATTTTTTGGCCATAAATGTTACGACATGACAATTGGAAATTACCCAAAGTTGATCGTGCATGTATATTTTGTCATAATGTCAACAATTTCTTTAGGTGGGTGTTGGGCATGGTTGCAATTTGAACACCTTGTGAATGAAAGCACACTACGGGGAGGCTGAAGATTGTTGTCAGATTGTATTTTTTTCAAAGGTCCCATGTTTAAACTTCAACCATGTCATTATTATGAAGGATTTTCACAAGTTTTTTGCATATTATGGTAAGTCAAAACCCAAAGAAGTTGAATACCAAGAAAATTACATTTTAAAATTTCATATCATGTGATGTTAGAATATATTTTTGCAAAATATGTATATGTCATATCATATTAAAAAATGCAAATATACTCAAGAAATGATTGATGATTTTTAATCTTCATGAAAAGTTGTAGCATCTATTAAATTTTGTGATTCAATATGATTGAAATAAGTTTGGGAGCCATGTGAAAAGTTTGATAATTATTTACATCACAATTGGATGTTTTTCAAGGCAATGATCATAAGTATGTGGTAAATTAAAATTTTGACAAATAACATGAAAGATGTTATAAGGTTATGTTTGCATCAATTTTCTTGTGGTAGCTCATTTACATTGTTTAGAAAAATATGTGAACAAAAATACAATTCACATTGCTAGATTAGTAAAAAAATTCAAAGGACTATGTAAGAAGAACTAGTTTAATGTTACATGGTCAAGAAATTCAATTTTAAATTATGTTATAATTCCATCATTCTTGGAGGAGCTAGATTGTTTTAGTTGTGGTGAATGTTTCAAAGGTGGCACATCTAGGCTCTACAAAAGGATTTAGTGATATTATGAACCTTTTTGCTACATTTGTAATCAAATTAATTTGTTTAGAATCTTTAACCCAATTTTGCATTTCCATTATTCAAAACCCTCCCATGTTAATGCTACAAATCACAAGCATCATTTGAGCAAATAAATACAATGATTGAAATAAAAGTTCTTATGTTCATGTGGGATGTGTGTCCACATGGCATATTATTTTGGGCTTCATCAAGGAATATTTCATCACTTCACAAAAGTTAATCGACATGGCATGAAAATATTCCAAAAATATTCAATGATATGGCATGAAATATGTTCCAAAAATTCTTTCTTGCTCCTTTGAGCTAATTCATTGACTCACCATTAATTGTTAATTGCTAATTGACTAGCATTGTTGATGCCTTTCATAAAGATCCAATTCAAGTTGGGTTTGTAATAACCATGTTTAATCCCTTTTGTGAACATGATTGAAAAACTTATACCAATAAGACATTATAATTATTCATAAAGTCATCATGTTTTTGGATTTAAATGTTAAGTTTTCATTTGCAATTTTGTCCTCAGAAATGAATTATTTGTAAAGTCACCCTAAACATGGGACCAATGTCAAAACATAGGATGAAAACATGAACCAAAAACAAATATAGTTGTTCCTCTTTGCTAATTAAAGTTGTATAGATTTTGTTCACGAGAAATAAAATGTATGTTTATTTTAGTACTTAAGCTTTATAATAAAAAATGATTTAAACTAAAGTAGTGTGATGAATGTAAAAAGGAAGAAGAAAACAATAGTGTTACATATATTTGTGAAACAAACCAATGATGCATGTAATATTATTCTTTTGTGTGTTGTCCTAGTCAATTCCTTTGGTTCCTTTAACTATGTAAACAACATTTTGTGTGTGTGTTCTTCTTGTCAATTCCTTTGCTTGCAAGCTAACAAACCTTGAAGCAAGAAGTAAAGCACAACAAAACTAACTAACAAAAACACAAGAAAAAAAATGTGACAAAAATCTTGTCACAAATAAGGATAATCAAATCAAGAAGAAAGAACTAGTGCAATAAAAAGAAATAACAAAAGGGAACACAAATTTCTTTGCAATTTCCAAATGTGAAAATTGAAAACTTGCACTACACCTTATTTGTTTAAAATTTCAAATGAAAGTATGCTATAAATCACATTCTATTGTCTACAATTTCCATTGTTATTCTCAATTATGTTGTGTTGTCTTTAATTTTTGAATATAGAAACCCATGTTGTTCTATAGTTTTTTTCAATTTCCAATGAAATCATGTTGTGTTGTCTCTGATTTTTGATTTAGTGTTCAATTTCTTTGATTTTTTAATCTAATTTCCAATTTTTAAAATTCTTAGATGGGTGCAAGCAAAATATTTTGACCTTACTTGTTACGTTGTTTTCCACTTGTAAAGTAGAAAAAAACAGTTTTCAAAACTTTAAACCTCTTGTGCATTTCAAATCAAATAGAACCTCTAAATATCCTCCTTGGCACCTCTAGCCTTCCTTTAGCTTTTCAAAAACAATTGTACCACATTATTTGGATTTAGAAAAATATCCCAAAAGTATCCCCAAAAATTATGTTAGTTTTTTAGGGTTCAAGATGAATTTAGCTATGAAAACAATTCCGTTGAAAAATATATATTTATACTAAAATGTTCACCATATCAATATTGAGGGCTTGAAGAAATATATATTTGCAAAAAATATTCATATATTTTCACATACTTTGAAAACTATTTTTCAAATTGTCAAAAATTAAAGATCTAATTCAAATACTTGCAAGTGCATTGGAAAATCATAATCATATCATTTTAACTTTTGAAACCAATGCCAACAATAGTTAATAAAAAATGTACCCAAAGAAATTGATATTATTTTCACAAATTCATTTACTTGTACCTTTTATTAGGAAACCCCTAGTTTTTACACAATGGAACCATTTTTGGGGCTACTTTATCATGCTTTCACCCATATGCAATATTCCTCATCAAAA
>Ga0116228_10004789_pt1 | contig 12036 bp, 4 predicted proteins | sample S1TSphfallax_2_FD_89694 | JGI IMG/M metagenome (GOLD analysis project Ga0116228, IMG submission 89694) | Host-associated microbial communities from peat moss isolated from Minnesota, USA - S1T2_Fc - Sphagnum fallax MG | ecosystem: Host-associated > Plants > Peat moss > Unclassified | place: USA...
AGCAGAGCTGGTTCAGGTCAGTACCTAGTATGAATGCCTCTACCCTTATTACCTAACCTTACCCCTACTCCTGGCCTGTTTTGAGGGGGTTAAAAAGCCCTGACGAGTGAGTAGGATTGTTACCTTTGGACACTGGAGTTGCAGACTGCTGGTACCTTTTTCCCCCCGTTGCCACCACATTTTCTTCCATGCCCATGTGACAGGTTTCTTGTCTTGTCAGTTTTTGTACTGTAAAGGTCGTGGGAAGGGGAAATACACTAGTACTAGCACTCAATTATGTTCAAAATATTATTTCACAATACATGAATGAATGATCAATTAGTTCTGTTCAAAAGATTTCACAATACATGATAAAATTAGTCCTTAGTAGTTAGGTGTTTGATCCTTGTTAAGATTCAAGCAGTTTTTTTGGCACAAATTGCAACATTTTATGTATTACGGAATGGGCAAGCAGCTGCCCATTCCATTATGTTAACATTGGTGTGGTGAATGATTGAGACATGTCAAGCATAATCTTCTACCCTGGAAGATTATGAAATTATATATATATATATATATATATATAAAAGTGATGTAAAGAAGATTTCACAAGTAGAGTTATAATTTCCAGTCTTGGTGATGGGTTTCCCATTTTCAGCATAACCTCTGGTTCTGGGTTTGCAACTGAACAAGGCAGGATTCCAGTTTCAGATGGGTTTCTTCTTTTTAAAGTAACTTAGAAATTATGGATGAAATGTTAAAACTATAATACAATTGGATTATAAATTCTAAAACAATTTATGATACTAACTTGCAACTATTTGTGGTTGGACATTATTATTATGCAATTAACAAACTAGCACTTTGTGACTAAAACTATCAATTTGGAATAGATTTTGGAACTTTTTTTAACAACTAAGGATTTTTGCAATGGTACTATCTTGTAACTTATAACATGTATATATAATGTATGTGGAATGCAACTTATGAGAACATGTAATAATTTTTTTAGTAATTTTGTAGGTATTGTGATGCCATGTCACCATTCCTCGCCATCATGTCCAATAGACCTTACACACAAATTATAGTTCAAATTATAATACATAGTGAAAAAGTGCATTCCATCACTATTGATAAAAAAACATGAAATTGATTTGAAATTATATGCATTAACATTCAAGGTTGGAAAATACATTACAAAAATATTTTAAAAATATGCTTGTTCTTATTAATATATAGTTTGACTATAAATCCATAATCCATAAATTATTCATGACAAAAGTTTTCTTCTTCCCATACAAAAGGTCATGACAAAGATGATGAACCAACAATCAAATATTGTGATTTATAACACTTCGATTACAGTTTCATTTTGTGAGATATCTCTTCTTTAATTTTGTTGGTATTGAACAAGTCACATTTTTTCAATTCCACCTTGATTGCTTTTGAAATCTTTCAATATTTTAATATTCAATGTAATATGTGAAATGAGGTCAACAACATATAGGTAACTTTGTAGGCCAAAAGATATATGGATGTTTGTATTTTCAACCCATACAAGATTATTCTACAACTATAATGCATCTAATTTCACTAGCAAATGCAATATACATAAATTGCCATAAGCAACTTATAATTGAAATACACTTCCCAAATCACAATGTTTGTAATTGGGTATAATTTTAACAACAACCTACACATAAAGGTGGTTTTCAAAACAATAAACATTAAAATAACTAGAATATTGAAATTAGATTTCATTTTATATTTTGGTCACTTGCCACATTTTCCTTGGTCCAACTTATCTACTTTTGAAAACTACCATTATGTGATATGCGATCACATGTGAATTCAATTCAATATTGTGTAGATGGCTTTGCAATCTAGGAAAATCATTCAAATGTCCAAACTTTCAACCTAAATAAAATTATTTTGCAATTGAGGTGGGGTGTAATCACATTTACAAGAACTAAAACAATTGTAACCAATGCTTAATTTTTCATGGTTTGATCTCAAAATTTGTATGAATGTTGGAAGTCATCCAAAGGCATTATAACTAGTGTTTTTCAACATTGTTAGGACTCATATTTATGGGAAGATTTTTGAACCACGAAATATTTTGAGGTAGGTTATTTAAACATATATTTACATAATAGTATGTTATAACATTTCGTGGGTTATATTTGAGTTTTTCCAACTTTCAAACAAAATATTGTTAGGATATTCTTGGAATATTCAAGACTAAATAGTCACCCAAGCAAGCAAATTAAACTCATGTTATCTCATTTTCATCTAGTGTCATTCATTTTTGTTATAACAAGCAACATACATAAATCATTATCACTAAAATGTAACATACATGTCATGACTTTATATAAACTAAACTTAAACTTATATTTATGCACATTTATGGTTTTCAAAATACAATGTATCACATAATTAAAATATTGAAATTTGACTTTGCCATATTTGGTCTTTTGCTTCACCTTTGTTGTTTTGGAAATTGTTTTTTTACATGTCTTAATTTGGTTTATTACACAATAAATTGGTTGTGTTTGTGTAAAACCTAAAATCGCGCATGCATGTCTACTATCTTAGGGTAATAATAAATTTTTATAACATAAAATGTAGCAAAAATACCCAAAAAAATCATTTAAAATTTAATTTCATTATTTTTTTGTTATTAAAATTTCATCAAAGCGTTATCAAGAAGTTTTTGAAATAACATCAAATTAATTTTAAAATTTTATATCTAATTATATACATATATATATTTAATTTATTTTAAAATTTATGTGTTTTATTTGAATCAATTCTTGCATAATATTTCAATTTTTTTTTAAGAATCTAATTTTAATAATTTAAAAATGAATTAAATCTAATTATTTGTATGTTTATGAAAAAAAATTAAAAAATTAGTCGTATGAATGTTTTTACATTTCACAGTGATATGAAACCTCATGATACAAAAATCCAAGTGACAAATCAAAAAAATAGTATAATATAGAGGCATGATTAAATCAGTTAACTAACATTCATATTTTGAAAAAAAACCCAACAATTAGATAGGTAGACTTCAAAACAACCCATCAATTGGACAAGTGCACCCAAAATCTACACATGCCCGTCCATTAGCTTGGGGCAATAACAACAACACATCTAACAATATAATTATTAACAACCTAACAAACTTATATAATATTACATACATTTTGTAAGAGATTGTTTTTTAAATACAACCAAAATTTATTTTTGAGAAAAATGATACCTTTGGCAAGGTCATTCAAAAATGTCTAAGTGGGATGTAAATGTTGGTAGAATGAAGTTTCAATGAATTGGTGCATTATCAAATGGGAAAATTATTGAATGGTTATGAGGTGATAGGTTGAAACAAATTCTATAAATAAATATCAAAGAAAATTCAAAACATTTAAGATTCCATAGCTCCAAATAAAAGGTTTGCAACCTATAGTCAAATAGGCTTCTATTGAATGACTTGGTAGGCAATAAAACATGCTCACAAATCCTTTAGATCTAAAAGATTTCCTCTTTCAACTATTACAAAGCTTTTCAAACAATAATCTACAACATTCAAAAAATTAGATAGAAGAAATTGTAAAAATCATAATTAATGTATTGGTCATTAAAAAAAATTCAATTTAGCAACAAGAGAATTCATTTTTAAAAAAACAATTGTAAACAATTCCTATTCTTAATAAATGGAAACAAATTCTTTTCCAAAAAATGTATAATCTATCACAAATGGGAGAGAGATTCAACTTTGAAATTGAAGGTTTAAATACTTTGGCAAAAAACAATGTTGACCTCCTTGAAGGGCTATCAAAATGGGTTTGTTACATGCAATGATGACTAAAATGCTTGGATGGTACCCCTAACAAATCTTCAATGACCTTCTCAAGGGGCCACTATCCTCAATCAAATTAACCTACAACTTTTTTAACTTACTATATTGGTAGTCCAATGGCTACTAAAATTACAAAACTTCATATTTTCAAGATTATTTTATTCTTTTAACAACCTTATTTGTTACAACTTTGATTTTGATGGACTCAAACACTATCACAAGGCCATACAACACAAAAATAATGAAATTTATCACAAATGCACAAAATAACATGTGTTTTAAACAAATTAATTTTATTTCAACTTCACTTTTCATTCCAAATTGAAATGTTCAAGCACACAAAAAAGACCACATGTTTATCATTACTAATTATTTCACCTTTCTCAAATCCATCATAAGTATAAATAACATTTGGGCTTTGCGCTACTTCGTTCCACTGATGACAAATAATTGTTTATAAAAAAAGGATATATGTCATATTAATTCATATTTTTTAGACAAAAAAAGGAGAGACAGATAGATAGAATAATCTTTTGAAGCAAAGAACACAAGGAGAGTGATAATAGTACTTGATGTGTGGACATGAAAAAAATATCGAAATCATTATAAAAAGCATCATGAGTGTCATTGCCATGGTGCACATCATAGTTAATGATCAAGACACATTGCAATTTGTGGACACATTGTGCATAGAGAGCAACCATTGCCACATCACCAAAAACACAAAATCCCATGGGTTTTGTAGGCACAGCATGGTGCCCAGGGCACCATAACAGGGCAAATCCAACTTGTGGACTTTGTGTTTTTCGACATTGCCACCTAACAACACAAGAGATGTATGTGTTTAGAGTTTTTCAAGGATACAAACTAATATCCAAATTACTCTAAAGATGGAAAAGAAAAACTGAAACATTGAATTATAAAATTTTGGACATATGCAAAATGTTGTTGAGGTGCAAACATAAGGTGTATTTCACCTACACCTGATTGATTAAGGGACTTATGTTATCACATCAAAAGAGTATGTTTCATAAACTCAAAAAGGATTGTACTTTCAAAACATTGGTGCTTGTTGAAACCAATGCAAATGGACGAGGATGTGGGATATGAATACCATATAATCAACTAGTACAAAGCATGCACTTATAGTTAACACTAAATCACGATGTTTGAAACCAAAACCAATTGAAAAACTTGTTAATGAAAAATACAACAAGATGGACAACTATAATGAAATAAGTTTCACAAGAACAAGTTGAAAGCATATTGTTGGTGTAACATATGTTGGTCCTATTCCATTGAGAAATATGATGGCTTCATCCTCCACCTTAATAATCACCTAAACATGGTCATAAGGAGGGTTTTAAGATTTAGGACTTGAACTAAAGCCCTGTATCAAGAGATGAAATCTATTACTAGATTGTGATGGGAATATTCATTAAAGGCAAGCACAACCATTTTGGAAAGACACTTGCCTTTTCTAAACCTTTGACATATGTTATTGTGTGAATAACAATTATATCATCTTTGGATGTTGCTCTAAAGTTTTTTATTCTTACAATGTTTTTTGCTCATGTTTGTAACAAATGTAACCCCATACTAAGATAGACGGGGAGCACATGTAGTTAATAAACCTTAAAAATGTGTTAAGGCTGATTTTAAAAACATGGACACTAGATGAGTTGCCCTTACCTTACTTCAAGTGTGAGTTTTCTTTTTTGTAATGCCTCGAGTATTGATGACACTCTTGCATTGCCCTGAAGATGCCCTTCCTACAAATAATTACCACAAATAATTATGGATTCATTCATTTATATTATTCTTTAAAAGACAAGATCAAATGACAATATCAAGATCAGATGAAACATCATGGAAAATCCATGCACAAACCATAAACCCATGGTCAGAACTACACAATAATAACACTTTTGCTTCCATTAGTCAAGATAATGGCATAAAAAGCTAAGTGGGCCACAATTCTAAAAAGGAGTAGCAAGCAATATGAAGCATGTTGCCTCCACCATGGACTAAATTGGATAAACAAAACCTAAGAACTTGGAGTACAAATGAAACCAAGGGGAAACAGAGGGAGGGAAATTGATAGAAGAAAAAACAAACACTTGAAGATGAACCCACCCCAGGCGCAAGATCCCTTACATAAAAAGAAATGAATCAAGAAGGATATGTCTTGTTGTTGAGAAGAGGAGATCCAGAAGAAGGACCAATCAACATCTTTGAGACTTGAAAAAACTACTTTGATCATATTATCAAAAAAGAAACTCTAGAAAATGCTTACACGATGATTGATTTATTTCTATGGATTCCTCAATTTTGTTACAAAAACAAAGGGACTAGAAACATGGTAATGATAACACATATTTTTAAGGAAGAAATAGGAAAGAATTAAAGCAAAATATGTAATAGAGTACAAACGAGTCTTTTGTTGTTGTAGAACGAATGAAAGTATATGCATCATTTAATAAGTTTTTGACATCATCATGCTTGATCTTGTCATCACCATATTCCTTCAAAGCATGTAGGCATAAGCACATAACACTTGATAGGCATATGCTCTATTGCAAGAATCAACAACAACAAATGATGGCAAAAAAACTACCCAAATTTTCATAATTCCCATGCATGTTTGTCAACTTTGGTCATTTTGGCACATAATTGTTGACCATGCGACCATTTATAATTGTCATGGTCGATGACCATGGTGTAATTGTCTTAGTGACAAGAAAGGACATTATACCTAGTCTACATAAACCAATTTCAATTATCATCATCACTCGAATTTGACAAGTCCAAATTTGAACAAAATGGATGTGTTTTTCACACCATTTTTTAATATAGGCAAAAAAAATAATTCATGGAACTTTAATTGTCCATGTTCTCAAAATGAACAATAAGACTTGCAACAATATTTCATTTTTTGTTTTAAATTGAAAGCCAAAATTTTAAAAATAATCATAATTATGTAACATTTGTGATAGTTATATCACTAAATGATAAAAAAATGCACAAAACATTTAAAAACTAAACCTTGTCCTTTTTAATCCATTTTGAATTTCTTGAAAGCTCAAACACTAGCGCATGAAGGTCAACAATGTAAAAAGAAAGATCTTCCAATTTACTATCATGTGTGACTACTTTTGCATAGATCATGCAAAAAAAAACTTGATTTATAAATTTCAAATTTGAATTAAAAATTTAGTTGCATATTAGTTGTTCACATTAATCATGTGAATGACTTGACAAAGAGCATGTCAATATTGATATTTTTTATGTTCACAAATCAAATAGCCCCACATGCATTTCAACCTTCATGATTTGATTATGCTTAGTTGAACCCACTCCATGTGGTCCAAATCTTTTGTGGGCTAGGAATTGTCTTCAAAGGAGTCCACTATTGTGAATGAAGTAAGATTTTTAAAACTTATAAAATGAATAGAATAGGAAAATTTATGGTATTTTGAACAATAAACTAATAATATAAATATACATTACTTTCTTCAAATGCAACTTTCAATATACATCCTACATGTTGTTTTTATCATCACAATGTTTGTTTTGCAAGTGATATAAAGAGGTGTTCAAGCTTGGGCAACATGAGATGGACTTGCAAATGAAGTTGAATTCCGCACATTTGTTGAATGGGTGTACATTATTGTCAATAATCATCAATGGGATGGTGGGCATGTAGAAAATGAAAACATATTTGCATTAAACATCCCACCCTTTGCGAAGACACTTTAATATTCAAGATTGAGAGCATATGGTAATCCCTACCAAGTGGATGGTTTCACAACAATATGTATGGTGACATATTATTATGGTGTGGTGTCCATCTTCAATCACAAGGAGTTGCAAATGGACAATGTAAAGGATTAGATCCAATATGTGGATTTGTTGAAGGATATATTACTAATGGAATATGGGATTATTTCATTGTCTATCATTTTTTGTGATGTGCATGGGTGAAGAATGGGTTAGATATAAAGGGATTTTCAACACTTATACATGATGAAGTTAGATTCTTTTTAATTAATTTTCCATGTGTGATAACCTAGACCATGAAGAAACATCTATCTTTCCTTCACAAATGCAACAAACGTTTTTAAATGAGGGACAAAACCTCCATTGAAAAGTTGTCTTGCAAAAGGAAATCATATTTGTTATGTTATGATGGACAAATGCATTGATTATATGGACCAAATGACAATGCATCTTGGCTGAACATGACTTTGATGACACCACCTTCTCCATGTGCTCCAAATGTTGTTAGGCCTAAATAGTTGTTTACACAAGAATTTGTTATTTTGAGTGCATATGTTATAATCCAAAGGAGTACGAAAGTAAAATAAAAACATTAACAATAATGCAAAAAACAACATCTAGTGATAATGTAATGTTTTGAAGCTTGTTCATTGCTTATAATTGCATAGACCTTGTCAAAGTTAGTTGTATGTTACTTTATTTTAGTGCGAGCAATGTTGTATAATAATTTTATCTTAATAATAACATAGTTGGTTCATATGTGACAAGGTTGAACATGGTCCATCAATTATAATGCTAGTAAGAATCACAATAAGTTGGACAAAGTGGCCTTCTTAAGTCTCAACTTAAAACATCCTCACCAATAGTATGCATCATGACATGGCATTTCATAGACCATGCCAATACCATTAGGGTAAATGGAGAACTTGCAATTCATCTGCATCTTCCATCAAAAGTCAACAACATTGACAAAGAACTTACAAACGCACGTTGATTTGTCCATATGTTTGACATGTATATTACAACTAAATTAAAACCAAAGAATTTGTTTGACATGGAATGTTGTCACTTGCAACTCCTATAGAATTACATGATTTTCTAATGCAACAATAGTTTAAAATGCAAGTATTTTTGTTGTATAGTTGTGATGCAACTTGCAAATTATCCACAACTAATTATGTATACATAAACTCATGAGAACATATTGGTGTGTTGAGATTTGTTGATTTGTCTGTAATTAAATTACAATTGAAAATATTTTTTGGCATAAAATTATTTTGAAGTAAACTAATGGAGGTTAGATTCTAGTATTGTGCTAGTAGCTTCAAACAACTAGTTGTATGGAAGTATGGTCTTCATGAACATGATTCCTTTTAATGCCTCCACAACTTTTGGCATGATGGTACATATTGGCGATACTTTCTAATAAACTTTTTGACATTTATCTAAAAGGTGTGGCCAATATGTGTTTTTTGATGCAACCAAAGTGATGGTCAGCCATAAGGAAGATGTAGAAAAGTGGCAATCATCCCTAGAAAGATTTAGCCAAAATATGGCTACTACACACCAGACCAGATCTGAAGTGCCAGTCTTAAATCACCATGGTGGTTAGCTCAGTTACTTTTTCTTACTACCTACCTACTAACAACCCACAATCAGATTGTTAGAAGGTAGGTAGTAAAAACAAGCCTTCCCTATGTACAAACCATCTACTTTACCTAGTAGTGGCCTATTTTCCTACCTATCTACCTATATATGAGACCTATTTCTTCCAGAAATTACTTACCAAGGTGTAACCAAATATTAACTCAAAATGTAACAGGCACGTTATGTACTTATTCTAGAATGTCAAATTTTTGGGACAGTTGTGTACCTCTTTTCTTCGAATAAATAAATAAATAAATTAATTAATTAATTAATGTTTATTTAAATATAAATTTTGCTGATTGTCAATTGTGCAAGTCTGGCTAATTTCTCCTTTTTTGTACTTTGTCTACTTTTCATGGTTACTACTAGTGTGGCTTGTGCCATTGGCCCAAGTGTTACCACGTGCTCGATTGATTTTTCCTTCCAAAACCTAGTTTTTTTGGAATTTATTTGAATTTTCAGTGGCAGAAATCACTTCAAAATCAATATCTCCCATATTTCTGAATCCAAATCTTACCAAATAAATTCCATTTAAATCCTGCTCATCAAGATCTTTCCAACAACACCAAAGGCACATTCCAAATACCTCTGAAATTTTTTAGCTATGATTTAATTTGATTTTCAGTGAAGAAATCATTCAATATTCAAGAACTTCTTCATTTCAAGTCCAAACGCCATGAAACCAAGCCGATGCACCCCTCCTCCTCCTCTAGAGCTTTCTAAGGGGATCAAGAATGTGATCTGAAGCATCCTGGGTCGGTGGATCTCATAAGTACAACACAAAACAAACAAACTACCTTCCTTCATAGATGGGTGGGGCTAGGGAAATGGTTGACACTCTACATGGTATGTGAGAAGTGAGTGTAAAGGCCCAATTAAGAGGCATGTGTAAACTTGCTCCAAAATATTTGAGTACCTAATGATGTCCCCAAATGCTCACTAAAGGTTCCAATTATAAAGTAATCTGGATCTAACTTTTAAACTGACTTGGAGAGGTTTTTAGGGTTTACACCTGGAATTCAGATGACAGCTATCTTTGCAGCCAGCAACATGGGGCTCTCTGGTGAGCAAGATTGAGACTCTGGTGAGAAGGATGCCCATTCTGTTACAATTCTAACTTTTTCCTCCAAGAACCCTAAACCCTGGGTTACTAGGTCATGCTAGGGTTAGCCAAGTGAATTTGTTTGAAGAAGTGCAGATGGGTAACAAGGTCTGCTGAAAAGGAACAAATCCAGAGATGTAAGTGATGCCCATGCTGAATAGTATGCAATTTGCAGTAGGTTCCTGTGCAGTTCGTGGTCCCCATGTCATCATGCAAATGTGTTGTGTAAGTAGAAGGTTTATTGGCAAAATTAAATATTACGAATGTGAAAATGAAGGTGATTTTTTGTGGTTTCCAATCACCAGATAAATAAAAAAAGGTATGAAAAATGGTCACATTTCAATACTTGGTTCCAGTAGGTAGCCAAAAATATAAATGGATCCTTAATTTTCATATTACTTTCATATCACATTTATAGCCAATTTTTGGCAAAATCTTCCTATGGTTGATATCACCACTTGGATAATATCACAAGATTTGATGTAACTGCAAGCTCCCTAAAACAAAACCCTCTCTTTGATAAGGGGTGAACTTTTGACAAACCATATGGGATAAAATTGAGCATTGTTAACATGTGATAAAAATGCACATGTATGGAGAGGAAGGTGTGTGGTAAGGATATGTTTCAGATGGAATACCCCTTAGTTTGAGGGTCTATAACTTTCACGATCAATGGAATTGGATGATTGAAAAACCTATTGGAACGCCTGAAAATGAGTTACAATTTATTTTTAGAATCCATCATCAATACAACATTGACCATGACATCATTATGTTTTGATACACTAAATGTTCATTCATAAGCCTACTTACCCTAATCAAAAGGAGAAACCAAACACTTCGATTCTTGCATTTGGCATTGGATTTGGTTTCATAAAACAATTTTAAATTTCCAAAACGTGGAATTCTTTTCTTCATTTTTTATTAAACATTTTCAAAACCTAATTTTTACCCCCAAATGGGGTATATGATAGGGGGATATTCAGACCCTACCCATCTATTAGAAAACTTATTTTTTGGGTACCTAACCCTTACTTGATGAGTAAATAAATTGAGAAAACCCAATATATCCTAACCCAACAATATACAAAAAACGACACACCCACACAACATTCGTTCAAACTTCAAACTTATACTTTCCCTTCATTTATTGGGTTTGGAACTTCTGGCAGAGATGCATAAACTTTTGGGGGAATGTGCCCGTCCATAATATGCATGCATCTTATTCCAAAACTCACTCAAATATTGGGTCAAGTTTGAGTCAAAATTTTAGGCCCAAATCCTACACCAATGCGTAGTTTTGTTACGTTGTGGGCAGAGCCAACAAAGGCTAATATTGTCAAAGCTCCTAAACCCTAAATAATGGTAGTGACCCACCAAGTCTTTCTTCACATACTATGGAGCAGGCCCAGTACCCCACCCCCCCCGGTACAACCCACCCAGGAACACCAAGTGAGCCACCGTTCCGTTAGGTGGAACGGGTTCTTGCAGGTCCTGTTCCAAAGTGTAATCCATTTTTTTACCATTTGCATTATTCACATTTCAAGTGTGTTCCCAGTTGTCCCATTCACTAAAATACTGACACTGACGCCTCCATAAGTGACCCCCAGTCACAGTGAACGAGCAGCACCCACCAGCACACCATCCACTGGATGTCCGTTAT
>Ga0116228_10004792_pt1 | contig 12030 bp, 9 predicted proteins | sample S1TSphfallax_2_FD_89694 | JGI IMG/M metagenome (GOLD analysis project Ga0116228, IMG submission 89694) | Host-associated microbial communities from peat moss isolated from Minnesota, USA - S1T2_Fc - Sphagnum fallax MG | ecosystem: Host-associated > Plants > Peat moss > Unclassified | place: USA...
AATGAGAAACTGACTCTCTACTTATCTTTTAAACCTAAAGAAAAATGTTGGCCATTGCTGCAATAACGAACTCCACCATAGCCATATTTGGAGAATCTTTGCCATTCCATGTTCTTTGCAGCAATAGATCACTATACTCTTCCAAGTCGACACAAAATTAGTCACCAACCACAATAAACAGCCATGTTCGGTTAAAAGCTTGCCATAGAATCTCTGTAAGCCTCAACTGCAGTTAGATTACTGTTTGGAGGTACCCCATGCTGTTTCATTTCATTGCATGTACAGCCCAAAGCCTTTCACTTTAGTGGATGTTGAATGTTATGAAGCCATGTAACATATCAGCAAACTGATTATACAATATTCCTTACCACATTTCCACCGCATCAAACAATCAAAGAATGTGCTGATACATATAAGACATGAAAGCTCACAACTGCCACAGGAAGGTAAAATCCCAAGAGAGTTGCAACAAACACCAATGAGTTTTGGAAACCCAAAACCCAACTTCCAACAAACAATCAAAGTTGTTGACAACCATGAGGGCCAACAAGAAAAAACAAATGAAACATATAAAATGAAGTCTCCAACAGTTATTGTTCAGAAGAGCTCCCTATCTCATATACAAAAAGTAGGCCAACTTGCTGGTACAATAGTGAAAAAGTGAACAAAACTCTGAATTGACTCAAAAAACTACAAGAATATTATCTGACAATCTCAAATGATTCAATTAGTGTGTCAGCTCAGTTGGAGGTCACACGACTGTGGACCATCAGGAATAGGAATAGGAATGGGTGATATAGCAACTGTTTCCAGCGTGGACAAAGAAAAACAGGCAACAAGAAACAGACCTGAAAGGAAATTGTAATCTTCCCCAAAGTAGGTTGCTGGTACTTATTTGCACAAATTGCAACTGATGTATCTGCACTTGTCATTGTGTATACATTCTCCAGGTATGAAATCAACCCTTGTAATTGACCAAGTACTTACCTACAATATTTAGACTGACTGTGTACTGAAGCAGTTGTGATGAATACAGCCCCCCCACCCACCGATGATCAACTATGAAAGAAAATAGCGTTTACAGCTGTTGCCCAAAATGTATTGATCAGTAAGTTCAAATACTGGTCAATGTAAAAGAAGCACATGGTGCTGCTGTGCCAATTATGAGGTGAACATGAATCCACCACCATTACTAGGACTCTGTCTCCAAGTAGGGGTCATGCTTTTTATTGAGGATCTTGCTAAGTGGTATATTCACAGAAGACCAGAACAAGATTTCTGGCAGGGTGCCCAGTATCTCCAGGAAAGAGAGTATTGACTGTACACTGATTTAAGAGTCTGCAGAAACCAAAGTAGACATCATCTCTGCAGTATATAGCCACTCAAGGAATGACTTTCATACAACAGAGTGCCAGGCATCCCCAAGCATTACAAGGTTTGCCCTAAAGTGTGTTGGCATGCTTCAGAATGCCATTATCCAGACAACCATCCCTAAGGCCTCACATCATCAGCATGCACCCAATCATCTAATGGGTCGTTGCTTCCTGCCTGATCATCTGCAGCAGGAGCACTGTCTTCATTCCCAGTACTTCTCACAGAACTCACTCCATTGCTGTGTGTTATTTGCATTACATCTTGTCCTGCTTGACATACTGTATCCACCAACATATCTCACACGTTAGTTATCAAGAGGCATGCATCCATGTGCACGATGAGGAAGTGGAAACAGAAAATGGCCAAAAAGCATTGTATCACATTTGCAAATAGAAGCAAACTCAATATCATGCTGTCACTGTCTGTAGTATCTATAATCCAGCAATGTTGAGAAAACCTACATGTAGAAGCCAACTTCAGCACAACGCCTTTCACAGCCTGAATTTCCTGTCGATGATTCACAATGAACTTGCTCTGCAATTGCAAACTTTTTTGTCAATTCCTAATCATTCAAGCTGAGCTCCTTTTCACACATACTGGGTTGAATATAGAGGGGTTGAATGGTTGCTGCCAGCCTTGCATGCCTGGTTCTGGAAACTTCCATAACAGTCAGCTGCAGAGGGCTCTCCAGCCACTTTGAGGCTACACAAGTTAGAGATGCTGATGGGGTTTTCCAGATCTGGACAGCTTACTGTCCCTTTGTTTGCATGAACTGTTATGGAATTAGATAGACCTTAGAGAGGCAGTTTACTTGTTCAATAGGACACAGAAGTCAGACCATCATAACCTAGTGCTTGGCAAACAGATACAACCAGAGCACACTCACCATCTCATTGCGAGTGCCATCCACAACCCGATCTAGCCTGGCATGATGCTTAAGAAGAAGAGGTCGTAGCAGACTGCTGTACAGCTGTTGTGATCCCTGTAACCCCAAAAAAAGCAGTTCAATCCAACATGGCACTCCTCTCTCAGACAAATACCCGAGCAAATATTTCAGGTTTTCAGGGTGAGATGCCTTGAAACCTAATTGGCTTGGTAATGTTGCACTAGTCATTCAGTTCAGGTTGAGCAATCTGATGCATGCAGAGTAAAAAACTGGTGCATGTGCATTCACAAACAGAAAAGGCACCCACTGCATCTTCCCAGCAACTGCAAGCTAAATTGAATCATGTGCACAGCAAATGCCTTTTCTGGGGGAACAAACAGGATGAGAAGAGCAGTCTAGTCCTCGACATGGCTCCATTATTGCAGTAAATGCTAGGAGGGGGCAGGAGGGAAAGGTGAATAGAGGATTGATAACTTACAGAGCTACTTGGAAGCTGAAGCCAGACAAGGAACACAAATTTTACATGGTAGTAGAAGGGACACCTGCAAAGGCCCATATCACATAGAAACCAAAGATTATGACAAAAGCATACTCTAGCAAGAGATATGTCAAAAAGTAAAGAACATACAATAAATGTTTACAAGTCCTTCAAGCATGGTCAAAGAGAAACTAGTACGCTACAGCAAGTATCTAGCATTGCCAGAGACACTTAAGGAGGAAACAATAATACCAAGACAGAAGCTGATCAGAGAAAAATTCAGCCACACTGAAGCATCCATACACTGCAATTGCAACGCACACTTGTCAAGACTGCAGAAGTGAGTGACTCTATGAATGATTTTGCCAAACCCAGAAGGGCTCTGTCTAGTCAGACAGGCACAATTCATGTGCTGAGGCATGGACAGGTGGTATCCATCAAATCTGAAATGACATTTCGAGCAAAGCCATACAGCAAGGTGGTGCTTGTGTGAAGGGCTTTCTACAGGAAATCCAGAAAGTTCCAAGCAACCATCTGCATCAAGGTAAGTCTCCCTGATGGAATGACCATTGTGTCATCTTCCCTACATTGCTTTTCCTCAAGCTATTCCTGCTCTGTCCAAACCAGGGGTAGGGACATCAAGCCAAACACAGTCTTAGGAGCAAGTCCCATTCAGTCTCTCAATGGACCTCAGAGTAAGGTCTAGCTTTGCTGGTGTGACATTGTGGTAGATCAAACACATCTGGCTGAATCTTGAGGTGTTAACAAACCACTGGGTAAGTCAGGAATGATCATTCCATGCCACATGGTCAATCCATTGGATTGGAGCTCATTGGATTAACCATGTGGCATAGAATGATCATTCCTGATTTATGGCTAAAATGCTGGAAACTGTGAAGCAACACACAGAATGAACCAATGTGGTAAAAGGGAGTTAAGAACTACAATCCAGTAGTAGCGTATCACTCATGCCTATCCTTAACGTACTCCAGAGGCAACTGCGTGTTCTACCAGGTGGACCTCAGTTCCGACCAGTCATGAAAAGAAGAATATGAGACACTGACCTGCCCAGTAAACCAGCCACTGTTCCTGTTCTGCTGGGTTCTTTCTTACAATTGCCTTGTGTGTGGAGTACACTGGAAATCCAATTCCAACCACAGTACTGCATATGTTTTCAACAGAGCACCATCACTCTATTATGCAGAGATCAATGAACTTCCATCCATCTAGTACCTTCTCTTGCCAAAATTCAGGATCCAAAACTTGGAAAATCTGGTTGACAAGCTTGACATGGATGATAAGGAGGATTTTGATGCAGATAGGTCCATCCAAAGCAAGCAGTGACTACAGTCCCACTATGTGCAACACCCTACAGAATGTATCAGAGTGGTGTTGAAAAAGGCAGTGCTCCAGCAATGGCTACTCAACCCCATCAACACTGTGAAGATCATCTCATTTTACTTCAGTGATGTTCTTGCCAAAGACTCAGAGAACATTACTACAGCACAACTGGTTTTCTACCAAGCAAAGGCATGCCTGTGAGCTTCCCTAGATGTAGTACCAAAAAGCACCTCGGTTTCCAGATTGAGAAAATCTCATTGAGAAATGGAATCAACCCATTGCAGCACACATTGTACATATCTATGAAATTGCAGAGAAATTCTCCACAAAAACAATCTCCACCAGTTGTACACCGGTTGTTTCACTCATGCATGCATTTCACTGTCATTCTATAGCATTAGGTCATTCACTTGCAAAAGCCCTTTGCCTGATTGAGGTTTACAGCATACAGTAGAAACAGATGCCAAAAGGATTATATTCCAAGGATTGCTCTTTCAAACCAAAAGGACAAGCTGCTGCTGCTGCATCTTTTGGATGGAATGAAGGGTCTGCAAATTTCTCACTGGAACAAAGATGCAGGGTTGACATACCAGGCCGTTCGCACAACAACATGAGATGATGCAGGGGACAACAGCAAGCGCAATCCCACCTGCAATCTCAACAAATCCCCACAACAACCAACTTCTTTCTCCCCATCAGAACGTTAAGAAAGCATGAGAGAAAGCAAAACCCTAGATCCTCTTCAACCTCCGAATTATTGTTTCAGTACTTCAGTAGCCACGAACTTCTTCAAAACTGCTGCGCCTCAACACACACACACACACACTCGGCCACCACAAATTCTCAAACATAGCAACGACATCCTTCCATAAAAGCATCCGCCACACAGGATGAAAGGTGTAACAACATGAGCAGAGACGAAAAGGAAAGTGAAGCGTTGCTTATACCTCGCCCCCAAGCGCAGAGCTCAATAACGCCGCCATGACAATTCTTGTCGGTCTGTCTGTATGCGTCTCTTCTGTCTCTCTCGCTCTTTCTCTCCTTTTTGCCTTCCTTAATGTATCCCTATGGACGCCAGCAGATCAAACCCTTCTCCAACCCTTGTGCAATTGCAACCATCATCGCCAAAACGTGCATTGGCAATGAAGCGGACAGACAAGACACAAAATAGAAGCGAACCAGGAAGGCGAGGAGAGGACACGAGGAGAGGAGACTTCACAAGAACTACTCTACACGACACAATTAGGGCATACAATCGGCGAAGAATCGTCGTATCAATCTCGAGCTACAATAAGCATATTCTTCTGCTACAGGACCGATCCCGGTAGGACGCGAAACCCCACAAAATCCTTCGTTTATTTCAGAGATTTATATATGTCTGTTGAGCAGATTGTTGTACGCATCCTTGTTAAAAACGCGACTCCGGGATTGTTCTTCTCAGGAGCAAGAAGAAATCGGAGTTCATTAGGCTCTCAGAAGAATTTTCTGGCTTGCACATTTGATGCTACATGGTTGCTGGAACAGGTACATTTGAGAATCCATTATTGCAAGTTTTTGTAGGGTTTCTGTACTTTCTCTGCCGGGAGCATTTTGAATCATTCCCCCGTGGAAATGATGATAACTAAAGCATCTGCAAAGCACCACCACAATCTCGTTGGGAATTCAAGCAGAGGTCTCCAAGGACAATATCTTTCCGACGTTTTGCAATGGCTTAGAATGCAACAACAGGGCTCGCAGTTTTGAGTTCTTTTTCTCTCGATGCAAAAACCAAAGGATTTTGCATTTTCGGGATTGTGTCATTGCAAGGATTCTTTTGTAATAGCAATGGAGGTTATATTGTATGTTCATTGTCATCCTCCTTTCACATCCACATTCTGTTTCTTTGCATCATCCTTGACAATTCTCCAATCCTTCCTTTCTACACAAAAAGACATGGTGGATTCAATCTCTACCTCATTCTCCTTTTGATCTAAGAAAATTCACTTACACATTCTGTTTATTTGCACAATCCTCGAGAATTCTGCAATGTTTTCCCCCATACAAAGACATGATGAATACAATCCTCTGAGAGTCTTAGAAATCATAGGTGAAAATTATACATCTAAAATGCAGTTGGTTTGTATCAAAATATAAACAGAAATCACATAAACCAGTGCAATCTTCAGCAAAAGATAAGTGCACTGCAAGAAACCAATCAATCACTGCATGTCTGTATTGCTGCGTTGCATTTTCTTTGAGGACATTTAGTGCAAACCTTATATTTAGGATTGATATTTATTCAATCTGATGTAAATCTAAAACAGGATTATCATAAGTATATGCAATAATTAAATTCAGACTCTAATGCACTGAACTGATTGAAGGGAAGAACAATGTGCAAAGTGCAATGTAGATTCATATGCTTGCTTAGAGGCACAACAGCCTTCATTCAAAAAGGAAAGAGTATATATATACAGACTAAAGTTTAGTCACATTTGCATGGATGTTCATGAACTACTTTGAAGTTCTTTGTGAATATTCTGTTTGTTCCAAAACTGATGTCTCAGAATCAGTTGTTTTTTAATCAGGTTGAGAAATTCAGAGAGCTCAGCTACCAGGAGTAATACCTTGAAGTTTGAAGTAGTACCTTGAAGCGTTTCTGCCATTGTCCTCTGAGTGAAGGAGCCAGCAGCAAGGATGTTGTTCAATGATGATCATATCCCACCTGGTACAAGCATGAGACCTGAAGATCATTTGCACAGTGGCTATAAACCTGCAAGAGATCAGCATCACAAGGAAAGAAATACTTGTGAACAAGAATGTGGCCACCACTGCAAACTTGTGAACACTAGATATAAGACTACATTCTTGCATCTATCCTATGCTAAATCTTTTTTCTTACAAAATGTTCCCTATTCACTGAGGCACTATTCTACTTGACAACATAAGTGCCAAAACTTAGTAACCCTAGAAGTCTTAAAGTTGTAAGAAATGGTGCCAAATAAGAGTATTTATCTATCAACACTTTTAACTGCCTCTGAATTTCTCCATACTTATGCTTTAAGTCAATCTGCATGGAATTGAGAAATAATCTATTAACAAGGTTATAGAGATTTCAGAGCTGACTACATAATACCCATAAATTGGAAAGCATGTAAAATAGCAAAACTTAGTAGAATCTTCAATTAGCCATATGCTAAACCAATATGGAAATCATTTGACAACATGCAAAGAAAATGTATTGCACCATCCAGAGGACAGAGGCATGAGTGATAAGAAAAACAACAGAGGCAAATGTTGAGCAATTGCAAACAGCAAGCCTTTCAGGCTAGCAAAAATTTATGTCCAGATGATAAGATCAAACATTCAGAAATGCATCAGCTGATGATGTAGACAAACAGAAAGCTCAAAGCATTGTGGACACTGTCACTGGGAGACCACAACTCAATTGCCTCTGGTACATGCAGGCAAATGTGGGGTGGGTGTGTCTGTGAGGATGTTCAAGAGAGTAATAGCTAGATAGGCAGACCACAAGGTCTTCTATAATCAAATCAGATACCCAAATAGACAATCAAAAGAGCTTATTGCTCTTTTGTATATGTACAAACTGAAAGCTATGGCCAACTCTTAAAGAGGGGTCTCCCATGGGTCCTGAAACGCTGAGTACAGGGCATACTGAAAGCAAACCTGTGCATCAAGCTTAGCTTTTCCAGAACCAGCTCTTCTGAAATACTGAAGTTGTGCAGCCACAACAAATAGTAATGGCCCCTTTGAAGACTTGGCAGACTTTGACAAAACCAACATTTCAGATCTGGCAATCATGGAGGAGATGGTCCCCTGTGACATGACCAGCAGCTACATGGATTAAACTCCAATGAACACCAGATATTAATCTTAAACAGTGCAACAATGTTGGAATACAGTTACAACAAGGAAACAACTCTAGAATAACAACAAAATCTGAGACATGGCAGCAATGTATCTCATAACCAATTAAAATCTGCCTCAGCACAGGTGTTAGCAATATGGTCAACATGATGCAAACATATGAACTCTATCAATGGAAAAATATGTTCATAAATATATACATGGCTGTTGCAAAGGGAATCATTCGCTTGATGCAAAATGATGGTGTTTTGAGACTTCTGCATTGAATTGTGCAGTTTTCCATATTCACTTCAAGACCCATGGGCAGGTCTGTGGAAATTTATATAGTTGCAAAGGCATACCTTCTAATATAGTCATCTTAAGAGGAAGCCCTTGATTTCTGATTGGAACCTGAATGTGGCCAGTGTATGTCAGCAAGAGTGCGGTCCAGCAAGGCAACTCCAAAAATGTCATTTTTGCTCTGCCAACAATAGGTTCACCAATGTCCCATTAAAAACAACCCCACCTGATACAATGTACAGATATTTGAATGAACGAGAGCCTCAAACTGTCAAGTAAATCCACTACTTTTGCATATGGACTCATGTAGACATGTCTTATCACAAAAGAGTAATCTTGCTGGTAGAAAGAACTTCACAAAAAAGGAACATGAAAATTACCTTGAGACACATTCCAGCACGCAAGTTGCAAATAGGGTAATCCGCAGGACAACAATGGTAATGATCCTCACAACATGTAGCTGACTCCAAAGGGCAACAACCCCATGCCAAGCAGCGCCTCCCAAGCTGAAATGCACAACAGCAAGTGCTGGAAAGTGGACATGTAAAAGTATTGTCACATACTGTTGGAGGTTTCACTGGGGAGGGTGGGGCAGGTGGAGCTGGAGGTGGATTAGGTCCCGTCTTAATTGGGAATGATGGCTCAATGTTCATTCCACATATCCCATAGGTGTTGCTGGGACCATAACGCTGCATTCGGATGTACCCCTTTTCTCCCCAACTCGAGCCCCACGAGTTCTTAACTATCCAGTAGTTCAGACCATCACTGTCAGTTCCATAACCCACGGCAAGAACACCATGATCCAAGTCGGTCCCACATTGACCTGTGAACACACCCTGGAAACACAGGAAAAAACTTGAGAGTTGCTCAAATTGCATCAGTCTATTGTAACAGAAAATTTTGATATTGCTACAGCAATAAAACTACAAATTGATTTCCACCAACCTTTGGAAGGAAAGTAGTTATGGCAATAAGAGGGAGAAGGGATATTGCTATTGGGACTGACCCCCATATAGTGCTGGAAATCACGACCACTGGCTTCAATTGCTATACTGACAGGTTGCTTCGAGACTGCCTTCAGCAATGAAGCTTCATCATTCTCAGGAACATCTTCATAGTCATCAATGACTACCACTTTGGAATTTTGTCTCTACAAGATGCAGGAAACCAAGGTAAGAACAATACAGCCAGTACTTTGCCACTAGGAAAACAATATGTGCAAGTAGAGATGAGCTGAATAGATGTTGTGAGATGATCTAAAAGGCAAGAGAGATCTCAGATAAAGCACCAGCAGGATGTAACAGCAAACTGCAGAAGGTAGAGAAAAGAAACACCAAATACAAAGAACAGCAAAGAGCCTAAACACAGTGTGGATATTGGTGACAGTCCCTTGCATGCTCTGTGAGCATCAGCAGCAAATGGTAATCACTACCTACACTAAGATCCTCACTGACTTTGACAATTCCCAGCAGTGACTAGGAAAAAAAAAACATATGCACAAATTGGAGCAGTGATAGGCAAATAATACATGAAACTCTTACCCGGTTTTCATCACAGCGCCCATCTGTGCCCTTGTATGGGTAGTCAGCCTCGCTGTCAATCCCACCATTTGAGATGATGAACTCAAATGCGTACTCCATGAGACCACCATTGCACCCCTCATTCTCCTTTGTGTCACAATCCACCAATTCCTGCTCCGATAGTGAAATCAGGCTCCCAGTTACTATTTTGTTAACTCCCTCAACTGCCCCAATTGCTGAAAAGGCCCAGCAACTCCCTGCAGAATACACCATTTTCCTTTAGATCAATCAAAAACTTCAGAAACCCTAGTAGAAAGGATGAAGCGAGCATTCCAACATAAAAGAGTGCAATTTGACCTGTTGCATTGTGCTTATACAGTTTCAAATTGAAAAAGAAGTTCTCTGTGAGCCATCTCCACAGATCCTCATCATCTCAACTTCTGGAAAAAGTAACCATACATCATCCCAGCTGCGTGATCCAGAAAACTCCACTCTGAGCATTATGAGACCAGCATAGCACAGGGAGCCAGGCTTCCAAACACTACCTAGACATAAGAAACAAAGAATGATAACAGCACAAGATGTGGTTTTGTTTCGAAAAAGCTTCTTGAAGAAATCATTTGACTAACCGGGAACGTGGAGAAAAAGAACTAGTAAAGAAGACTCACCGCAGGAGCCCTGGTCTTTGACTTCCGCCACAGCACCTTTCTCTCTCCAATCAATGCTGGCAGGGGCTTCAACATCAGCATAAATAAAACCCTCTTGTATTGTCTTCCTCCGCAATTTTCTGTCTCCAACAAGGCGCGGCCGAGTGCCGAGATAGCGAACCTGGAACTCTTCGTGGGAGAGGTCAGAGAAATTGTTCAACCCCAACCAGTACGACTTCTCCTGCACATTTTGCGAGTGTATGTACCTCAGATTCTCCTTGAAGATCATGAAGCGCTGATTCTTTTCCGAAACGCTGTGATAAGATCTTGAGTTCTTCTGCAGCCACGAGTGAAACAGGTCCAAAAGCCTCTCATCCGAGCTCAAATCATCGGGCGAATACCCGATAATAGTCGAATCATAATGCCGCCCTTCTCCGCCGACGCACACTCGCACCAGCACTGCAAGCAACACTAGAAAACACAACTTCACAGCCATCTTCCAGAAAAATGAAATCTCTTTCAAAAAAAACCAGTTCTTAAAACTCGGACTACTACTCCTCTTCCTCCTCCTCCTCTCCCTTTTGCCCCTAGCTGCCCTCCACCTTATCCAGACTCTCTCAAACAAAGGAATCTCCAAAGAAACACTGCGGAAAAGAAAAAACCTACAGCACAGGGCGATCACAGGAAAGAATCCGGAGCTCTTTCCCTGCAAGACTGCAAGCAAAAGGAAAAATCAGGGAGTAGATCTGCGCGGCCCCAAGTACGCTGCGAAGAGCGAGACAGGACGCAAGACGTGCAACCACACGAAGGGACGAAGCAGAAGAGAAAGAGAGCCAGTGAAGCAAGGAAGGCAGCACAGCACGCCACCGGTAAAAAAAAAACTAACCGCGGTTGTTTACCCCCTGCATTTTACCCGCTACATTTCCTCACTTACCTACACATATACCTACCTAATCACCTAGGTACCTACTACCTACCCAGCAATTCATTTCTTTTCCTTTCTTTCCTTTTCTTTTCGTTTTGGACTGTAAATCCTGGCTGCTCAGCAGCTCAGCAGGGTTTTCCTTTTCATATTTGTAATTGTAGCTGAACTAAGTAATGTGAAAGTAAAAAAAAGTTTAAGATTCATTCACATTCTTGGTTACACGCTAGAGAAGCCAATAGAGAAATCTGGCATATTTCCAAAAACAAATGTACAAATTTGGCGACTAGAAAACCCAAAAAAAAAAAAAACTTATTTGTCACTTTGAATTATTTTTTAGCCACCTTGTTAAATTTAGCCAGAAACAAAAGGCTGGTGCCAAGAGTTGGTATTTCTTATTCAAAATATTTGGGGTGTTTAGGAAAAAGCAATAGACATTTCCACAAGATATTTCCCCCCAAAAAATCATTTGCCTTAATTTTTGGGGAATTTTTTTTTGGTAACTTGGCCAATGCTTTTACAGAAAAGAGTTTTTACAATGAAAAATTCGTCATTTTTTGAAAAAAAAAATCAAAATTGGTATAACTAGCCTGAGGTGGTGGCTAGGTCACCAGTTATAATAGGGTTTTTGAAGAAAAATAAATCTATTTTCCCTCATAAACTGTCACCATTTATTGGTGGATCCTTTTGAGGCTTCTCATCACTTAGCCTACTAG
>Ga0116228_10004793_pt1 | contig 12030 bp, 12 predicted proteins | sample S1TSphfallax_2_FD_89694 | JGI IMG/M metagenome (GOLD analysis project Ga0116228, IMG submission 89694) | Host-associated microbial communities from peat moss isolated from Minnesota, USA - S1T2_Fc - Sphagnum fallax MG | ecosystem: Host-associated > Plants > Peat moss > Unclassified | place...
ACAAATACAAAGCCAACAAAATGCAAAATTATAAAAATGTGGAATGTACAAAGTGTAAAATTGACAAAGTGCCAAACCGATAAATACAAAAATAACAAACTTATGAAGAATCAACATAATGAAAAATAGTTTTGTTTCACAATGTTGATAAGACATATTGTGGATATATGATATGTGAGGATATGGAAGTATGTTTATGGAAAATGTAGATGTTGGTGGTTTTTGAAACAAATGTATCACATTAACAATATGTAATATAAAGAGGTCTAGTAATCTTACAAGTTTGAACCTTGTGCCTAATGCACAAGTGTGTGTGTATTTGACAATGCATATTACAAAATTACAACTACAAACTACATTTCCAAAACCTCTCTATATATCACATTCTGCATGTATTCATTAGGACCCTGGCCGCTAAAAATCTTGATGTTTTCACTACTTGTGACCCGTGAGATAGCAACATACAGCTAACCATGGTAAAAGACCGGAGATGGCAAATATACCCCAACGTTTATTCAGTGTCTGACCTTGACTCTTGTTGATTATCATGCACAATCTTTATAAAGTACTATGGACCAAGGGAGGCCCAAAAGGAAAAAACTATACCATCGGATATAAGTGAATTGCTGATTTTTAATAAATGATCAAAATATTTCAATAAGTAGCTTATGACACTAGTAGTAGAGGTTTTTTGTTAAAATTCAATTGTGTTTAAACAACAAATCAAAAGTTGTTAACTTTCATCAATCAAATGTTTGGAATTATATCATAAGTTGTTTCAATTTTTTGAATTAAAAGTTTAATAACGAATACATATGTGATTGATATATGATTTTTAGGTTATTAATATAGGGTATATGATATACCAATGCATTTCCATTATTTCAAGATGAAACATTAATTTCAAAATTACATCTGCACTTTTAAACCAATTATTTGGAAATTAATTGGTTTCCATTGTTTAACCAATTATTTGTTCTTCATATGTGAGGTAAGTTTGCTTATGTCATACTATGTTTTTGAAATGAATGCAATTTGGAATCCACATATATTTTTTTTTGTTAAAATATATGTTGGGTTTGTTGATGATATTGATATCAAATTCTTAGGGGTGCCCCCCATAGGCTGGGCATGCCTTTCCTAAACAACGATACATGTGCAGAAGGGGGGATTATTTATTTCTGCCAAGGTTTTCTTCCATGTATGATACCATCCATGGATGGATGACAAGACAAATGGATGGATGGATGGATGGACAAGTCACATGATGAAAAAAACTTCACTAAAAATGACCACGATGTCTTTTACTATATGTAATATCAATTTAGAAAACTAACTAAATATATACATCACAAAGTACACACAAGACTGAAAATTATTTCATGCTAGTGAAAATATGAAACATTTCAAGCAGGATTATAAAGCCTTGAAAATCTAAACTTTCAAGGAAGACTACAAAACCTTGAAAATCTAAATCTTCAAATAGAATCATAAACCTTGAAAATATAATTTTTCAAGTAGGACTACAAAGCATTGAAAATCTAACTCTTCAAGTTGAAGTAAAGGCTAGGACAATAGGATCTTGAACTTTCGTTTGAATCTTTTGTTGTAACTGACAAATTCCCCAACTAGATTCAAGTGAAAACCTTTGGCAACATTGGAATTGCCAAGGACCTCATTTCTAATAACTTGTTCGTTGAATTACTTTGGGATGAAATCATTTTCCTTCAGTATGAATAATGGAAGAAGCCAAGGGCCTTTCACATGGGCACACTACTATAGATTTGAGTTTTTATGCTAGTTTTAATGATTGAATTTTGAATCATATTAGACATAAGACAAATTTGGCTACAATCAAAACAAACTAGTGATTTAGGCCTTAAATGTGACTGAATGTCTAGTGATTAAGTGTCTACTTAATTTAGTCATGCCTTGTCTTAGTCAATTAAAGTGATTATAATTTATGTTGACGTGTAATCGTCCATTATGACAAAAATGAACTAATTCATAGCTGACATGTTTGATAGATGTTGTGTTTTAGGTGATTAAAAAATGGTATATTTTTCTGACATAGATGCCAGATGGCATGGCTTTTTTATTAAACTAACTTGAATTTCAATTGACATGGGTGTTATGTGGTATGGTTTTTTTATTAAACTAACTAAAATTTCAATTGACATGGGTGTTAAATGGCATGATTTTTTGACTAATCTAACTGAAATTTAAGTTGATATGGGTGCCAACTATCATGTCTATTATGACTAAATTTTCTTGTAGTCTAGATGACATGATGCCAAATGGTAGTTAATGTAGGTGCCAAATGTCATGTTTGTGTTGACTAATAGTGTGACTAAGATGATTATTTGTATATTTATGTGGCCAATGTCAGATGTATATATATTATTGATTTTTTTATACTATATTTAATTAACTAACAATATTTTGACCTAGCCCTAACCTTAGTTCCTATATGATTCACTTGATATATTTACATATGGCTACAATCACATATATTTTGAAAGGGAATTTAAATCCTCACACAACACAAGGCATGATAACATTGACCCACTTGCAACATCTTAAAATGTGCCACATATTACATGCATGAGGGCATCTTGAAATATATTAATATGTCCAAAAAGTTAGAAAGTTTATTTGTAATGCACAAAGTATGAACTATTGACATAAAACCTATAGTTTGCAAATATGGAAAATGCATTTGTTAATTATTAAAAATTTGTGATGAATTTTCAAAATGATATACCCAATTGCAATGTTTACCGTGCGAAATGGAAGATCGTGGTCATGTTCTAAATATGGCAAATGAGCACCAACCAAGATACAAGATGTAATAACAACATAAATACATTCTTCAAGCATGGTACGATTATGATGCATCGCATCTCCACCTCCAAATTTGACAAAGTTGGCAATTACACAATTTTTACATTCATGAACAATCATGAGGACACAAATTGATTTTTTTTGTACTATACACAAATGCACAATCCAATTAAATCCAAAACCCATAATAATAGATTTAGTATCGACAACTAACTATAAATTATGAATTCAAACACAAATGTAATTGACCTACATTTGGGTGAATTCCTTCAACCAGTCTATCAACCACCTCCTTTGCTATTTACCTTAGAGTTAATTGATAACCCATAGAGTTTTAATTATCATTTTTTTTGGGACCAAAATTGAATTTCTTGATGTTTTTGAAATGCCTCTAGTAACCCTTGTTTTGTACATATCAAACACACATGATTAAAATACAATGGTCTTAAGCATAACTATATTTATTTTTTAGAAATTTTAAAATATTATTTTTTTGAAGTATAAATGCATGAAAATAAATAATTACCTATGTTTAAAAGGTTCGCTACAGTTAAGTTAAACAAAATTAGAAGACCACACAAAAACCTTTGTGGTAGACCAATGCATGTGTTCTTTTGTAATCCATTGCTGCCTGTCTGGATTATAATCAACGTACTTTAAAATACTTAAACCTCCAACAATCCAAATAAGTATGGCCACAAATTGGCCAATGAATAGTTATCAAATGGTTGGGGTAAGATATATGAAAATGGCACATTGCCAACACAATTGTATGATCAATCATCTATCAACAATGTACCACTTGGACTTAGTTTTCAAAATCTAGGGCTGATTTTTAAAAACACCCAATTCATATATTTTTAATACAATCTCCCTATATGGATTTAATTGATGCATATTTCATGTCACATCACACTTTTCATTGCCCCATATAAACACATGTTTCAACCTTGAACTACCTCTTAACAAAAGTTCAACCATAGGCACAAGATTAGGTTATGTAGTTGATGACCAAATTTGAATGTCAAATTGTGAAGAAAATAACTATAAAAATTGAAGTGGGTTTGGCCGAGGGCTTATTAACCTTTTTCCACATTCTATTGCAAGAACAAAGGTTTTCCATGCTTTTGTAGATTTCAAATGTTGAATAGCACATAACAGTCCATTGACATTAAACACAAGTAGATAGCAGGTTTTGCTAACTATTAGTTGGTTTGGAAAAGGATTGCACATGCCCAACACCAACGACTCAAAACTCACCTCTTGAGGGGCAACAATATATTGAAAGTTTGTCATGCCACCCTTGGGGATACTTGTTGACATTATCATTTTGGATCCACTCCCCAATATTTGTGCCTAAGAATGTGATTGAGTTTGCTTGTCTAAATTTACATGAAAATCAAAATCGTTAGATGACTTAAACATTTGTACCACTCCCAGCACATGGTTGTCCTTAATAACAATAATCTCCCTTATTGATGGAACATGTGTAGTTAAAACACAACCACTCGCATCCTTTTGCTCCACTAGTGTGTGTTCATCCTATTTATTAGTTTGCTCAAGTGAAGTCAAGCCACCCTTTAATTCATGCATTTCAAAAAAAATTGAACAAAATTTCATCATTAGAACCTTAACGAATCAGAGATACCTTAAATAATTTGAATCTAGCAATTGTTTGTTGTTTTTAAATTGATTATAACGAATCAAGCAATTTCAACAACTTCGCTAAATGATGCAATTTTCAACCAAATACAATGTCTTACCACTCCCATATTGCCATCAAATGATCCTAACTTGGCATCATTTGTTTCTTTATGCCCTTTAGATTTAGATTGAATGCATTGAACAATCCTTGATGATTCCATATACACCAACAAATTTTCCACCATTATTGATATGCATTTTTAGCCTTGGATTATATCATCTTGGGTGGATTTCATCTCTTCATGGTTGTTTTCCATAGCTTCTAATCGAAGGTTAATCTCATTAAAACCACCAATTCCATTTTCAACACTCACGCAATCCAAACTCCTTGAGGGACTCAAATGTGAATTCCAAACAAAAAACAACGGAAGGGCAAGGAGTTAGGGCACACTCCATGGCTCACAACATTTTGGAAAGGTAGAAGGGCGTGCTAAAGCTCCAAGATGGGACTAGGAAGAATTGACAAGCTTCACTTACTCACATGGGCATGCACAAAACCAACACAAGGTGGTTAGTGCATAGTTGAAGCACTTTTGGCGTTAAGAAGAACCACGGGCAACTCGAACTCACAAAACTCACCACAACTCGGACTTGGAGGGAAGCCACCACCTTCCCCCTTATAGTATACTATGTGCCTCTCCATGAAGCCCACATCCAAATGACATTTTGTGTCGGGACTCCCAAGTGGGAGTCCCGAAATTCCCATAACTAGGACTTCCGCGACTTTGAGAGCCCATAACTTTACGTGTAGACCTCGGATTGAGATGAGGCCGAAAGAAAAGTTATAACCCTCATTAAGAGCTTTTTAACAACGTGTCGCACACCTCCTACAAGTAGGGAAATTGGGTCAATTCTTGACTTTTAACGGTCGGGAGTCAAATTGCCAATTTGACTCCCGGCTTTTCTTTTGGCCTTAACTTGTGTTTCATATGTCCAAATGGGTTATATGAGCCCATTTTCGATATCTATGTTTCAATATTTTTTCAATGATATAAAAACTCTTCAATCCATTGGGTTTTGACTCTTACAATTGCTCTCTGAACATTTGAGAGTCCACCGGGACTCCAACTCCCAATGTGGGAGTTCCCTTGGGAGTGTGAAGGTCTATTCCCTCACATTCTCTTACATTCCCAGGAGCATGCAACATGATTCCCGGGCTTCCCTCTTGGCCCGCAACCTTGCAACCCCTTTGCCTTGGTTGCGAGCCTAAAGCTACGGTTGCAACAACACCATCATAATCCATATCATTGCCTTTTTATATAAGTCAAAAATAAATCAACACAATTTAAATGGCCATCATTAATCACATGTTGCAAGTTATCATTGTTCACTTACATCTTTGAACCAACCAAAATAGATAACATATAGGTATGTTTAATAATGTAGTTGATGACCGCTTACAACATGGTTGAAATGAACGTTAAATGACAAAATCATCATCACAATTCAACACAACAATGTTGTCACAACAATCAAAGTGCCTTCTTATAAATATTTGCATCACAAAATGTCAACCATTCATTAAAAGCTAAATTTCCACCCACTTTATACCACCAAAAGAATTATGTAAAATTATATATGTAAAGAGCCTACAACTACATGGCACCATTACATTAACACAATAACTGAAATAAGATGGATCCATATAATGGGCCAAGGATTTCAAATTAACCTCATCCCCTTCCACTTCAAGCCTTTTCCATTTGCAACTTTTCATTCTATCAAATTCCTTTTGGATCTCCACCAATGTGGGTAGTTTATTTAGTTCATTTGTTTGGATCACATTAACCACATTGCAATGTTAGTATATATCATTGATTATGTAATTTAATAGTATTTTGTTTAAGTTTGAAGGTTTCAAGAAAAATACCAATCATTCCTTTCAACCAATAACACTTAGTCATCCAACTCAAGAAGCATTTTTTTGTGTTGTTCATATTCCTTTCATTTAAATAACCCTTTCAACGTCTCTTCTTGAGCCAACATTTCTTTCAACTGGTTCCAATGATGCTCCTCACAATTCCATGGTTGACCTTCACCATTTTTTATCTTTTTCTTCAAATAAACCCGCTTACTTTTGAGTACGATTGTAATTTGATCTTTCATCTACTTGTTAGGGGATGGTCCAAGTATCAAATGAGATCTCCAAGGTTTTTTAAATTGCCTATAATTCTTCAGTTGGTTGTCTTTAATGTTGTTAATGGCAAGATTTAACTTCAATGCATATCCTTGAAAAGCTATCAACCAACTATTTCTCCCACCACCTATAAGTCTACCCTTAGTGCTATAATGCACCATTGATATGACATCCTTACCTTGATATGTGGCCACCTCAATCCTTAGCCTCTTTGTAACCTTGTCCATTGCATGACGTCATGCCCTTTGTTTAGCTTGTCTATAATGAAATGATGTGAAAAAAATTCCAACTTTATCTTTTGGTCAACCTTGTAGCAACCAAGGAACTAGAATGTCATATGAAACAATTATTCAACGTGAGAACTCTTGCATACAAACCCATGATATTGCCACACACATGCCAAACCTATTTTTTAAAGTTGTAAAAGTATTGATCCATTGTGTAGTATCGTCATCTTGGATTCAAATATGTCAAGGAAAACTTCTTGGAAATCAACTTCAATCACATAAGTCACTAACAAACCAAACTTAAATGTTATATTACATTCAAATTTACAATAATGGATCTTTCACAAATATGTATTTCACTTAATTATTTAAATCAATTAAAAAAAGATACATATTTGCAATGATATGTTAATTAGGCCCCTTAACATTTTTCATTACATTCACTAGTGCTGAAAGTGAATGACCTCCTTTGCTACAATGTTTGTATAAATTTAATAATAAAAAACTTGGATTCGATGTGCCATTTAATAAATTGGAAACCACATTACATAGCTTATACAATCTAATCTTATTGCATGTGCTCATTATTACAACCATTGCATTAAATGTTTTTCAAAATTGTACATGAAAGATGATATAATTTTTGGACCTTCATTGGAACTTTTATTTGTTACAAAATTTCAAAACCATGGAAATGAACATGATCATGGACTTTTATGGGTTGCAAATGCACCAAAATATGGTTTGAACTTTAATCAAGTAATTAATTTTTTTGTGGATAAGTATATTACATGTGATAATGATAAATGAACCCTAAACCTTTGTGAGGTTCAAAGACATCATCGCAAAAAAAAACTTGTAGAAAAAGAAATCAAACTATTTGTCATTTCAATTTTCCATGGCCACTATGGAAGAAAGAAAAATTCTTGAACCAATACACTTGGAAATTTATTCCTTTTGGAAAAAACTCATTTAAGTGAAATCAACAATAATTTTTTTGATGACCTTAATATATTGAACCTACAAACAACACTAACTATGTCATTTGCTACATTCTTAGAATCAAATTCCATAGGTAAAGATATGTGCATAAATGTATTAAAATGGAAATTGAAAAAAGAAACATTTTAAAAATAAAGATCTTGTAAAGACATATGAACAAACTCATTTGTTATTTGTGTTGGAATTTTTTGTCAAACAAATATAGATGTTCAATTCGTACTTGACCCTTATGTTGTAGCAAATTATTGTTATTTAAATTAATATACAAGGGAATCAAAAGCCATGATTATGAATTGCAGTGATAATAAATTTTGAAACAAACACTTGCATTTGAAAAATGGGGAACATTTTTTGCAATGTTCAACAAATGTTAGCACAATTAGCTACATACATAGTATTATCTATTCCACTATACCATGCAACTAGAACATTTAAATTTATTAACATATCTCCATTACAAGAATGTACATTTGCATTAAAGGATGTGAAATCATTGAAAACACTACCTTCCAACTCTACAAATATTATGTGTTCATCAATCATTGATAAGTATATAAAAAGACCTAGTTATTTGTTTAATGTTTCTTTTATTGAATTTGTCACAAATCATGATATGGTAAATGTCAACAAAAAAAGGCACAAATATCATATAATTCATTATGTCCATTACAATGAACATTGTGACCCAAAGAATTTTTATAATGAAAAATTATTACTATTTATTCTTTTTTTCATAATGATAATACTTTCAAGGGCCATTATTGCACATGGTATAATGCATACAACATGCATGAAAAAAATAAATTAATGCCAAAAAAATAATATATTGTTTCCACAATGATATACACATACAATGCATTGGGCAAGCAGAAAATCACAACCTAGAGAATTGGCAACAATAAATGATACAAATATATCAATGACTAATTTTTTTGATGCAAATGTTCATTTTCCACGCCAAGAAATCATTAATTGTATGGGGTTGAACCATATGACATCAACATTGAGTATGTTATTACACCACAAATATGTATGTCCACCATTATTGATTCAAATAATGTTAATGCACAAGATCAAATTTTTCCTACCCATGGATTTCATTCATTGTTTCAAAAAATGAATAATGAACGTCTTACACTTTAAGATATTATGTTTATGAAGAAACAAAATCCAAATGAACCACTTCAATTGCTCATTACTAAAGGTGTTAGTGCATGTAAGAAAATCATGTTAATGCTTTTGATTAAAGGTCTATTATGTTTTTACAACAAACATCTCAATCATATCCATTTTTTAAAAAAACATTATTCATGGTGTACATTAGAAAAATAAATTTAACATTAATGGAACCATAATTGATTCAAATATTTATATTCCTTTTAATTGTAAACATTTGGCATTTTTACATTTAGAATGGTTAGATAATTTGATAACAAAATATGACCAATTACAATTGATGGTGTCCTAGATGAATCTCTTTGATAAGCAAGAAGATATTAAAATTCACCAACCTTCGATTAAGATCAATTAAACATATGCACACAAAATTCTTTGGAAATATTGACGTCATTATTGCAAGTGATTTTTATCAAGTTCAAGATGTTCGTGATGCATGAGTTTTCAAAACCAATATGAATAATCTTGATAGTCTAACACTAACTTTTTGGATGGAAAATATCCAATATTAGGAATTGAACCAACTCATGTGCCAAAGTGATGAACAATTCATTAACATATTAAATTGATTTCAAAGTGCCACACAATCACAATTTGACATAGATACAATAAATAATCATAATTTTGGTACCCCACCCAAAGATCCAAAACTTCCATATTCATTTTTATACAAACGAAACAAGGTTTAAACATAATGAATCAACCCTCTTACAAAGTGATGGAGATATATACATATTTCGTGCATAAGATAAACACCACGATACATGTCCTAAATCATTTCAATTGCAAAATGATCCAAATTTCATAATTAGATTACATTTAAAAATTCAAATAAATAAAAACATGTTGGTCAAACTTTGTGTTGGTAATTATTTAACATATGATGGTTTAGTAAATGGTGTAGTTAAGATTTTTCAAGCTTTAAATAAATTGCTTAACTCACAAAAAGTTATATGGATTTTGTTTAATAACCTTAAAAGCCGTCAATTGCCAATAACAAAAAAATGCACATTTTTATAAACACATAATACATCCCACGTGGACAATTATAAAACACATATCTAGATATATCCAAAATTAGTTCAAATTCAACTCACATTATAACAAGGATGCAATTTCCTATTCAACTAGTCATAGCATGCACTATACATTGAACACAAGGATTAACACTTGATCACTAGGCTTTTGATCCTAATGGAATATAAACCATGGTTTAACATATATATCACTTTCTTGTATTTAGAACAATTTTTTTTTTTACCTCCTTCAACCTTTACAAATGAAAAAATTCCAAATTGACCCAAGTGTTACTACAGAAAAGCATTGATTACAAACAATTGCATAATGGGATGTTTTAATTCCTACACCACATACACTTTATCACCCACATGTTCTTATTTGTGTTCTCAACACTAGATCCTTATCATTCCATAAAAACAATGTTTTCTAAAATCTAAAAGCATTTCATATATATTATGTTTCAATGAAGCCCATTTCAATCCATAAACATTTTGAATATATATTTTTTCATTGATAAAAATAAAACCAAGTATAAGTGCATATGCACAAAATGGCACAATGATAATATATAACAAATTCACAACATTAGATCATTACATGATTTATTATTTTGGGAGTTGAATTTATTACAACAACATTCAATATAAATATAAAAGAAGTTATAAAATGTAATAGTTATATATAAACCTTCAACATTTTTATTTTCAACATTCATAAATAAAATTTCAAAACTTTTGGACTTAATGCTGACATATTGTCCAACCATAATAATGGGTGAATTCAACATTGACATGCTTAACCAAAAATCAACACAACCAAATGAACTTTAAAAAATTATGAACCATTATTCAATGGAACTTTTGTTAAATAAGTCATGACAATTTATGATACCCATATTGATCACATATGGACAAATGCACCCACCCAACAATGTATGTTAGGAGTTGTTCAAACATATTGGACTAATCACAAGCCAATATATTTTGCATTCAAATTACCAAATTATGTTTCATGATATCATTAGATAAGTTGAATAATATCCATATATTTTTTAGGACAGAAACATGACACAATTAACTGCTTGTTCTTTGTGGTAGGTCAATTAATTTAGAAACTAAAAACTTGGTTATAAACCCACACAATATTCGTAATATACATCTATACTCTCCTTTCCTTCTACTAACTTAATTAATGAAAACAAAAATATATATCTATCTATCTAGTTGGGTTATTTGTCATGTTGAGATTTCCCAAACCATAAACCCCCCACCCCGCCTTGGTATAATTGGGAAGCTCTCGATGAACAAGGTTGCACTGAAGAGGTTTCATAATGTGTAGACATACAATGTAAGAATAATTGAATATTGAACAATTTTGTCAAAGAATATTCAGAAAAATAAAAACCAAAAAAAGTAGGGAAATTAGTACAAGTTCTTGGTATTCTTGGAGAGCCTTTTATGGGTGGGAATTTTTGGAGGTGATTTTGATAGTTTTAGACCTAAGGTTGGAAAGATATTGAATTTTGAGTAATATTGGTTAGGTAAGATTTTTGTAAAAAAATTTCACAATTGAACGTTATTGTTAGTGCCTATTCACACTTAGAACATTTACATAATCATATTTACATTTGGACCAATGCCAACGGCCACATTAAGTACCCTTGAATATGAAAAATATGAATAAAGATAAATATATTTTAGTTATGCATGTTCATGTCATTTCAAATGCAATCAAACCCATAACAAGGGATTTCATTTAAAAAATGCAAGTATGTTTTATATTGACAATCAATTGGTCTCTTAAAAGTTGGAACTATGAGTGCCAAGAAAATTGACCACATCCAATACATGGATGCAAAAAAAATAGTCATCAAAGAAATAGATTTGAAAGTTCCACAATCAAAACAAAATTGGAACTTGG
>Ga0116228_10004795_pt1 | contig 12027 bp, 8 predicted proteins | sample S1TSphfallax_2_FD_89694 | JGI IMG/M metagenome (GOLD analysis project Ga0116228, IMG submission 89694) | Host-associated microbial communities from peat moss isolated from Minnesota, USA - S1T2_Fc - Sphagnum fallax MG | ecosystem: Host-associated > Plants > Peat moss > Unclassified | place: USA...
TAATTTTTGCCAATTTGAAAAACTCGAGGAAAGAATGCCATAAAATGTGGGAAACATCCAAAATGTGCCAAAGTCGAATTAAAGGATTAACATGAAATGGTGCCTCCATAGCAATAGTAGGATTAAATTGCATAGTGATCTTAAACAAACTAGATTACTTGTTGAGAGCACTTGTAGACCAAATTGTTGGGCAAATCTTGGGTACAATTAGAGGTAAACTTGCCTTTGAAGTTTTGATAGGCTCCAAAAGCTTTTGAAAACAATAATGTGCTTTAATCAACAATAGATGTTGATTGAAATTTTCTTCAATGTCACCTTGAAACCAATATTGTGGATAACAAATGCCCATAACATACATCAATTGGGATGTTGGAAACCTTGCAGTCAACTCTCAAGTGAGAAATTCAACTATAGTTATAGGGAATGTCACAAGTTCACAAAATCAAAGACAAATAAAAGGGAAAATAACAATAAGACCAAAGGAAAGAGAAACAAATAAACAATAAACAACACAAAAAAAAGGTGGATGGGAAACAAAAAACTTGAACGCATGATGATTTTTCACCCTCCATTAAATTAGTGAAGCCTTCTTAGGTCACCTCAACCTTTTCACTAATGGCATTTACACATGTATCCCAAAATGTGTAACTTGATGAATCAAAGGCCAAACATTCACCACTAGGAGTATTAAGGTTTATGAATTGGTCTTTCATTTTAGATGCACATTGCTATGATTATAAGCAATCAAACCTTGGAAATCTTTGAAAATGTCAAAAACATATTTCATTGTTGGATCCACATAATGAAAATATAGCTAACCTTTGCAAATCTTTATGTTTACAACATAATTGCATACAAAGACATCTCTCTTTTGTGCAAATTTGATCAATGCATGGATAATTTTTAACATGGGCAACAAACAAGAGAGATGAAAAGGTTTACATCACAAAGAAACTCAAAATTCATTTTGGCAAACATGGTTGATGGAGTGTCTTCAACCATCTTTGCAAATAATGGCATATACATTGCCATCACCCTTTTTGTTGGACTAAGCGTGTTGATTTAATTTGTTATGATATTCCAAAAAGAAAATTTCTTTTTTCTTTCATCAATTTTGCGATCTTCAAAAATTCAATGTGCCTTTTTGGGTTGTGAGAGAAGAATGAATACAAGGATTACAATAAATCTTTTATAGATTTCATAATAAGGATTTGAAACAGTGTTTACATAAGTAGATTGGTGCAATGTGCCATGCAATGAATGCCTTCCAAAGGGAATACTTATATTGCATTTGGTAAAATCATCATTGCGCACCCCTTAAAAAACATTCATTCCATCAGCCCCAAAGGAAATTAGTTTTACAACAACATATGTATCAAAAAGACCACCATGTTCTTTCAAAACACCCATAATAGCCTTGGTCAAATTATATGCACCCCTTCCTTCAATAACATGTTCTAAAGAAATGAGTACATGTATTTGACACCAATCTTGAACAACATAAAAATGCATAGAAATCCATGATTAGTTATCAATTGTGGTTACTTCATCACATGACAATGTAAGGTATTTTGAACTTGCAATAATTTCTTTTACTTTCTTAATGACTTGCTTCTACATACATTTACCCATAACCCATATAACTAAATCACTTTAATGATGTTTTGGCTTGACAAGGGGACGTTCAAAAAAGAAAAGAACTTCAAAGCTTCAAACTCAAGCATGGGTCGATCCTACTGTAATAAATGTAAAATTGTAACAAATTATTAAGTCTTTTTCTACCCCGTTCCACTTTAACCCTTGCTTGAAATTGCACGTTCAACAATTGTGATGTGACTTTTCTTAGAGTAAGGAACTTCATTATTTGCATGATTGCACTTCTTATTCACATATCATTCAAGTTTTTTGCCCAAGTGTGGCATGTCTCAAACAACCCTTATTTTCCACGCATGTTTTTCAAGAGTGTTAACCTTGGGCCCTAAGATCACATCCTTGCCCTTCACAAATGAACATACCATGCATTTCACATGGTGAACTTCTCTAGTTTCATTTCTGTTGCCCATGGGAATTGAATAAATTTCAACACTTGTGTAAAACATCATAATTATTTTTAGGTTTCCTAGGTGGGGCCACTTTTAATTCATCTTCCTCTATAATATCATGGATTTCTATTAAATCTACCACAAAGATAAACTAAGTGGGCAATCCACTAGGACAAACAAACTACACAACAAGATTATTATGATTAAAAATAGGATTAAATTTAACCTTACTGCCACTTGAACTTGTTGCAAAAAATGGGATTGGTTTAGGTTTAGGAGGGATCATAAGAAGAAAAGTGTCTTCAAGATTTTTATTGGACTTGAAAAAGTTAAACAACACAATGTCCTTCATGAAATTGTTGGCGTTTGCATTTCCCTTCAACTCAAGAAAATATATATAAAAAAAGAAGCAAGAGGTGGTTGAAAAACACAATTAGGGCAAGTTTGTGAATGTCAACTATTGATTTGTGCATAAAATTCCAACCTCCAAAGTTTTGTCAAAAATAGAGCATGCTTTCACACTACAAGAAAGCCCTTATTATCATAGTTCCAAAATAATTGCCAAATTCTTAAATTCACACAATGCAATTCAACCATCATATTTTCATGATACATGAACTAAACATTAGAAGAATAAAACCTTCAAGGAACTAAACAATACAAGTATGGGAAGAATCATGATAAACATGCAAAACATGTATGTAAACTCGACAAGAACTTGGATCTAGATTGTCCATAATCCCTTTGTTTGAACCCTAAACATGTCTAAACCCTAAAGCAAGCATGTGATGCATTAGCATTAAGCCCATGTTACAAAAAAAATAAAATTATGCACATTATGTAAACATAATAAAAAATAAAGCTTAAATATACAAAGCTTGTAATCCTAAAATAGGGATGCAAAACAATGTGTTACAAAATAAAATTCAACCATGAGGAAAAAAGGGAGTGAAAAAATGAAAATGAAAAATTAAACTAACTAGTGCAAATAGTGCAATAGTGAATTGAGGTTCACCACCATGCACAACACAAAGCCCGACTCTAAAATAATCTTGGACAACACTATGACCACTACACACATGAATAGTAATGACTCAATGGGAAATGTGGGCAAACAATTCTCTAACATTGATGTTTCAACCTTCGTTTATTCTTCAACAAATCAACAAGGTCTTGGATCCTAACTCCTTGATCCACAAATCTCAGTGGTGAACAAATCTAAGCATTAGTAGTAAGCATTGAGCACCCTCCAAAGCAAAAACTCTAGTAGAGGGCATACCTCCAAAGGCTCATACTTAGTAAATTCCCAAAATCCTAAATTACCTTTAGACTCTAGAACCTATTAGAGTCACAACTTTAAGGAATAGGATAAAACATTCATTGCTCAACATTTGTTGTTGGAGCGAAAAATGGTGAAAGCATCCCAAGTCTCAACAATGAATGTATTATGTATCATACTTTCTCTAGTGATAATGCCATGAAACATGTTGAAAGTTGTTAGTGATTAACCTAGATCCAACGGCTTTATATATTCCAATCTAGTGATAGGGTTACTTTATCACATGATTTCAGTAGGCAAGAAACCTTACAAGATGTTCATGAAATGGCAATCTAACAATCTATGTTTTTTGCAATTTGGTGATTTTCATTTTTTAATTTCCTTTAATCAATTTTGCAAGCCATATTTTTCCATTTTTATTTTATGATAAATCACCTTGATAAAAAAAGGGTAATGATCATCATTGTAAGCTTATTTTATTATAGACTTATTTGTGAAATGTTTTAGATATGGGATGAAAGTGTTCAATAGGGTACAATTAAGGTTGAAATGGTAGATGAACATTAAATTTATAAATTAATTTATATTGGGTGCCAGAGTGAGGATAAACTTCTTTTAACATGTTCATAAATGTTTAAAGAAAAGTTTGATCTTGATTACAATGTTCAAGACAAATCTTGAGATAAGCAACCTTTATAATGCATGTTAACACATCCTCCAAAATCACATTAAATATTAATCACGACAACATCTTGTTAAATTTTGAGTTTGGTCAAACCAATTTAGGACTTTATGAATAATTCAAAAATTGGGACCCAAATGGACTGTGCAAGACCCAAATGGACAGTGGCAAAGACCATGTATGCACTATGGTAGGACTCAGGTGGATAGTGGCAGGACCCAAATGGAAACTAGATGTATGAAAACACAAATTAAGGACTCCAAAGTACCATGTGGTGCAAAAAACCTAACTCTTAGTATTCAATTAATGATTGTTTTTAACAACTAAAGGAAATATGATGGGCAAAGAATCAATATATATAAACTAAAATAAAATAATTATGGAACCATATGGACATTGTTAGTTCAAGCCTTAACTAAATGAAAGATTTTCATCATATGCATCCACCATCAGAAGGATTTGAATCCATTCAACTATTGAACATTATGCATTCTAATTGTTGTTATTGAAAACATATTGACAACTAAGGAAATTGGTCCAAACACATGAGCTTTTGTAATTCAAATCTTATTTCAAAAACTTGCACAAAAACTTTACATTCCAATCCATAAAAACTTCACATTACCAATATGTCCAAGGCAATGGACTTCACATCACAAAGAACAACAACTCTACAGAAAGGGGCACTTAGGACTTCAACGCAAAAACATTGAAAATTGAATTATACTTACAAATTTGGAAACAAAACAATTCAGGAAGGTGAACCTTAGTCATTTGAGTTTCCATGAAAAAATGCATAGTTTTTTCATCATACACCATTTGGTTCCAACCATTTGTGTGTAACACCAATTTTATTTGGACTGATCCATGTCTTTGAAATCCACCAACCCATTATTGTCTTTTTCAACAATTCAGGCAACACATCAACCTTTTTTTTATAATGAACAAAGACCAAAGTGCAAACCCACTATCATCTATCACCTTGTGCCTTGGGGCATAAGCATGGTAAAGTACACAAAAAAGTGAATGTCTCCATTTTTTTCCTATGTCATGCATATAAATGGAATAAAGGAACATTGAAATGGATGGAAGTATGATAGAATACCCTTGGTGCCTTCTAGTACATTTGTAAAAATCTATTTCCAAAATATTAAAAACAAATAAATTCTAATAGTACATGTAAAAAGTATCCCTATTTACTGCACGGTAAATTTGTGAGAATCTTTAACACATCTAATTCAATGAAACATATGGATACTAGGTAAGGATATAAAAATAATTATATTCTTAAGGTCCCCATAAAAAAATATTTTATTTTTATTTGTTAGAACCTACTTACCACGTACTTTACAAAAGTCCACAATGCAAAAAGTAAATGAAAAGTAGATTGCAAAATCTACATGTATTTTTGGAAATTTATTTTCAACTTACTTTTACAATGCAAAGTTTGAAAGTTAATGCACAATAGTGGAGAATTATCTTGTCTTTGATCATTCAAGTAAAAATATTCCACATACAAATGGTTTATGATGGATTTTGTTGTTATTTTCTTTCTACTTGTTAAGTAAACTGCCAAGGATATTTAGTTGTCTACTTTACCATGTTTATGCCCCTTGAAATAGCTACAAGAACATTTCTATGATGGATGCCAAGGCATTTTATAACATCTCGCATTGAAGACAATATGAACACCAATAACAGTAGTTAAGATTGCATGTTTTGTTACAAATCAAACACTACTAGTAGAGTATTGAGTCTCATCTAATGCCATCATCACCCCTACAAGAACTTATTGTTAGGCAAATGCAACCTTTATATGCAAAATATGGTCAAGGAAATACTCATGAACCTTGACATGACAAATGATTTATTTTAGCACGAGTTTAGTATTCTTGGGTTTAGGACAAATCATCAATGTTGACAAGATGAATTCTACAATAATCATTACATACCATCATTGTTCACATTCTTCCATAACTTCATTATGAGAAAAAGGGGGGTTTTGTAACTAACCTTGTAATTCAATTTTTGAATTATAAAGGACATTTGCAACTCACTAAATTTATACGCCATGAGTGTTAACAAACAAGTTACATGAATTGCGTCGTTGTAACTCACCGTATATATGGTGCAACTCATTACAACTTAGTCAAAACAACTAATTTTCAACTATTATGCAACTTTATTATAACTACACCCATGATGTTATGATGACATCATTAATTATCATTCATTTTTAAAATCTAACACATGGCACTGTGGAGATTTTTGGATTAATTATTTTCGTTTTGAAATATTGATCTTGATTATTCACTGTGATTGTTAATGATGGTTCAAAATTATGACACATGACACAATTATTTTTTTTGCCACATGGCATATTTGATTATATTTTGGATATATAAAGTAGTTAGGTAGGTGGAACATAACCATAGATAGGTAGGTCGGAAGGTCTTAAGACCTACCTACCTATGTATTTACTTAAGACCTACTTACAAAGGTAGGTAGAAAAATAAAACATACTTAGTTTCCTAGGTAGGTAAGTAGGTAGGAAAACACAAGTTTAAATGAACTAAAAAATAGCCATGAAATTTTATTTTTTAAGTTTTACCTTCAAGTTAAATTTTTTTGAGTTCATCCCAAAATGGCGTTTGTATTTTAATGTGAGAATATAAGAAAACAAGCTCCTTCTTTATATAGTTTGTAACATGGGATTCGAAGACAAAGCATATGGGTTAAATCTTTTAGTTATCCCTTAGTTGCAAATTGAGTTGCAATTCAATTATAACTATAACACTTAAGCGCTCAGGGTAGGCTAGATTCAAAGCCTAGTGATGACATTTTTCATTTTGCACATTAAATTTTTTTTAAATTCTTCATTTAGCACCTTGTCAAAACATTCTTGACCCGCGAATGTTTACCAAATTACACTAGTTGATCTATAAAATTCGTTAAAATTCTTGCTTCTTTGGGCTTCCATAACATTCTTGCACCAAGAATGTCATAACTATGATTCAAAGGGAGAGCTCCATTGTTTTTGGTGTCCAAAGAAAACTTGAACCCCTCCTATTGGCACATATAGCACATTAAAAATTGTTGAAAATGGAATAGAATTGAAAATTTTATGGCCCCCCAAAGTAGAGGGGGTGAAGAACTCAAAAAAAACAAACCACCCAACACTACAAAGGCTAATTCCTAAACACCCCCAAAAAAAAAAGTATGTTGCTTTGTTGTTATTGAGTGCCAAGGTGATTTGTGAAATTTCAAGTGGTGTTTCTATAGCACTTTAAATTGTCTTAAATGAATAAGAAATAAGAAAGTCATGAGGTTTGAAAGTTGGAGGGGTTGAAAAAGGAAAAAAATGGGAAAAAACATGTTTTATAAATTAGAAAGCTTATTTCTTTTGTTATTTTTTCATTACTCCTTTTCCTTTACACTTCAAAGATGATTTCTAAAGCTTGAGGTGGCATTCCCATAACATTTTAAATCATTCAAAAAGAAGCACATATGATGAAAATATGAATAATTGATGAAAATATGAAAATATGATGAATATGTATCCTTATTAAGTTAATTATAGATAGTGTGTTATAATCATAACATAGTTGAACAATAGTACTTTAGTAGTGGCACACTAATGGCCATACTAATTATATCAATGTGAATTATAATCGAAAACTAGTTGCAAATGTAACCCATAATAGGTGGTAGAAATGTGGACACATGGCATGATTGCATGTATGTACTTTGTACACTAGTTGCAACATAATTGTTGTTTTAATGGCACATTTACAATAATTCTAAAGTAGTTTCCATATGCAATTACAATGCAACTCTTGAAAAAGTCAAACATGGTTGATTACATATGTATGCATGATGTGTATAAATTATCGTATTAAAGATCCATTTTCAACTCACTTGCAACTATAATAAAACTAATTAACTTTTTGACATGACAATTTATTTATTAACACATCGTATTTCTAAAGGGTTAGTTGCACACTAATTGTAATATTTGAGGGATAGTTACACAATAGTTGTATGTGAGTTTTTTTTTTGAGTTTTAAATGCAGGGTAGTATGATTTCAATGGACACAATTTCTCGTAGTGTTTGCTTGATTAAGAATTTTTTTTGCTCTATCCCAATTCTACAAGGTGTTTGTCACATTGTATCCACTAACCAACGATGCAAACTTAAACCTTCATTTTTCAATCGAATAAAACATATACAAATTGTCCAATTGTTTTCAACAACTGAATTTAAACTAGGAGAAAATGCGATCATTTGTAAACCCAATTGATGCTCTTTGTAAATAACCATAAGTAATAATTACATATTTTTCCATTTTAGACAATTGATATAAACCATGGCAAAGGTTCGGTAATGAAAGCATTTTGCATTAAACTAATGTCAAGACTTAATGCAGCAAATGAAAATAGTGGTGGAAGGTCACATTGACCCTCACAAAACTCCTCCAAGTTGTGTTCTAATCATGTTTGCATAGAACAAATGGAACAACAAAAATTACAAAAAATATTGAAGTTGGTTGCTAAAACTATAAACAACAAAAATAACCACACAAGAATGTTCACTGTAAAACTCTGCAAAATTGAGAAAGCCAATAATTTTTCTTGAACACGATTTACAATTTATAGGTTTAAGTCAAAGGACATGCAAGATTTGTAAACATAAGTTTGGTAACTCAAAAGCTCAATAAACACAAATGGCCAAGAACATAAAAGAAACTACATTTGATTGTTGGTTTGATAATACACCAAAGATATTAGGGCAAAACTTGGTTGTTTGAAAGTTGGAGGTGGTGGGAGTTGGAAACCCTAAATTACTTACCTTCTTCTAGATCATGACACATGTCTTAAGTATGTCATCCATTGGAGGACCCTAAAAACCAAAAGTCTTAGTTTTGCAAACTTGATAGGTGGTAGCTGTTATGTAATATATTTAACTCCTTTTCAACAAAACATATTGTCCCAAATCTTTCATTCTAATAAATGATGAACTTTTTAAACAATTGGTAATCTTTTGTACATGTGACAAATGGATTTTACAAGTTTCCATGGAAACCTTCATTTTAGCATTACAATAACTTCACATTTATAGTAAGAAAAAAAATTTACACTTCCCACACGTAGATTGTGTAATAAAAGTCAATAATGTTCCTTATGGACAATGATTGGGTCATTTGAAAATTTTGAAAAGTCCATCTTGTAGTGAAATGATGGGATTTTGTCATCAAACTATTACATTTGACTTTATAAGTAGTTCAAATTAATTAATTGAGTCCCTTCAAGATTCTACATTAATATCCAATTTCATATAACATTAAACCTAAACTTACCCCCATAGAAATTGCCCTTTTGACATAGAAAAGTGGACTATTTATTGTGCAATCACCGTTGATATGGAGCATACTTTTGTTTATTCTTGAAGTTGCCCATTGAATCTACAAACTCAAATAGGGACAAGTTGGTGAAATGAAAAACCTACATTTGTGCAACTCATCCCAACAATACAGTTGGAAAACTCCATGTTCTAGAGGTATTCTACATTCTCAACACAACCACAACAAGTTAGTGGTTATTGAACTTTGAGCTTGTTGATGAAATACAAATAACTAAAAAAAAACACCATGAGATTCATACCTTAAAACATAATGAACTAAAAAGCAAAAAAAACAATCCAAAAAAAAAAAAAGTTTTACCATTGGCATGCACCCATGCCATTATTCTTGCTTGGAACATGGATCGATTAGCATGCAATTTGCAATTCAAAACAACATGTTTGTAACCCAATGCAACTTTCAACATTTCTAAACATGGACTTGTAAGACACTAGTGGTCCATTGCAAGTTCCATTGGGAGATGAGCATGTTGTAATTACATTGAACAATATGGTTGCATGTTCAAACTATGCGCATGTGACAAGCAATGGAAAATCAAGATCTAGGTCCATAACATGTTAAGTTTTTTGTGAAGAATATAACAACCGTGGATGCATGACAAACACCTTCAAAAGTGTGATCCCATTTGTCGCAACCCAACTTTGAGGCAAGTGTGAGGATGAGACTCACACTCCTAAAAAAGTGGGAATTGGGAATCCTCCGGACTCCCGCAATTTCAGAGCTCAACAATAGAGGGAAAAACACCTTGCCTTGAGGTGTTCTTTATACCGTTGGAAAGGTCTTGAAGTGTAGATGTCCAAAATGGCCTTGCATGAGCCATTTGGACATCTGTAGCCCAAGTTATGGGCAAAAGAAGGGCCGGGAGTCAAACTGGTAGTTTGAGCCCCGACCACTAAAAGTCGGGAATCGACCCGATTCCGACGTCTGCAGGAGAAGTGCGACATGGCGTTGGAAAGCTCTCAAAGAAAGCTACAAGATTGCTTTAAACCTCATCCCAATTGGAGGTCTAAGCAAGAAGTTATGGATGCCCAAAGCCCCAGGAGTCTAACCAGGGATAGTTTCGGGACTCCTCCTTAGGAGTCCTGAGAAAAAGTGTCATTCGGATGTAGCTCCGCGGAGTAACGCAGAGAATACTATATGGGGGAAGGTGGTGGCTTCCCCCGAGTCCGGGCCGTGGTGAGTCAAGTGAGTCCAAGGTTGCCCGTGGCTTGTCCCAACACCAAAAGGGTGCATAATGAGTTCTAACCAACTTGTGGTTGGTTTTGGATGCAAGACCAAGTAACTAAGTAGTTGTCCCTCTTCCTAATCTAATCCCGAAACTTCTAGCACGCCCCTCTCACCCCCATTTAGTGCTGGAAGTTGGGAGCGGTTCTGAGTTCCAATTCCTTCCGCATTTCCACATAGTTAGACCCTCAAGTGGGTCTACCAAGGAACGTGGGAGCAAGTCACCATTGTAAGAACTTGCATAGATGCATAGAAATTAACTTCAAACTTGTGTGTTTTGTTGTGAGAGCACATCTTCATTGTGTAAGCTTGCACATTTCAAAGCTCACACAAATATTGATGAAGTTCGTAATAAAAATTCCTTACTCATTTAATGAACTTGTTATAAGAAATGAAAAAATTTACAAATGGGCTTTTCACATACTCTTTGACGTTCAAACTGATGATTAGGTTTTTAGATGCCACATCCATAACTTAAATATGTTAATTTTAATCCAAATCAATAATGTTTATGTTTTATTGTAAAATGGGTTCTACTTGTTCCTTTTTACATTCATTTAAAACTTCATCAATACAAAGAAAAATTAATTTATGTCCACATACTTAAAATATATGATTACTTATCCAAATTTTCATATCATGTTTTTATCAAATTTCAAAACATATTTGAAACCTAATTTTACATTGGAAGGTGTTTCAATATATTTTGACTTTTTACACAATTTATTAACCTTCTAGATTGATCATATATGAATCAAACTAACCTTATCAAACATAATTTTGTCCATTTTCATTATCAATGCAACTGAACATATATATATATACTAGTGGGTACCTATTAATTGTTTCAACCAATTAATAACTCTGATATTGTCAAGGGTTGAAAGAAGCATTATATCACCTCCAAGCCTTTCTGCTTGGTAGTCAGGGAAAATACTATATACACTGGCAATTTCTCTGTTCCCTTTCTAAAGGAGTCCATATGTAGTTTTTTCTAGACAAATTGCATCTTTAGTTCCTCAACATGGTAGATCAATTGACTTCAAAATGTCTATGATAATAATGAATATGAACAGGAGGGTGACGCATTATTCTCTCTGCAGGGATCTCAATGAGCATTGTACATGAGATGGCCTAACCCACTGTTTGTAAGAAGATCCACATCTATGATTAGGATCCTTGCTGGCTTTGGGCCTGTGTTTCGGGTCAATGACATGAAGTTCCACTAATTTTCAAGATTATCATGTGTTTAGGCATTAATCTAGAGATTTCTGCTTGATAACATTGCTGGAAAACCTTGGGCCCACCCCCAACTGAATTATTATGTACATGGCTTTGTGCACAAGATAAATAGGAACCAGCAGGTGAAAAGTGTGCACA
>Ga0116228_10004796_pt1 | contig 12027 bp, 14 predicted proteins | sample S1TSphfallax_2_FD_89694 | JGI IMG/M metagenome (GOLD analysis project Ga0116228, IMG submission 89694) | Host-associated microbial communities from peat moss isolated from Minnesota, USA - S1T2_Fc - Sphagnum fallax MG | ecosystem: Host-associated > Plants > Peat moss > Unclassified | place...
ATCGGCGCGGCGGATACGGTGCTCGACCTGGGATCGGGACTGGGCCACGTCGCCATGCTGGTGAACATCCTGAGCGGTGCGCGCACGCTGGGCGTGGAGCGCGAGCCGGCCTATGTCGCATCCGCTGTCCGGGCGGCAAGCGCGCTGGAACTGGGCGATGTGCGCTTCATGGCCGCCGATGCGCGCGAGATAGGTTTCGATGGCGTGGATGTCGTCTACCTGTTCACGCCGTTCATCGGTCGCGTGCTGGCAGAGGTGGTGGCTTCGCTGGAACGGGCGGCAGCAGTGCGACCGTTGCGCATCGTCACCCTGGGGCCCTGCACGCGCACGTTTGCCCGGCTTGCATGGTTACAGCCCGACGGGGAAACCGCGCCGGACCGTATCGTGGTGTTCCGCAGCCGTGCGGATTGACCTCAGCGGATACGACCGCCGTTGAAGTGCCCGGTGCCCGCGCCGACCGAGATGCTGACGCTGCCGGTGGGGTGGTCGCAGCTTCCGAAGGCCTGGGTGACGTTCACGGCACCGCTCTGGTAGTTGCCGCTCATGCCACGGCTGCCACTGACCACGCCGGTGCTGACGCTGCCATGCATCTGCGGCTGGTTGTAGGTGGCATCGTCGCAGCGTGGGCCTTCGTCGGCTTCCGCAACGTTGGCCAGCCGACCCGTGGTATCGCCGTAATAGGTGCCCGGCGGGTCCTTGGGACGCGACGGTGTGACGGCCACGTTCTCACCCGGTTTCACGCCATTGGCGGCGGCCGTTCCGGACTGGCCCGTCTGTGCCGGCGCGGAAGCGGACGAGGATGAGGCCGGCACGTAGTCCGGAGGAAGCTTGAGGTTCAGGGGTTTGGCGGCGTCCTGGGCCCAGGCGCTGGCAGAGGTGGCGACGAACAGGGCGAGGACGAGGATCGGTTTCATGGACATGCTCCGCGGATAGGCCTTCGAACGCTCGAGGGCGCGTCCGGTGTACCGGCCTTGGATCGCCGGAGGGCGGCCCAAGTTCCCGGCCACCGGTACACCTTACTCCGCCAGCATCTCCACGTCGTCTTCCGGCACGCTTTCGCCCAGGCGGGCCTTCAGTGTTTCGATCTCGCGCTTCAGGTTGCGGTTTTCGGCTTCCAGCTCTTCGATCTGCTCGCGCAGGGCCAGGACGTCGTCGCTGGGCTTCTCACGCGGCTTGCGCCTGGATTCGCGTACACGCTTCGCCGCCTGTTTCAGCTCGCTGTCGCCCCCCGTGGCGGCAGCACGCTGTTCGTCCTCGGGGAGGGTGGCCACGGCGGCTGCGGCGCTGATCGAGAGGTTGCCCGACTTTACGGCGGCCACCACTTCCGGCGCGGCTTCCTTGCGGATCTTTTCGATCATGCCGACCTGGTTGGCGCTGATGCGTGCCTCGCGGGCGATTTCCTTGCGGCTGTCTGCAGGGTTGACGCGCGGGGGCTTCGGTTTCGCCGGCTCCGAGCCGGTGGGGTCGAACGGCAGGTCGTGTTCGTCCTTGTGGCCTTCCGCTTCGGCCGTGGCGGCACGTCGCTCGGCCAGGATCTCGCGCTTGCGCAAGGCGAGTACGCCGCGCTGGAAATCGGAGACGCTGCGCCGGCCAAGGTGCTGCTCGATCATCCACAGGTGCACGTCGTCGATGGACTGGAAGCGCTCGTTCTGCACGGTGCGGAACGGGATGTCGTGCTTGCGGCAGATGCCATAGCGGTTGTGCCCGTCCACCAGGGTGTCGCCCCACAGCACCAGCGCGTCGCGGCAGCCTTCCGTGAGCAGGCTGCGCTCCAGGGATTCGTATTCGTCCGGGGTCAGCGGGTCGATGTAGGCCTTGAGTTCTTCGTTGACGACGATGTGCATGGGGCGGTGCGACCTGTGACCTGCGGGGGCCGCATTCTAGTGGCTGCGGCCGGTTCGTGCAGGAATACTCAATGCGCGTCGCAGATCCTCAGACCGTCCAGTACGGGGCTGTCCGGCGACAGCTGCTGGTCGGGGTTGGCCTCCAGCCAGGTCTTCGCCCGGACCAGGATGCGCCGGTCGTTCTCGGTGCATTTCCATTCGCCGTCCTGGTAGGCAAGGTTCAGCAGGGAAAAACGCAGCCGGTCGATATCGCGGCGGCGTGAGAACGCCGGGTCGGCTTTCTCCAGCGCCGTCACCGTCATGGCGATATCCGCGAACTGGAAGCTGCGCCGGTTCTGCATATAGAGCCGGCCGAGCACGGAGCCGACGGTCTGTCCGCCGAGGTAATAGCCCAGCCCGCCACTGACGAGCACGCCGAGGAACCAGAGCACATGGATGAGCCAGGGTCGCTTGTTCATGTGCGTATCGCCGGACGGGGAATTCGAGGTGGCGCGAGCTTCGTGCAGATTGCTTGCGCGCGCAAGGGTGATCGCGAAATCGTGTTCATCGCGCGGTTGCGAACACCCATGCCTTCTGGCACATGGCGGGGCCATGTCCTAAACCTCCCGGCCTCCAGGGGCATCCCTTCTCGACTTCCAACGACCAGGGGACAGACGGATGGTGAAGTTGCGTGGATGGACGGCGTGCGTGCGCTGGGCAGCAGGGTGCGCGCTTGCGGTGGCTTCGGTAAGCGTCATGGCGGAGACCCCGCCTGCGCCGGTGGATGTGATGATCGTGGGCACGTTCCACATGGCCAATCCCGGGCGGGATATCTACAACCTCAAGGTGGACGACATGCTGGCGCCGAAGCGGCAGGCCGAGATCGAAGCCGTGACGAAGACGCTGGCGCGCTTCAGGCCCAACCGGGTGGCAGTGGAGTGGTCGGCGGACGATGTCGAACGGCAGTATCCGCGCTACCTCGACGGCACACTGGCGCCGACGGCCAGCGAGCGCGTGCAGCTGGGCTTTCGACTGGGCCGGCAGGTCGGGGCGAAGGGCGTGTACGGCGTCGATGTCGATGGCGATTTCCCGTATCCCGAACTGAAGGCCTATGCAGAAGCGCACGGCCAGGCCGGGTTGCTGACGGAGGCGGGCAAAAAGATCATGCGCACGCTCGACGAGGAGCAGGCGGCGCTTAAGGAACATGGCGTAGCGGGAATACTCCGCCTGCTCAACGATCCGGCGAGGATCGCCGCGGATCAGGGGCATTACCGCGACTACCTGCGCATCGGCGGCAAGGACGGCCAGCCCGGCGTGGACGTGCTTACCGGCTGGTATCGTCGCAACCTCACCATCTGCGCCAACCTGATCCAGCTGGCGAAGCCGGGCGACCGCATCGTGGTGATTTACGGGGCAGGGCACGCGTTCCTGCTGAGGCAATGCGTCACCGAGACGCCGGGATTCCGCCTGGTGGAGGCGAACGATTACCTCCCAAGGACATGATGTCAAAAATATTTGACATCATGTTAGGTTTGATTAACATGACTCCATCACCAACCGTGGGGGATGGGGTCATGCTGACGAAAGAACGATTTGCCTGGGTCTGGGTGGGCGCGCTCGTGGCGGTACTTGGTGCTTACGCCGGCGTCGTTGCCATCCAGACGCAGGGCGGCGAGCCCTCACCGGGCGTGCGTATCGGCACGCTGGCGGTGGCCCTGTCGATCCTGGGCCTGGTCGCGCTCGGCACCTGGCTGGCCGGCCGTCGTCGCGCCGATCCGCTCGATGAACGCGATCTGATCATCGAGCGACGCTCGGCCGCGATGGCCTACAACGTGTTGATGGCCGGCATGATCCTGGTCGGCTGCGTGATGCCGTTCGGTGCTGGCGGCTGGAAGATCGTGCATGCAGCCCTGTGCGCGATTGCCCTCGCCGAGATCGTCCACCACGGATTGATCATTGTCGGCTACCGCAGGGGCTGGCGTGTCTGATCGTCGGCTCACCAACGACATCCGCACCCTGCGTTTCCTCGCGGGGGAAATGACCCAGGCCGACCTGGGGCAACGGGTGGGCGTCACCCGGCAGACCATAGCCGCCATCGAAGCCGGCAAGTACTCGCCCACGCTGGAGTGCGCGTTTCGCATTGCGGAAGTCTTCGGCAAGGCGCTGGAAGAGGTGTTTCACTGGGAGCGCTGAGCCGGCTCGTTGCCCGGTGGCTATCGCGCCGCGCCTATGCTGAGATCCCGGTGCCTCGGTCATCGCGTGTCGTCGGCTGTAGTGATCCCGCTTCACCTCATTCCGTCAGGCGTTCTCCAGTAGCATGACGGCATACGAAGGATGGTGTTTGCATGACCAAGCCCGGTAACGAAACTCTCCAGGTGGATGCATCGTCATTGATCGACCAGCGTATCGCCGAGCTGGGTGATTGGCGTGGTCATACGTTAGCTATGATCCGCAGGCTCATTCACGATGCCATCCCCAACGTGGTCGAGGAATGGAAATGGCGGGGAACGCCGGTATGGTCGCACGGAGGCATCCTCTGTACCGGGGAAACCTACAAGGACAAGGTAAAGCTCACGTTTGCAAAGGGAGCTGCCTTAAAGGATCCCTCGCGCTTGTTCAATGCAAGCCTCGATGGCAACGTGAGGCGCGCGATCGACATCGCTGAGCACGAAACGATCGATGCACGGGCATTCAAGGCGCTTATCCAGGACGCCGCGGCGTTGAATGCCCGGAAACCCTCCGGGCGCAGCCGGGGCGGGTCGCTACCTTCAACCTGATAACACGAGCGAAGAGTCGACATGACGCTGGAAACCATCGAAATCAAGGCTTTCGTTCCGGCGCAGGACTTCGAGCTGTCGAAGCGCTTCTACACCGATCTCGGATTCGCGCTGGCATCGTCATCCAACGGTGTGGCTTACCTCAAGGCGGGTGAATGCGCGTTTCTTCTTCAGGACTTCTATGAAAAGACGCTCGCCGAGAATTTCATGATGCACCTGATGGTGGCTGACGTGGATGCCTGGTGGCGTCACGTGGAATCCACCGGCATGGTGCAGCGCTACGGTGTGCGCGCCGCCGCACCGGAGAACCGGCCCTGGCGGATCCGCGACTTCGTGATCACGGACCCGTCTGGCGTTCTCTGGCGCATCGGCCAGAACATCGGCTGACACTTGCCCTTCTGGCTTAGCCGAGAGGGTTCAAGAGCAGCATCGTGCACAACGTCAGCATGAATACGGCGATGGATCCGTCCAGCACGCGCCACGCCCGTGGATTACGGAACACCGGCTGCATCATGCGTGCGCCGTAGCCCAGCGTGATGAACCAGACGACGCTGGCCGAGCAGGCGCCAGCCGCGAACACCCAGCGCAGTTCGTGCTGGTAGCGGGTCGAGATGCTGCCCAGCAAAACCATGGTGTCCAGGTACACGTGCGGGTTGAGGAAGGTGAAGGCCAGGCAGGTGAGGGCTACCCGCTTCCAGCTTTGCTGGCCACCCGTGGTGGCGGTGAGCGCACTCGTGCCCTGCAAGGCGCGCCTGGCGGCCATGAGTCCGTAGACGGCAAGAAAGGCGGCGCCGCCGAAACGGAAGACCTGCAAGGCAACCGGATACTGCTGGACCAGCGCGCCGATGCCGGCAATGCCAAGGATGATGAGGGCGATGTCGCTCAGGGCGCACAGCACCACTACCAGCCCGATGTGCTGGCGCTTGATGCCCTGGCGGAGGATGAAGGCGTTCTGGGCGCCGATGGCAATGATGAGGCCCGCGCTGGCGGCAAAGCCAGCGGCGGCAGCGGCGAAATACATGACGGGAAACCTTTACTGCGGACGGCCCATGGTGCGGGTTTGCCGATAATTAGCCAAACTAAATATCCTGATGCATATTAAGAAAATCTAATTAACGTCAGAGAGGCGCCCATGGATCTCCTGCATCCCCAGCTAGCCGCCTTTGCCGCCGTGCTTGAAGAGGGCAGCTTCGACGCCGCTGCCCGCAGCCTTTCCGTTACCCCTTCGGCCATCTCCCAGCGGCTGAAGGCACTGGAAGACCGATTGGGTCAGGTACTCGTGGTGCGCCAGTCTCCCTGCCGCCCCACCTCCGCAGGCGAGCGCCTGCTGCGCCGCGTAAGACCGATGCAGACCCTGGAAGCCGAGGCCATCGCCGACTTCCTTCCCGAGGAGGCGAAGGCTGCCCATGTGCGCCCGCTCACGCTGGCCGTCAACGACGATTCGCTGCATACCTGGTTTCTTCCCGCCCTGGCGGAGTTGCACGATAGCCACGGCTTTCTTTTTGACGTGCGGGTGGATGACCAGGACTACACGCTGGAACACCTGCGCCGGGGCACCGTGCTGGGGGCCATCTCGGCGGAGCGCACGCCGTTACAGGGCTGTAACGTGATGCCGCTGGGCAGCATGCGTTACCACGCCATCGCGTCCCCGTCGTTCGTGGAGCGCTATTTCCCCGACGGCCTGAGCGCCACGGCGTTCGGCCGGGCGCCCATGCTGGTCTTCAGTCGCAAGGACGAACTGCAATGGCGCTTCGTCCGCAGGATCACGCGCGCCCGGCTGGAGCCGCCCATCCATTACCTGCCCACGTCCACGGGTTTTGTCGATGCAGCCGCCCTGGGGCTGGGCTGGTGTCTTGCCGCCGATGTGCTCGTGGAGTCCGCGCTGCGGGACAAGCGCGTAGTGATGGTAGACCCGGATCGCTGGTTCGACGTGCCTCTTTACTGGCATTACGTCGCGGTGCGCTCCGGCACCCTGCAACTGCTGGGCGATGCCCTGAGGAAGGCGGCGCGCAGTGCGCTGCATGCCTGACGAACCGTGACAGCCCTTTCGGCATGTTTGCCCGTGGCCCAGGACTTGTATAGTCCGCGCTTGCCTACTTATGGGGAATGAGATGTCTGGCAAAGGGATCAAAGGGAGCGGGCGTAAACGTTCGTGGGTTCATGCGCTCGCAACGGTGGTCGCCGTTGTTGCGTGCACAGGGGCGTGGGCATCGCCCGATCCGGTTCCGGTCAACGTAGGCCAATGCAAGCCAATCGAATCGCAGGTGCTGCACGAGACCAGGAGTTACTGTGTGCATCTGCCGGCATCCTACGGATACGCGGGAAATCAGCAGAAGCATTATCCGGTGCTCTACGTGCTGGATGGCGAGACCTTTTTTGCCATGGCTGCTACCACCACCGACTTCATGGGAGGCGGGGCCAACGGCAATTACGCCATACCTGAAATGATCGTCGTGGGTATCGTCAACACCAAGCGTACGCGCGACATGAGCCCCACGCATAGCCTCAGCCATACGGGGGGCATCGGCGACCTGAGTGAAAGTGGAGGTGGTACTGCCTTTCTGTCATTCCTGGAAACGGAGCTTGCGACGACCATCGACCGCGACTACCGGACGCAGCCCTATCGCGTCCTCGCGGGGCATTCGTTCGCAGGCCTGGCCACGGTGAATGCCTTCCAGAGCCGGCCATCGGCTTTCCAGGGCTATATCGCCATCGATCCGTCGTTGTGGTGGGATGGCGAAGTCATGCTCAGCAAGGCGAAGGGAGCACCTCCGGCCGAGGGGCATCAGCGGCTTTACATCGCGCTTGCCAATACGGCAGCCATCAAAGGGCCGTTTGAAGGTATTGCGGCAGCCCATATGGGTGCCATCCATGCCTATGCTCAATTCATGTCGGATGCGTCCAGCATGAAGGATCGCTTCAAGCTGGATTACTTCCCCGACGAAGAGCATGGCTCCGTGCCGATGCTGGCGCTGTACAACGGGCTCAAGTTCATCTTTATCGATTACAAGCTCACCTTCGCCAAGGGGCTGAATGATCCGGACAGCATCGGCAGGCATTTCGACAATGTTTCCGAAACGCTGGGCTTCCGTTTTCTCCCGTCGGAGCAGGAAGTGAACGTCATGGGTTATATGGCGCTGCACGACATGAAACAGCCTGACAAGGCGATCAAGCTTTTCTCGCTCAACACGACCTGGTATCCGCAGTCGGCCAATGCCTATGACAGCCTGGCCGAGGCCTATGCCTCCACAGGCAACAAGGCGCTTGCCATAAAGAACTACCAGAAGGCGCTGGAGCTCAACCCCGACAGCGATAACGCCCGGGCGTGGCTGAAGAAACTGACTACGCCCTAGCATGCCCTTGTAGGAGCGCGCCTCGCGCGCGACCGGGATTCATCGGCTCCGCCGGTCGCGCGCGAGGCGTGCTCCTACAAAATGGCCGGAGCGTAGGCGACCCAGCCACGGAAGGTGAAGCCGGCATAGAACAGTTCGACGTTCTCAAACCCGGCTTTTTCCAGTAGCACTGCATCCTCTTCGGGGGACAGCAACGGCAGACGGGCCTGGATGGCGGTGGCTGCATTCTTCGCATCGGCCTCCGGTACACCGGAGGCCGATGCAAACGCCGCATACCGTTCCAGCCAGCGACGTTTGCCCGACTCGTCACCCGGCACGCTATGGTGCGCAACCACGAAGGGGGCCCCCGGCTTCAGGCGGCGACGCACTTCGCCCAGCGTATGCAGGCGCTCTTCGGCGTTGAGGAAGTGCAGGGTAAGCAGGCAGGTGGCGCCATCGAAAGGCCCAGCAGGAGCTGTATCGATATAGCCCTCCTGGAGCTCGACGCGCGATGCGAAAGGGCCCAGCGTATCGCTGGCCAGCTTCAGCATCTCCGCGGAGGGATCGACGCCCGTAAAGCGCCAGCCTTCGTGCGCCTCGGCGAATGCCTTGAGCTCCAGGCCGCCGCCTGCACCGAGCACCAGCACATGGCCCGCCTGCGGTACCACTTCGGCCAGCAGCAACGTGGTCATCCGTTGCAGGCCGAGGAAGCCAGGCACCTGCCTGACAGGGCCTTCGGCGTAACGGGCGACGGCCTTGGGGTCGGAGAAGGACAAGGGGAAGCTCCAGCGCGTGTGATCCTCCATGCTAGCGCAGGGATGGCGGTGTCCGGGAGAGTGCACGTCGTTGTTGAAGGCCCGTGCGCCCCCCGGTGACTTCCAGCAGATGTCCCGGTCCCGACGGGAGCCTAGGCTGAGCTGTCGCCTCGCCCCGTGGACTATCTATGAACCTTTTCGTTCGTTGGTGCCTGCCGGTAGCGGCGGCTTGTCTGGCGATGCCTGTATTTGCCCAGGCAGACACTTTTGTTTTTCTACAGAGACCCGGCACGTTACCTGTCGGGCTGCGTGTCATCGATCAGTATGATCGCTCCCGTACCTTTCCTTCTGCGATCAGCAACGCTGGCAAGCCGTCAAAGGGCAGCTATCGGCCGTTGCAGACCTTGATCTGGTATCCCGCACGCCTCCATTCGGGAGTACCCATGACGGTTGGCGACTACGCCGCGTTGGCGGATAGTGAACTTCGATTCGATGCACCCGACGCAAAAGGCAACAAGTGGCGTGAACAGCTTAAAGATATGTCTTCCGTCGCCTTATGGGCGGTTCGTGATGCCGTGCCGGCGGAGGGTCGCTATCCCGTCGTGATCTATGCGCCCAGCGACTCGTCAGTATCATGGGAGAACGCCGACCTGTGCGAGTACCTGGCCAGTCATGGCTATGTCGTGATCGCCAGCCCATCGCTGGGAGAGGCGACGCGCGACATGACGGACGATCTGCCCGGCATTCGTGCGCAGGCCCGTGATATCTCGTTTCTGGTGTCTTATGCCAGGACGCTTCCTGATGCGGATGTATCGAAGCTGGCTGTCCTGAGCTGGAGCTGGGGAGGCATATCCAGCGTATTCGCTACCGCGAACGACTCACGTATTCGTGCGCTGGTATCGATGGATGGGAGTATGCGCTACTTCCCGGGGCTGGTTAAAAAAGCCGGGGACGTTCACCCGGAAAAGATGACGCTCCCCTTGATCTTCTTTACCTCTGAATACCCCAATTACCTGGAGGATTTCGAGGCGTTCTACGATGGGCCGGCCGAAGACCTGGCCGGGCCTAACGTACTTAACGCGTGGAAGCATGGCGATCTCACCACGGTGAACATGATCGGCATGTCGCATGGAGAATTTAGTTCGATGTTCCAGCGGCGCAAGAGTGCCGAGCGCTTTGCCGAGGACCAGATCGCCGATTATGGGCGAGACGAGGCCAATCAAGGCTACGCGTGGGTGACCCGTTACGTTGCCGCGTTTCTCGATGCCAGGTTGAAATCGGATGCAGAGGCCGAAGCATTCCTGGTGAGAACGCCCGCGGCGAACGGCGTGCCCGCACATTTCATGTCGGTACGGCGACGCCCTGCGCAGCCGATCGACGCCTTACCTGCCAGTGGCAGGTAAGTGGTGGCGCAATCATCCAAACTCCGGGCCGTGTTTCCACAGTTCACTCAGGGGCGCACGCGTTGGCCCGCACACGAAGATATCCGGGTTGTCTATGCTTTCCGTATTCTGCACGCCCCACGAGTTGAACGTGTGGCCTGCCAGTCGACAGTCGTAGAAAAGTTCATCGACGCGCTCGGATGAACTCCCGACCACGATATAGGTGGAAGGCAGAGGATCAGGATAACCGCGCAGCCAACCCGAGTTGACCGCAGTGATCGGGCGTGGGAGGCCGTGTTTCTCTCCAAGCAGGGTGATGGCCCCGTACTCGCCATAGTTTCCCACCACGATGCCAAGATGCGCGCGCTGTTCGGCTGGCAGGGCGTCGCGAATGGCAACGACCTGCGCGACGATCTCCTCCCAGCCGATCTCCTCGCGCAAGTCATCGTTGTTGTTCAATACGTAGTCGCGCAAAGGGCCGCTCGATGCCAGCGGAACAATGCGTACGATGGCGTAAGCCCCGATCACGGCGACGCCCGCGAATGCCAGCGTGCTGATGCCGGCATGCCATCCGGGGCGCAGCGAACGAACCCAGCGATCGCCCACGACGGCGCCCATGGCAAGCAGCATGGGATAAGCGCCGGCCATGTAGTAGTAGCGCCCCTGTGCCAGCAGGAACAACGCCAGCGGCACCACGTACATCCAGGCAAGCATGCGATAGCGCCGGCTTCCGGCGTATGCAATCCATCCCGCGAGCCAGACTGGGGCGGCGAACAGGTTGACGTTTATCAGGAACTGGTCGCGGAGAAATCCTTCCGCACGACCTATCCGGACATCGCGCTCATGGATGCCTTGCAGAAAATGGTAGGAAATAAAATCGTGGCGGATCAGCCAGACGAGGTTAGGTGTGAAAATCAGTAGCGCGATGGCGCCACCTGTCCAGAACCACCGGCTCGTTACATAGCGTCGCGCGTCGGTGAAGAGGACGCCAGCGAGAACACCTGCCAGTTCGAAGGCGATCGAGTACTTCGTTTGTAGCCCAAGGCCCGCAAAGACACCGATGGCCAGCCACCAGCGTGGCTCGTCGTCACGCAGCAGGCGGATAGTGGCCCAGGCGATCAGCACCCACCACAGCAGGTCGAACGACGAATACTGAAACTCGGTGGCCTGGAAGATCGGCATGGGTGACAGCGCGACGGCGAGCGCGGTAAAGACCTGCGCCCGTCGTCCGCCGCCAAGGTCGCGCGCCATCACGCCGCTGACGAAAATCACCAGGGTCTGGGCAATGACCGAAAATGATCTGAGGCCGACCAGTGAAATCCCGAACGCGTTCAGGCCCAGATATTCCAGTGCAGCGGTCAGGGGCGGGTAGGGTACGAAACCCCAGTCCAGATGCTTCGCATCGCTCAGGAACTGCCATTCATCCCGGTGGAATCCATACTGGCCATTGGTGAGCATGTGCCCCAGTCCGAAGAACAGGGCGATGGCCAGGATCACATAGGAGTCGTTGCGACGGCCCTGCGTTGCATCCTTTGATGAATCCATACCTGGCGCCATGAACGTTTCCCTGTAGGTCGTGTATGTCTTTAACGCCATTCCCCTGGGCGACAAGCCCGCCTCGGATACATGCCGAGGGACAGGTCGATGCTACCGTCATCGTGCAGTTAAAGTATGGCGTGAGTGGAGAACCGTCCATATGACTTCCGACAGGCAAGTCCTGGCGGGGGGAGGCTGTCAATCCAATCGGTAGGGGGGAGTGGTGTCAGCAGATACGAAGCTTGAATGTCTTGTCGGTGGTGAATGGCTTGCGCATTCGTTTGCGCCGGTCTTTCACGTGCCTGATCGCGGTGCAGCGAACAAGCGCCTGGTGGCGGGGGTGCCGGATGGCGATCCTTCCTTGTTCGCAAGCCTGCTTGGTTGCTTGTCACCGCCTTACTTCCTGCTCTATGTCCTGCATA
>Ga0116228_10004797_pt1 | contig 12025 bp, 13 predicted proteins | sample S1TSphfallax_2_FD_89694 | JGI IMG/M metagenome (GOLD analysis project Ga0116228, IMG submission 89694) | Host-associated microbial communities from peat moss isolated from Minnesota, USA - S1T2_Fc - Sphagnum fallax MG | ecosystem: Host-associated > Plants > Peat moss > Unclassified | place...
AGTCTGTTTCTAGATCAGCAAATCAAGATGGATTAATTTGCCAGCCTGTTTATTTTAACTTCTTTTTGGGTTTTTTCAACTTAAAGGGATGATCTGTTTCCTGGCTTTTCCTCCGCATCTCCTAACCCTGAGATTTACCCAATTTACCTTTGACTATTTAAGTAATCTAGGTTCTCTGTTCCCTACATACACAAATAATTTCAGAAATCAAATCAGATTGCTACAATGGATATGAGATATTAAGGGTAAATATTTTGAGATTTTCGGTATCTTAATTTATGATTGATAGAAAATGGCAAAAAGGTGAGTAATTAATTAGTACAGATAAGGAGCGACTGGACTTAAGAGCTATTCATGATTTTCTGAAGCATTCTTATTGGGCAGAAAATTTGCCATTTGAGATTCTAGAGAAATCAGTTCACAATTCTTTAGTTTTTGGTGTTTATAGGCAAGAAAAACAAATTGGATTTGCCAGAGTAATAACAGACTATTCTACATTTGCTTATTTGGCAGATGTGTTTGTTCTGGAACAATTTCGTAAAATAGGGTTAGGTAAATGGTTGATTGAGACTATTATTAATCATCCGGATCTACAAGGATTGCAGCGTTTTTTGCTTGTAACCAAAGATGCTCACGAATTGTATCAAAAATTTGGCTTTTTTGAGTTAAATAAACCTGAACGTTTTATGGAGAAGTGGCATCCAAATATCTATAAACAGTCAAAAAGTTCATATGAATAAAGAGAGAAATAAGTCATCCATTATGAAGGACCTAATGGGTAACTAACTATGTAGGGGTCGTGTCAGGTTTTGCAAAATAGTTTTCACACTACTCAAGTTCAGGGGTTGGGGATTTGAGGAGGGTATCTCGGTTATTACCCCCAAGGGGATAGAAGAGCAGTCTTGGTCAAGTTACTTTACTAAATGCTGTGGAAACGGCTACTAGTTATGATTTGTTAGTTAATATGTCTGTAAATGTACATAATGCGATTGAAACGGAAATAGACAAGAAGTTACTTTTTATACTTACAATCTAGACTGGAGACATTCACTGATAAACACAACCTCTATCGCTTTTAAGCTATTTAACAGCGCCCAAGAAACCAGTCTATTCCCTTAAATATACGGCATGATAGGAAACAATACTCACTTGATTTTTCGTAGATTCAGGCTAAGTTAGAGAATACTGACTTAGGGATTTTGTTTTATCTCAGGTACAAACAGAGTTAAGATACCCGAAGTTTGTCAATATTTTTATTAGAGACTGAGATCCCAACTTAGGACAAATTTAGTAGGACAAATTTAAGGACAAATTTAGCCCATGAACCCAGCTGTCAAATCCCTAACTCGCTTCACGCCCATATTACTTATTGTGGTTTTTAGTTGGCTATTACCTGTCAAAGCTCAAGTACCACAACTCCCGAATGGAAATAGCCCACAGCCAATAGACCCTAACTCGCCTAACAACCTCCATCCCCAAAGTCAAAATGGCACTAGCCTAATGAGTTTAGAAGGAGGTCAGCATCTGCTGAAAGATTCAGAAGATGCTGCTGCTGCGCAAAAATACGATGTTGCGGCAAAAAAACTGCAAGAAGTACGTCAACTATTCAATGAACTATCTAGCTTTTATCAAGACCTGAATGCTAGTTTTGCTGGTATTGACAATCGTATATCTGATTCCCTGCGCAAAAAAGCACTAGAAGCAGCACAATTGCGCGATGAATCTGCTTATCAACTCGCTCTAGTCCAGCGATCGCTCAATCAACCAGAATTAGCTGTACCTTTATTAATCCAAATTATCAAAAGTCAAAATCCCACTCGCGACTTAGGTAAAAAAGCTTATCAACAACTGGTAGATTTAGGATTCGCTGATGTCCCTTACATACCCGGATCTGACCCTAAGACTGCTAACAGTACACAACCCCCAAGTCAAAATAGTAGTAGTAGCAACGGGAGTGGAATACTTAGTATACAAAGCGGTCAAAATCTACTGAAAGATTCAGATAATGCTGTATCTGCGCAAAAATACGATGTTGCATCAAAAAAACTGCAACAAGCGCGGCAACTATTCAATCAATTATCTAGCTTTTATCAAGACCTGAACGCTAGTTTTTCTGGTATTGACAATCGAGTATCTGATTCCTTACGCAAGAAAGCACTAGACACAGCCCAGCTACGAGATGAATCTGCTTATCGGTTAGCGCTGGTTCATCGAGCACTCAATCAATCAGACTTGGCTGTACCTTTGTTAGTCCAAATTATCAAAAGTCAAAACCCCACCCGCGACTTAGGTAAAAAAGCCTATCAACAACTACTAGAATTAGGATTCGCTGATGCGCCCTTCCCACGACCACGAGCTAACTAATTCCTTGTTCCCTGTTCCTTGTTCCCGAACCATATACTCATAAGGGCAATTCTCTGATATTTGTTAATAATAGAGAAGTAAGTTTTTTTCGAGAATTGTGATGATTAGTCAACAACAGGTTGAAGCCATGATCAAGGTGGGATTACCAGATGCTCTGGTTCAGGTGCAAGACTTGACCGGTGGCGGTGACCACTATCAGGTAACAGTAGTTTCATCGCAGTTCACTGGTATTGGACTGGTGCAACAACACCAGTTGATCTATGGTGCATTGCAACAAGCTATGTCATCCGAAGCAATTCATGCTTTGGCTCTCAAAACATATACCCCGGAAACTTGGCAAGCAACTGCTGCTTCATAAAAAAATTGGGAAAGAGGAATTAAGTAATCATGACCCCAGAAACTCAAGCAAAAATCGCTGATTTAATCCATAAAAACAAGATTTTTGTTTTTATGAAAGGAAACAAGTTAATGCCTCAATGTGGATTCTCTAATAACGTTGTCCAAATTCTCAATACTTTGGGTGTTCCTTTTGAAACATACGATATTCTCTCCGACCCAGAGATTCGCCAAGGAATTAAAGACTATTCCCATTGGCCAACTATTCCCCAGGTATATATCAATGGTCAATTTGTGGGTGGTTCTGATATCTTGATTGAATTATATCAAAAGGGCGAACTACAACAGATGGTGGAAGTAGCTCTTGCTTCATAGACTATTAGATTGATAATATGCGATTAACCCTTGAAAATTAGCATAATGCTGATTTTCAGGGTCTTTTACATCTACCCCATTGCATGATATTCTCGTTCTGTCTAGTTTGATCAGCAGTGACTAAGTATACAATATTTTTGGTGTCACCAGCAGAAATATCCAAATAATGTACAACTCTCCTTGGACCTTACTTGGTTTAGTGGTAGTTACGATATTTTGTACTGAGACTTTGGTAATGTTACTGTTTTTGTTTTTACCAAAGCTACCTCCCTTGGTAGAAACTTTCGTTGATTCTACTGTTCTCTCAACACTGGTTTTACCAATTTTGTATTCTTTTCTGTATCGTCCACTAAATAAGCAAATTAAAGAACGCCTGGAAATAGAAAAAGAACTCAGATTATCGGAAGCCAGACTAGCATATAAAGCTAAGGAATTAGAAAAAACTATGGACAAGCTCCAACAAGCACCACAAATGCTTTTGGCTGCAAAAATGTCTGGCTTAGGAAAAATAGTTGCTGGAGTAGCCCATGAGATAAATAACCCAGTTGGTTTCATTCACAGCAATATTGAATACGTAACTGAATATACGCGATCGCTATTAAAGGTAGTGGATATATATCAGCAAGAATATCCTCATCCTCGTGAAGAAATTAAAGCTATAGTAGAGGACTCTGAAGTTGAATTTTTACGCCAAGATTTGCCATTAGTCTTGTCCTCAATGAAAACTGGAACAGAACGGATTAGAGATATTGTACTGGCGCTGCGTAATTTTTCTCGAATGGACGAAGCGAAAATTAAAAGAGTCAACATTCATGAAGGAATTGATAATACCTTATTGCTCCTACAATATTCTCTCAAATTGGGAAGTGAGACATCTGGTATTGAAGTTATTAAAGAATATAGTTATCTCCCAGAAGTAGAATGTTATCCTAGTTTGTTAAATCAAGTGTTTATGAATATTTTCAATAATGCTATTGAATCATTAGAAAAATGTTATTCAAATCAAAATACTCCCGCAGATACAAACTACCAAAGATCAATTATAATTCGTACCCAAGCCTTAAGTAATAAAATTTTACAGATAAGTATTAAGGATAATGGGGTGGGAATCAGCGAAGATATTAAGCAACAAATATTTGTACCTTTCTTTACCACAAAATCTGTGGGTCTGGGAATCGGTCTGGGGCTTTCTGTCAGCTACCAGATAATTGTCAATCAACATAGAGGAAATATCCAGTGTATTTCTCAAGCAGGAAAAGGCGCAGAATTTATCATTGAGATTCCTTTTCAACAGTAAAGTAATGACTGTCCTAGTCTAACTAATACAAAATCCCCCCAGAGTAAATAAACTTGAGGGGAATTTTGCTTAATTTCTCATAAGTATCCAAACTAGATTAACGGTAATCAGCTTGTGCTTCTGTTTGTGTTTGCGTCATCACAAAGTTTGATGAATCATGTAAATAACGACTAGTTTCTTCCTCTAAGCGATGAATTAAATAAGGCTCTATGGTGTTATCATGTCGCAGCGCGGCTAGATATCCATCCAAATACATCCGCATATCATCCATACGATACCCGCGATTCCATAACTCGACGAAGGCGTCGGTGAGTTTTTGATAATGGCGGATGGTTTGTGTGTCTTGGAGCATAACTGCTATGTTAATCTCTTGAGAATGAAAATTGTCAATGATTCACGCTGAACTATTGCTGAACTATTACAGCTACTGCTACTATTACTACTTCCTTCTTCCAGTATTAACTTAAAGTTAATATTTTGACGTGGGGTCACACCCCTCAGCAGCTTAACAGCTTATTCCCCTGTAACTGGCCTACAAGAGTGAAGAATAATCTTACATCTGGAAGAGGGTAAGATCAAAATTGTTTGGTAGAATACTCCTGGGATCTCAACTTTAGCACTACCTTCTGGCAAAGCGCTATTTAATACATATTAAAATTTGTATAAGCACATGCGATTGAGCAGGGAAATAAATTTCACAAAAACTTAATAAAATTGCTATCTTGTATGTAGATAAAGCACAAATTAAATTTCTTGTAAGTTTTGACCGAGAAAAATATAGATAAATATAAAGATTATAGTAGTTGAGGTAACGAAGGCTACAAAACCTTGAGCATGGGCTTGTTAATTTGAAAGTCATCGACGCTAAGGGGTCTTACCATTGTGGGTTCGGTCTGTATAGAAATCGTTGAGGGGAATCCCCATTTAAGGTCGTTGCTAGGTTGGCACTTGCAACAACTGGAATATCGAGTACATCAAGCTGCTAGTATTTATCAAGCTAGGGAAGTATTTTTATCCCATCAACCAACCTTGATAATTTTAGATGCGGATTTACCAGATGGTGATGGTATTGAGTTTTGTCGTTGGTTACATCGTCAACAACAGCCTCTGATTTTAATCCTTTCGGCTCGGAATAATGAAGTAGATATTGTTTCCGGTCTTAAAGCCGGAGCAGATGACTACCTGAGCAAACCATTCGGGATGCAGGAATTTCTCGCTAGAGTTGAATCGCTTATTCGTCGTAAACGTATACCATCAGCACCTGCTTATTTAGATTATGGTACTTTACAAATTGATTTAGTACAACGCCGGGTACGTTTTCAAGGTGAATTTATCGACCTAACACCTCAAGAGTTCAGTCTGCTATACGTTCTAGCACAAGCAGGAGGAGTTCCTTTGAGTAGGTCAGAATTACTGCGTCGTGCTTGGCCTGATGCGATCGATAATCCACGCACTATTGACACTCATGTGTTATCGCTGAGAAAAAAGGTGGAACTTGACCCACGCCAACCCAGCTTAATTCAGACTATCCGCAATGTGGGATATCGGTTTAACATGGAAACTTTGAATGTTAATCTTCCTCAGTCGCAAACTCAATCACAAGCTCAATCACCAACAAAGTTAGTCAAGGAAAGATTCAGTAATCAACGCTCTACTTTAACAACTCAAAGCTCTTAGAAACGGAAAAACTAGGTTTATCAGGGAAAATTTCACATCTAAATCGCATCTAAAATTAATTAATTCCATTCTTCTACTGCTGGAGTTACTTTTGAGAGCAAGTTTGTTTTTATGTTTTCCCAGCTGACATTGGATGATAACTCGTTTACCAACAATTGACCTTGCTGAAGATAAAGTAATCGGGTGCAAAATTCTTGAGCTAGGTCAATTTGATTATTTACCATCAATACTATAGTCGATTGAGTTTGAGATATCTGGGTGAGGGTGGCGATTAAATGAGCAGCTGAATGACTATCCATCGCACTAGTTGGTTCATCTAAGAGGAGTATCTTGGGTTGAATAACTAGGGCGCGGGCGATCGCTACCAATTGTCTTTGTCCAGAGGAAAGATGCACTTCTGTCTTATTCAACCATTCCTGGGGGATTTGCAATTTTTCTTGGTAATGATTGACTCTCTCTTGAATTGTCTGTGGAGACAAACGACGCAAGATTAAAGGATAAGCTAAAGCTTCCCCAACTGTCATCCCCAATAGTTTATTTTCTGGCTGAACTAGAGTTATCCTCTGGCGTAATTGAACCACAGGAATTTGCCCATATTCCTGATTTTCTAAATAGATTTTACCGCTACTTACTTCTGTTAACCGATTAATTAAGCGCAATAGGGAGGTTTTACCAGCGTTCGAGCTACCCACAATAGCTAGGCGATCGCCAGGAGATACTGAAAAAGACACATTTTGTAAAATAGGATAACCTTGCTGATTACCTTGGGCTGAGATTTTCAGCCTTGTGAACAGACTTACTTGTTCTAACTTTAACGTGGGTGTGTTTGTAAAATCATCCATGTTCTTTCTTCCTACCCTACACCCTTCTTCCTACGGTAAATACTTTTGGACTACAAACCAACCGCTTAAGGAAACCCAAATAAAGCCGATGAGCATAACTAGATTCAACCCAATATGTAAATGTCTAGCCCAGGGTTTTCCAGCTTTAATTTGCATGGCGCTAAAACCAGACGCCAAAACCAACAGTACAACTAGAAATCCTGCGACCAAGTGTGATGAATGTCCTAAAGTGCCAAAATGTCCCAAGGTACCAATAATGCCAATACCTAATAACAGGATTACCAGACTTGTCATGGTAATCCCAAATATATAGTGTATCAATTGTAATGGGATGGTTTCATCCCATCCCCAGATTGTTATCCCCGCGTAGCTACCTTTCGTTCTAGCTTGAAACATCCAAACTCCAGTAATTGCTAGTAATAAATATGCCAGCAATAAGCATCCCATAGACCAAGCAGCTATTTTCCACAACCACAAAAAAGACGGTAAATACATAAGATAATTTTTGGTGATAATTTTTGGCTTTTGTACAGTAGTTAACAATAAAAAGTTAACAATAAAAAAGGTTGCTCAAGTCAGCAACCTAAATATTATTATGTGAATAATATTTTTTAATCAACAGATACTAATCGGTGCAATTTGTAACGGTTTTGTGTTATCATTATCTTTTTTATTAATCGATTGCACTACCAGATGGTTATTTATTGGCTCTAGATCAAGCTCATGTTCATTGGGTTCGCTGATTGCGAGACGATCACACGGAATCGTATCTGAGAGAATTTGACTTGCTATTGTACCCGTATGAATCTCCATAAGCGCTTCCTGAGGAGTTTCAAAGACCAGCCTTTGTCCAGGAAAGATCACCCTTTCAAAGTACCAGTTGGGAATATTGGAGATGCGAGCCACCTGAATCTTACTCGTGGCATTAACATAGCAGCAGAGGATTTCACCCGAATGCTGTGGTGGTAGAGGATCTAATATCTGAGCCATAATTGCTGAGGAGCTTTTACGCCACAATTTTACATTACACTAATCAACTTAGCATTGGCAGATCCCCGTTTATTGTAACTCCGACTACCAACTGAGATTTTCAGGATGATTTCCCACAAAATTGATAATTTAAGCAAAACTTTAGCAGCAATCAACTGAGATATCTTCTTCTTTGAGAAATTGTCGCTGAATGCCTAAACTGAGTGCTATTGTAAAAATATATAAAATTTCCTCTCATAAAACTTATTGATAGCTAGTTAGATCAAAAGAGTTCCCCAAAAAACGGTAAAACATCGGTTAACCCTAATATTGAGTGAAATATGAGCGAAATATGAGTGAAAATAAAATCCTTTACGTTCGGCTGCCATGTAACCCTATCTTTCCTATTGGAGTTATTTATTTAGCCGATCATGTCCACAAACAATTTCCCCACATCGAGCAGAGAATTTTTGACTTAGGTACAGTACCACCATTAGACTATGCTCCCGCGCTGGACAAATGTATTGATGATTTTCAGCCAACATTACTCGTTTTTTCTTGGCGTGATATTCAAATATACGCTCCAGTGGGCGGACGTGGTGGGAATCCTCTTCAACATGCTTTTGAATTTTACTATGCAAAGAATCCCTTAGTTAAATTACGAGGCGCTATAGCTGGGTTAAGGATTTTCATTGCTTATTATCTAGAATTATGGCGTAACCTGACTTTAGTTAAAAGTGGTCTAAAGCGAGCGAAAAAGTATAACCCTGCGACTCGGTTAGTTTTAGGCGGTGGTGCGGTTAGTGTATTTTATGAACAGCTAGGTAGAAGCCTACCAAAAGGCACTATTATCTCTGTTGGGGAAGGTGAAACCCTGTTGACAAAATTTTTAAATAATAGTGATTTTGCAGATGAACGCTGTTATGTAGTGGGAGAAGATAAACCCAGAAATCGGCTGATCCATGAACAACCTACCGCATTAGTAAAAACTGCTTGTAACTACGATTATATTAGTCATATCTGGCCAGAATTTAGCTACTATTTGCAAGATCAAGACTTTTATATTGGCGTTCAAACCAAGCGGGGTTGTCCTCATAACTGTTGCTACTGTGTCTATACAGTAGTTGAAGGTAAACAGGTGCGGATAAATCCATCTCAAGAGGTAATAGCTGAAATCCGCCAACTCTATAATCGGGGTGTGCGTAACTTCTGGTTTACTGATGCACAGTTCATACCTGCGAAGAAATTTATTGACGATGCTGTGGAGCTTCTGCAACAAATTGTTGATTCTGGGATGAGAGATATCCACTGGGCAGCATATATTAGAGCTGATAATCTCACTCCCCAGTTGTGTGAACTGATGGTAAAAACCGGGATGAATTATTTTGAAATCGGGATTACTAGCGGTTCTCAGGAGCTAGTACGAAAAATGCGCATGGGTTACAATTTGCGTAATGTTTTGCAAAATTGTCGTGATTTAAAAGCTGCGGGTTTCAACGATTTAGTTTCTGTCAATTACTCCTTTAATGTCATTGACGAACGCCCAGAAACGATTCGCCAAACCAGCGCTTATCACCGTGAACTAGAGAAAATTTTTGGCGCGGATAAAGTCGAACCAGCGATATTCTTCATTGGGTTACAACCCCATACTCATTTAGAAGCATATGCTTTTAAAGAAGGTATTCTGCAACCAGGTTATGATCCAATGAGTTTAATGCCTTGGACAGCTAAAAAACTCTTGTGGAATCCTGAACCACTAGGTGCTTTTTTTGGAGGAGTCTGCTTACAAGCTTGGAAACAAAATCCCCAAGACTTCGGTAGGGAAGTGATGAAAATCCTGGAAACTGAACTAGGTTGTGCTGAAATAGAAACAGCGCTTTCTGCTCCCATAGAAAACACCCACAAACACCTCTCCCTTAATCCCCTTTCCCCTGCCTAATCCCATGCTAGAAGGTTCAATTCTCCAAAAATTAGAATTATTGCATCGCCATAGCACTAGACCAATTCGCTTTGGAGTGTACTATAAAAACACCCTTGTTTCTCTATGTCACGCTTTAGAAGATCACATTTTAGATAGTGATGACCAGCCATTGGTAATAGCAGCTTTTCAACAAGGTAAATGGTATTTACAAGAAGCCAATAGGTATGCGGATATTGCCCAACGTAGCCAAGCAATTGCGATTATGGTTGCTGGTGACTCTGGATTTAGAGAACACCCCACTAGCCAGTTGGTGAACATAGATTTGGTGACTTTGGCTGCTGACGACCCTGTAAGGCAAGAATGGCATTTAATTATTTTGTCGCCCAAGTATACTGCTATGGTAATTTGTCAAGAACTATCAGATTCTGACTATGGTGATGGAGGTGTGCCAAAATCAGATTTACAGCGTAAATTCTATGGTTTATGGACATTTGAGCCGGATTTGGTCAAGGAAACTGCCAAACTGAGCATTGACCATATCGAAAAATATAACCCAGAATTAGCCAACAAACTGATTGCCAAGCAACAAACTATCCCCACAACTATTTTCTCTCCCCAGGATTTTGGTGTAGTTGTTTCGCGGGTTGTGGATTATCTCCAAAGGGGACAAGCCAAACTACCAGTTATGGAAACCTTACACTATCAGTCTTTAGACCATAACTTGGTTGCCAATGAAGTCCAAGCATTTTTACGCATGGCGCAATTAATGGATGTAACGGATATCCGTAATCCTATGGCGGCAACTGAAGTAGCGGCGATCGCCGAAACAATGGGACAATTATTAGACTTACCTGCATGGCAAATTAAGCGCCTCCGCCTGGCGAGCTTGCTGCATCGTATAGACCCATTACAAAGAGCAGAAAGTATTTTTGACACTGGGACATCTACGGGCTATGGAGAAGATGCTGTTTGTCCCTTAACTTGTCCCTTGGTTCCAGGCGCACAAGTCTTGCGGACGATGCCTAGACTACGAGCAGTCGCCCAAATTATCACGCACCAAACTGAATGGTGGAATGGTATAGGGACACCAGCAGGTTTAGTTGGGGACGAAATTCCTCTAGAGTCGAGAATTTTGGCTTTAGCAGCTGATTTTCAATGGCAGCTGATTCAGCAGAAAGATATAGATAAAAGCGGAGAAGAAATTTTAAACACAGCTTTAAATATCTGTCGCCAGCGACAATCAACACGCTTTGACCCTAAACTTGTAGATACTTTAACTTTATTAGTTATGGGTTTACAACAAGGATTAGACTTACCTCTAATGGCACCTAAATTTAGTACCAGCATGTGGATGCTGGATTCTTCCTGGGATAGTCAGAACTAAAGTTTTTTAAATAAATTAGTACTTACTAGAAATGAACGTAGCTGAGATTCGATTAGGAAAAATTAGACAGCTTGCAGGGGTAAACTTAGAAGATGAAGACCTATCCCAAGTGGATTTAAGTTATATCAATTTAGCCGGAGCGATATTAATTGGAGCTAACTTTGCTGGTTCTAAATTAGAGGGAGGGCATTTAGAAGGGTGTAATTTAATGGGTGCAAATCTCCAGAAAACTGATTTGCGTGCTAACCTATCGGGTGCTAACTTAATCCAAGCAAATTTAGAGGAGGCTGATTTACGAGGTAGCAATTTACGAGGTACTAATCTAATGAGTGCTATACTTATAAACGCATCTTTAGCTGGTGCTTTCTTGAGTGGAGCTAATTTGAGCAATGTTAATCTCCAGGGTGTTGATCTACGTGGTGCTGATTTACGGGGAGCTAATCTTACAGGCGCGAACCTACAAGGAGCTGATTTAAGTCAGGCTGATTTGCGTGGTGCTCTATTAAATGAAGCTAATCTGGAAGAAGCGGATTTGCGCAGGGCGAATTTAGCCGGAACTAACTTAACAGGAGCTAATCTACTATGTGCGGAGTTGGAAGCAGCAAATTTAGTCGGGACAGTTTTAATTAAAGCTTGTTTAGTAGGCACAAAATTATTAGATTGAAAATAGAGCAATAACTCCATAGTCAGCTTGACCACTTGACCACAAAATATTTACTTAATCGTGTACATGACTTACACAAGATTCAAACTGTGCAAAATTTTGACTTTGTGCTCAATGGTGAAAAACAGTTTGTGCAGATATTACCTTTATTGGATAAGTTCGGAATTAACTGGTTGGTGATTGTAGTTATGAGGGA
>Ga0116228_10004798_pt1 | contig 12025 bp, 17 predicted proteins | sample S1TSphfallax_2_FD_89694 | JGI IMG/M metagenome (GOLD analysis project Ga0116228, IMG submission 89694) | Host-associated microbial communities from peat moss isolated from Minnesota, USA - S1T2_Fc - Sphagnum fallax MG | ecosystem: Host-associated > Plants > Peat moss > Unclassified | place...
AGCTGAGGGGAGTTGCACATTAGTCTTTTCTTGCTTGCTTGCTTGCGAGGGAATCGGAATTTGAGGAATCGATGAGCTTGCGGGCGAGTTGACGATTAGGGTTTATGTACCTATCGACGAGGTTGCAAGAAGTGTTTGGCGGTGAGGGGTGTAAGCGTAGAAGATGGTGGGTGCGCCCTGGGTGAAGGAGTGGGTTTGTTGCTGCCGCCAGAGACTTTTTTCTTTGTTTGTGCTGGTGGGCGTTATTTTGCAATTGGGTGCATGTCCGACTACTGCCTCGGGTTTGACAACCGTTGTTGGGAGAAGTGGAGTTCAACTGGGGCCTCATATCAGCAGCTTGAATCTGCTTCTTCCTCCGCTTACCTCTCGCCCTGTTCGTTACCACCTCCGTGGCTACAATGGTTGCTTCACCTGGTCTGAAACCTCTTTATTCTTTCCTAAAACCCTAAACCCTAGACTCTTAGTCTAGAGTATGGTGTGCCTGAAGTAGCTGAGCTTTTGCAATGTTCGATTCATCTCATTTGCCCCATTTTCTCAGACACATTTTGCATTTCTCAGACATCAAATGATACGGATGCTGATGAAGTTGGGAGTTTCTGTTTTTGATGATCATCAGGTCATGGGACCATCATGACATTCTGAATGTGGAGGCAGAATTCAACAGCACAGACACAGAGTGCTCCACAGGTGCAGTCCTCACGTCTATAGCTCCCTATGCAGGACGAAGGACAACATCAGTTCATGCCACTGACACCGTAACAGGTCAAATCTTACGGTGTGAGGTTTTTGTTGACAAAATCTCACGCATTCAGATATTTCATCACTCCCTAAAGCTGGATCTTGATGGACTGGCAACGCTCCGTATCCTTGCATTTGATGCTGAAGGTTTGCATCATTAGCCTTGTTTGGACCTCAGCTAGTGAATGTTGACCTTCATGTTTGTTCATGCATATCTAAAAGTCAAACCATCATTGTTTCTGAGAGTACAAACAAATGCAACAGAGAATTGTCTGTGGTACAGGGTTGAGCTTGCTATTTTATCTTCGACTGATGAGGAAAATTTATGGTGCTTGTAAATGGACAGAGGTCATAGTCAGAAACTGCTACTCTGCTGAAACCTTGTTCGCTAGTGCTTTTGTGACAAGAAACACATGTTGCTTGCAAAGTGGAATCCATAAGTTGAAACTGTGTATAGGAAAACCGAACCCTTGGTTGCCAAAACATCAAGTCTTTCTTGGGTCCAGCATTACATATTGTGGGTATTGATGCCATGAAATGTTGGTGCAGACAATGTCTTTTCTTCGCTGGCAGGCTTACAGTTTAGATGGCAGCTATCACCTGTGAGCCAGGCAGGTGATGTTTCTCATCGGCTGACTCATGTTGCATTGAAGGAGACACCTCTCAGTGATGATGAGATTGAAACACAGATCACTATGGAGCAAAATGTAAGTATTTCCATTGCATGGTGAAGGACAGGCATTACTTTCACTTGTTTGATTAGGTTTTGTCACTGAAAAATTGAAGCAATTTGCCATGTACATTGTTTTGAGGAGAGGCAAGACATGTCATAGGTCAATGCTCACATGACTGTAATGTGTGATCAAATTTGACAGTGCCTGGCAAAGATTACATGACTTTCAAGTCCTAACATTGGGTCATCTTTGCAGGGTCTTGGGTCTGACCTGTATGTGGTACGAGGCATTAGTGCAGGCGAGGAGAGAGTTACTGCATATTTTATGGAACCCAACCAGGACCTTATGCACATCATCACACTTGTTGTGGCTGAAGCTGTCTCTTTAGACCCACCCTCTCCTCTCTTCATAATTCCCTGCACACAACTCCAGTACACCTTGCGAGCTTTGCGAAGGAATGAGGCCAAAGGTCTGTGTCGTAGGAAAGTGATATCCCTTACCTACATACTTTCTTGTCCACACATAGATGGCCTGTGTCCTCCCTAACTCATTGTGGTCCTCACTATTGACATTCAGACAAACAGCTCAATGTTGCAAACTGGTATGGCAACTGAATCTCTTTGTCTATTAGCAGGCATAAAGAAAATGTGATCTGGTAAATATCTCAATCATCTCTTGTTACTCAGACCCATAGCCATGAGGGTCCTGTATTTGTTTGACCATGTATCCTGTGTCCATGGGTGGTGATTTGCAGTGGTCCCTTTGCCATCCCTGCACCATCGTTGGTCGCTAGACAACTCAACAGTTGCTGACATTGACCCATCCAAAGGTTTGATAACAGCACGGACGTATGGGACCACAATGGTGGTAGTTGAGGATCTGAGGGTGGCAGGTCATCAACAAACATCCATGCTCCATGTGGTGAAGCCCATCAGTTTGGTTCTGTACTTGTCTCCCCTTCCCACAAGAGCTATCACTTTGTCAGTGAGAAAAGACACACCAGTTATGTCATCAGACAGTCCATGGCAAGTAGTAGTGGGCCACAAGTATGTGGTGCAAATTCTCGCTTTCTCCTGGGAGTCTGGCACTCAGCCATTGCTGCTGACAAAGGTCTTGTCAGTGCTTTTTCCTTCCTTTGTTTCCCCGCTAGCCTCTAGTTTGACCAAAGTTTGGTATCTGAAATTTTGCAAGCAAGTCCAATGGACACTAATCTGACAGCAATAAGATGTGGAGGGTGCCATGATCTCTTGAGAATTGTGCATTTTCACCAGTAGCTCTTGTGGTTGACTTTGTGATCTTCTCTCTCTATAGGACAATGATCTCCAACTGCAATCTGGAGAATCCTCAGCTCACTGGAGAATCTCCAAAGTTCCTGAGGATGTTGTAGCTGAGCAAGGGTGGTGCAATTGCACTCTTTTAGAGGCACTTTCTGAGGGGAATGGAAGCCTAGTTACAACCCTGACACATGGGGTTATGGTCCAGGATAAGGCAACTGGTAATTGGATCAAAGTGAATGAACAGGTATGTAAGATAGTTACTTGGGGTGGTAGGTGGTCTTGGCAGACTTGTAGTTTTATCAGGAGGATCACTGCCACTAGTCTTAATGTTGGGTTCTTGTAGATGAGGACGAGCAATTTGCTGCTTCTCTATGCTGCCTTAGAAGAGATTCTCAGGTCAGAATGCCTGCTGATGGCAATTTCCATTCCTTAGAGCTTTTGAGTTAAGCATGGCCAAACTCTACTATGTGCACTTGTACACTAAATGGTTTGTTCTTCTCTCAGTGAAGAACTATACAAGCTGAAGTAAGAGCTATTTCTGGTGCAGGTGCTGAGAGTGGAACAGGAAATAATGGTCTGTACACAAGTGAAGATAAAAACTGCTGACAGCTTGGACTCATTGCGGCTTCCCTGGACACCTGGACTTGGGCAGGAGTATCACTTATCTGCAGAAGGAGGTGAAGCACATGAATCCCACTAAAGTTCACGAGATTACAGTCCAATCTATTTCTCAAAGAACAAGAAGTATATATTTTGTGACAGCATCTTCTTACGGCCCAGTGCTTTTTTGTTTGCCAGCAAATATGTAGAAATCAGAAACCTCTGCAATCGATTTAGAAGCTCTGTTTTTTGCAGCTGAGTGTTTTGCATGTTTGACACTACTCTTACATTGGTTGATCATGGATTTGCTTCCTCTCAAACCATTTGAAATTCTTGCTGCTGACTGCTTTTTATGGCTTTTTCCATGGGCTTCTGGGGTGGGGAGAGACAGGATGTGGGAAGAGAGCGGTTGATTTCCAGTGGTCTTCATCCAACCCTACTGTGGCCACAGTAAATGCACTTGGGGTGGTGCAAACCAAAGGACTGGGAAATGCAGTAATTCGTGTGTCAGCCTTCTACGATGCTCACAACAATGATGAGGTCAGTTTTGATGGTCCCAAATTCATTTAGCAGCATTCAGAACATGATCACAAATGTTGTCTTTTTTGAAGTCAATGCCAACCAATTTCTTGTCTGCCTTTGTGACTGTACTCTCAACAACTGATGTGGGATCCCAAGCTGCAATTTGTCTTGAGCTGAACAAGGCTCTGGCATGTCTGATACCCTACTTGGCATTTTGCATCTTGACATTCCTGACAAGGGGTAATTTGCAAACTCAGGCAGAGGTGCTAACTCCCTCCTGTGGACCTTCCAACATCTAGGAATCCTGTTTGTAGCACCACTGTGTTTGACATCAGTAGTATCTTTCTTTCCATGACAAGTGCAGATAGGTGTAGATGTATCATTTCCATCTGCCATTGGGCCTATGCCTGGCCTCCCTGTTGAAGTGGAAGTTGGCTTGTTGCTGCCTGCAGCGATTGGCCTACGTGATCCTGCTGGTGAGTTTATGCTTCTTGTGTCTGCTATATTTTTTTTTGTGTTATCAGGTCAGTGCTGCAGCATTCAGTCAATTCAATCAATTGCTGATGAGGTGAGAGATGAGAGAAAAGTGCTGGAAATTAGTTATATGTGCACCTAGAAGTTTACCCAAAGGATGAATTGTCCATTTTGTGGTTGATCCAGTGACAACCTTATCTGTAACTGGAGATTTGGACAGTAAGATGGATCTTCCTTTTAACTGATCTTGTTTTGCAGGGTTGGAGTATTCGCAGTGTGATGCTTTCAGTAAGTTTGTTTCCTGGGGCATCTTTGGAACTGATGGTGTGTTTGCAACTGAGAAGGGAATCAGTAGCAGTTTGTTCCCACCCATTCACACTATGCTGGAAGATTCAAAAGCCCATGGTCTGGTCCCAGCACAAGAAGCTGCACTGAAGTTAATTCACCCCCATGCATGTGCCTGGACATTACTCTCAGTAGCACAAGCTGGGCGGGCAAGTGTCACAGCTTCACTAAATGTGGGGGATTCACTTTTGGAACAGACAGCACCTGCAATTGAACATCCTTCCTTGGAAACCTCATGGACCATTGCAGCTTTTGCACCTCTTACATTGGAGCAAGCAAGTAGTGGGGATGCACATGGAGGTTATACATATAAAATTTCACGCAATGAATGGGGTTCTGTTAACACTCCTCAGAACAGTCCACTGAAGGAACTACTCCTGGTTCCTGGAAGCAGCATGAATGTCATCTTACGAGGTGGCCCAGAACGTTGGGGCCAGGGTGTTGAGTTTGTTGATAGTCATGAGGTGAGACCTGATCATGGAGAGAGCATGGGTGCTGTGGCAGTCACTCATTTGCAGGAAGGCAGGATGCACATATACTCCATAAATTGCAAGATGTTGGGGAACTACGTGAGTTATGCTTCATCCTGTCTTCTCAACCTAGGGATTCTGTTTCTGACCCTCCTTCTGTTGCATCCTGCCATTGTCTCCCCCATAAGCTCTTCAAACCAGCTGGTGGGATGCTCTGAATTTGCTTGCTTTGTTCACCTATACATTAATGGTGAATGCCTACTTACTTAGTTTCTGATACTACAGACAGTTGTGTTCCATCGTGGCAATCTTATTGGTGAGAATCATCCAACAAAGACCATTGCAACCACCTCACTTTCACTCATCTGTGATGTTCCATCAGCTATTACGCTTCTTATTGACAAACCTGGTGAGTCCAGATTTGGAGATTTGTTGTTCTGAAACTCACTTTTGCTTTCTCTTCTCACAGACAGCAGCTATTATCCTTTTTTTCTTTCATGAACAGATGGGTCACTGCATGGTGGAACTGTTCGTGTATACACATGGAAGGACAACACTGATTGTTTCATGTGCCTGATTTGCATTTCTTTGACAAATTCTTTTCTTGGGGTTTGTGGCAGAGAACAGCCTATCCCAGATCAGAGAAGCAGCTCAGGTTGAGCGAGATAGCAGCCGCCGTCATATGACACCTGTCACAGTTATCAATGGGCGTGTTATTCGGGTTGCTGCTGTTGCTCTCTACAATTCCAGGCCCTTTGCTGATTCCTCTTCTCTTATTGTGAATTGGAAACTCCTTGGGTGTGACAATCTAGCAAAATGGGAAGCACCCGAGTCTTCTGAGAAAGTCAATTACTTGGATGGATGGGAGCAGAAACTGGTTCTGGCAAATGTTGCAGGGAAGGTTTGTTGTTTCTTTTTCTTTCTTTTTTTATTTTCATTACTGTAATCCATATTCTGATGACATGCACATTGTGACTTTGAGAGTTGTTGCTGAGTGTAACAATCCATTTGGCATCTGTGGTCTTCGTGGATTCAAGTAACACAAACTGAACATAAATAGTGGTCAACTCTGTGTTGCATTTTTCATTATCCACTTTTGCTCTTTTGGCAGTGCACTGTATCAGCGGCAGTTTATGGGTTCGTCCCAAAAGTGTTGGGCATTGCTAAATTCACAGCTGCATGGACGTCTCAACTCACTGATGCAGTACATTTACAGGTCTGTGTCCTGAAGAGACACATTGGTTGAAGTTGACTTTCCTTTCCTGGAAAAGAGATGTCAGAATGGGTTGTCTCAGGAGTTGAATATATATATGAGACCTTGACTTACACAGAGTAGTTTACTGTTGCAGCTTGTGACAGCTCTGAGGCTAGAGCCAGAGACAGTCATGCTCTTTTTCCACCCTGATGCCAAGGTTTGAACTTTGTCCTTTTCACCACCCCCTGATTCAATCTGAAAGCTTGCATATTGCCAACTGATGTGTGATACTAGTGGGACTGTATGATTTCTGCTTGAATTTTGTTTACAGTCTTGGGTAACATGTGTAACATGTGTTGCAATTCTCTTGAATTTTGCAATTGTTTTTAATTAAGGCCTTCCTTGTATAAATGATTTTGCATATTTGATTATATACTTTGGTGCTATGTAGGAAAGCTTGTCAGTGCTGGGAGGGACTAGTGATATCAAGCCCCATGTTAACAACTCAAAAGTTGCAGTGGTGGCTCCCCTTGATGCACGGGGCCTTATTGTTGCGGCCCGTGGTCTTGGGACAGCCCTCATCACCATACGAGATGTGGGTTTGGCAACCCCTGCATCAGCAACAGCTCTGGTGGGTTTATTCCATATCCTTCAGAGTGCAACTAGTTCCTCCCAAATCTCTAAGCTTTGTCCATTGTTACAGGCAGATACACTTCATGGTTTTTCATTCAAGGAGCATATTTTTTTTGCATTGGCAATTTTCTCATTTGGATGTCTAGATATCTCATAGGGTTTCCTCTTGGTGCTTTGATAGAAAAACCACTCAGATGTAGCTATTGCAGCACAACATGACTAATGATGTTTTGGAGGACATGGGCATGTGTTTAGGTGACAGTGGCAGATGTGGCATGGGTCAAGATGCTTCTGCCTGAGGATGCTAGCCTGCAGGTTTTTCTGTCAGTCTGCTTTTGTTTCTGTTCCCCTAATTCTCCATTCTGTTTTTGTCATAGTGCTCAATACTTTTGAAGATGTTTATTTCTCTATCTTGACTGTGAATGATTGTGACTATTGAAGGATGTGGGAAGGCTGAAAGCCTTTGTGCCAACCAGCTGAGATAATCCCATGACAGATTGGTCATGTCAAGCTGTGGCAAGGTCTGTCAAAATGCCTCAGAAATGAAAGAAGCCAGTTTGTGTTGAGAGAAACTTTGGTTTGGTGGGTAGGTGGGGTTGTGTATGACAGTGCAATTGGAAGCAGGGGACAAAGATGGCCATGTTTTCAAGTCTTCTCAGGTGATTCAAGCTTCAAACTGCAACGTTTGTGTGTATCATCTTTTTACTCTGCTTCCATTTTTTTAGCTAGATGGTTGCAGTCAATTCATCAGAATTTTTTTGGCATCATGGTGGTTTCTATTTTGTTTGCAGTTTCCATTTATGAGCATTCAAGTGCACGTGGAAGATGAGGTGCTAGCCATAAAGCCCAGAGGAGATACCACTGCTCCCAATGAGATTGTTGTCTGTGGAGCTAATGTGGGCCTTACAACCACATTCCATGTGAGAGAGCCTTCAGGCATTTCTTAGTTATCAGATCCAACAATTGGCACATAAATCATGCAAGCTTGTCATTCTCCATTCACGAGATAGCCCCGGCTAAGATAAAGCTTTTATCATGCAGGTAAGTGTGCAGCAACATTCGGGGAAAAAGGTGGTGACGGACTTTGCAAGAGTATCAGTTTATGCTCCTCTCTCCATCCAACCTTCTTCACTGGTTCTTGCACCGGGTGCCAAGTACGTGGTAAATGCAAAATTCCCCCTTCCATAAAACTCTTTGGATTGACTGGCTTAATATCTACATCATGAAGACTGGTTGCCATTAAACTGAGTTGCAATATGTGTGAAAAATTCTGCTGTTTACAGCTGGTGATTCATGGAGGCCCCCAGACAAGTGTAGTGGTTCAGTTCAAAACCTCCCACCCTGAAATTGCCACAGTTGATTCAGTTACTGGACTGCTTGAGGCAAAGGGTCTTGGAAACCTTGTAAGTTGTAACTCTGTTGTTTCCAGCTTCTCATTCTCACAACTGCTGAACTAGTGCATGCTTTTGTGCTCTTCTATCTAATTTGTGGTGACATTTGTTGGTAATTTTCTGTCAAATTTGGTGGTGAATTGGGTGATGGCAGACAGTTGAAGCTGAGGTCCACAGCAATGGTGGTGAGCTACTGAGTAAAGCAGGGTCGGCAGTGAGTGTACAAGTGCCATCTGCCATGAAACTGAACGTGAGGGGGGGACAGCTTGCAGTTGGACATGAGATTACTATCTTCCCATTTGGAACAGAGGTACACAAAAATGTCAGCAATTGGATGAACTGGACCTCTCTTTTTGTGTACATGAAAAAACGGTGATGAGGGGACCAACAGATTTTATGTACAGGTGTGTTCAGATACAAAGCTGAGAAGGAAGAAGTCCTTTCTTCATCAACATAAAGCAAGAGTATATTGTCTAATGAAAGTCTCTTGAAAGGTGGTCAGTTTGAAAGCTCAAGTTGTTTGGGGGAAGTAAAAGTCTTTGTTTCAAATTTGGCAAATCCTGGCTGGGCTTCTCTGGTGCAAACTGTTGACCAGTTGTTGTTGTTCCGAGCAGGAGAACCTGTTCTCATTCTTTGATCAATGCAGTAACTACAAGTGGTCTATTGGAGATGAGCAGGTGAGTTTTCTTAAGTTTAGAGAGATACTTAAGATTAAGAGCAGAAGATGGAAAGACACAGATGACTCGAGGAAAGGTTTGGGAAATGCATATTGTGTACATACGTTGTGACGCAGTGAGAGGTACTCTTTGGGGCAGGGGTATAATCTCTGCTGCAGTGATTACTACTAATCTTCTGCAACTAGAAAAGAGGCCCATCTTTGTGACTGGTCTTACCTCCACAGTATTATGATATGTATAGATGGCACACATCCTCTGAAGTTTCTGCCATGTGTTTTTAGGTACTGGGTTTGCGCACCACAGATCATACCTTTGTGAAGTATAGTAGGGCTATGTCATTAGCAGGAGACCCATCAGAAAGAAGCAATTTGAAAGGAGAGCATATAGCAGGCACGGATGATGGATTCTCTGCTAGAGCTATTGGCAGGTAATAGAAGCTGTCCAATCCAGCCTCTGTGTCTTTGGTCTTGTGATGAATTTGTAGTGGTGTTTGTAGATATTGAAACAATGGTTACCTTCAAAGGGTTGTCATGGAGTTTTATCTGCACATTGTATTTTATAGTGTTTGTAGATTTCTTCAAATAAACCAGTACCTTGGCTGGTGTGCAGGTCTGCGGGAAGGACACTTGTGACTCTGTCTTTTAGTTGTATCTTCCATTATGGAGGCCAGGAAGAGCATAGAGAGTACACACCATCTGGCACATTGTGGGTGGTTCCCGATCCCCCATTGGCTCTAGGTATGAAAGCCACATGGGTGCTGCCACCTGACTATACAAGCTCTCCTTTGCTTCCCCAACGGACCAAACACTTTCCAGTGCGCACAGATGCTCTCAGTAGTGGACACAACATTGTCTACTCAGTTATGCATGTGAGTAAACTTGTATTCTTGTTGAGAAAGTTCAGGCAAGGACAAGAAAGATTTTCTTTTCTGCTGAAAGCGCAAGGCTGGTGGAATGTTTGTTGACATGGTAGTGCTGGAAGCTAACTCTGGGATGGTCACTCAGCCTGAATGGCCTTGAGAGATCCTGGCATCTGCATGAGAGCAAGCAAAGCCTTATTTTTCTGTCATTCATGGCTGTCTGTGTGCTGTTCCCTTCTCGGTTTCAATTTGAGAAGCATGTTGATTTGAATGTCCTGCATCTCTTTTGCAGGAGGGAGATAATGATGCTGGAGTAGTAGCAATCTTGGACAAGGGGCGTGTTCATACATCAGAGAGGATGGATGTGGCATGTATCCATGCCAGGGACCACAGCACAGGACGATCTGAGATTGCCACATGCATACGTGTTGCTGAGGCATGATCTCTCACTATTCTGCTTGAATTTAATTCTATGTTGGGCTCTTCAAGCAATGCATGCGGCCTTGTATGTCCCAAACAATGTCATTTTCATGGGCTAGACTCCAATCGGTCTCAACACATGATTGTGCTTTTTTGTGATGCTAAAAATGGCACAAGTTGTTGAGTTTCTTCAGGTCACACAGATGTTCAAAAAGCATATGTTGGCCTGCTGCATTGTTGGTTTGCAAGTCACGATATTACTTGGTTAGCTTGACAATTTATACCTGCATAACCTTCAGAAATACTGTTGTGAAAATCAGATACAAGTTGCCTGTCCACATGTTGCTTCCCCTGTTTATGGTGACCTCTGTGTGCGGGTGAGACCAGGTTGCCTCATTCACTGTTGGAGATGATGAGCTAGCAGTACATGTGGCAGAGCTTTCTGTAGGTACTGACCAGCAATTTGTCATCGTCTTCCGTGACAATCTTGGTAAGTGATTGAGTGCAGTAGGTCTGCTGCATTGCATGTTTTTACCCATTTCTTCAACTTTCATACTTGATCTTGTCCTTTTTAACACTTGTGAAATGGAGCTTGTTGGGATACAGCTGGTTTACTGGACAAGCTTCCCATCAAATAACTTCAGCCTTCTCTCAATTTGGGCTCTCTAATGAAGGGTCAGATTGAGTGCAAGGCCATAAAGCAGTAAAGCTCATGCCTGTTATTTTCCATTCTTGTGTTAGGCATACCTTTCTTGGAATCTGGAGATGCTATCCCTATAGTGCTGGATACCAACCGTGCGGATGTGATCTCAATCAAAGTTGCCGATTATGATCAAAGTATGGATTCAACGAATGTCACAATCATTGTGCAGGTTCGTAGACACATATATTCTCATTAAATTCTTGTCTTGGATGCATCCACACTTTTAACGCCATTGTTGCAAGAACTCACAAGGCCTAGATGTACTCTATGAGTGTCTTTGTATTCTTTGTATTATCTGATACAGCCCCATGGATGCATATTGATGCTTAGGATTGACATCAGGACTTTAAAAAGAACTTGATGTTCTCATGGTTGCAGGCACTGAGACAAGGCACAGCATTGGCTCGTGTAATATATAAATCAGACCCGCAAATTGTCGACTGGATTATGGTAGGGTTGATAGATATTTTGAACCTGTTTATACATCATCTATTGGGCTGCATCTGGTTGGAATATGTGGCATGGTGGTCTTCAGCTACTTTTTGCTGTGTTTTATCATGTGTGTATTATTTTGTCTTTTTATTCTTTTTCTGGACAGCTGCCTTTCAACTGATACAAGTATTTTCCAGACACTGTGGTCCACCACAAGCTGAACCTGCTGTTGCTTTGTGATGTTGCATGATGCAATTGTGCAGATCAAAGTGGGTGCATATGTATCTCCTCAGAGTGCTACTGTGCACATTGGTGGTCATGTTACATTCTCCATTATAGGCAAAGGTATCAAAAGCTCTGTGCAGCATGTTTGCTACAGCTGTTTTATCAAATTATTGTTCACATTTGAAGCACAATATAGAGTGAATCAGCTGGGTAATTCAGACTTTTTCACTCCATCACTGACTTACCAAGGCTGGCTAATTGCAGACTTCAGTTTTAGCCTGTCAAGATGTGTAGTTATGAACTTGAAGGTTTCATGCCTTCTCTTCATTGATCCTTTCCTATCAAATGGGCCCAAAGTTTTACAACTGGATTATGTGTGGGGTGAAGGCC
>Ga0116228_10004800_pt1 | contig 12023 bp, 7 predicted proteins | sample S1TSphfallax_2_FD_89694 | JGI IMG/M metagenome (GOLD analysis project Ga0116228, IMG submission 89694) | Host-associated microbial communities from peat moss isolated from Minnesota, USA - S1T2_Fc - Sphagnum fallax MG | ecosystem: Host-associated > Plants > Peat moss > Unclassified | place: USA...
TGTGTTTTGTTTTGTTTGCAACGTGAAATATTTGTAACAACCAATGTGGCTATGAAGTTGTACTATGAAAAAGTCCCCAATAGTTGAAATCGTTCTCCAATGAAGCTACAAGAACATATGGAGCAAGTGCGAAAAGATAATTATTATCCATTCTACAAATATTTGTTTATATTTGATCATATGTTTGGTCTTGATTTCTTAAATGAAATCCAAGTTCATTACAACATGGATTCAAAATCTAAGATGTTCACAGATAAATAATTTAGATGTCAGCATACTCACATGTGACCATAAAGCAAAAGCTTGCTTGGCTCAAACAATGGCATAGGTTAAGGGTTTTGTGAAAGGTTATAAGATTCCCAAATCAGGGTTTTTTCAAACCCTAATTTGACAAGTGGTTGCACAAGGCAACCTTTTGGCACCATGTAAAAAGCAATTTTTTTTTCCATTGTCTTTTAATTAGCCTAGGTATAAGTTATACCTACAATTATTTTATTTTGATATATTATATGATATTTAAAGTTATACCTTATGTTATTCAAAGTCATTTTATTCAATGTTATTAAATGTTATTTTATCCTAAGGTATAATAATGTAAAATGACCTAAAATTGAAAAATAATATATAATAATTTAACTTAAAATAATTTATTATAGCCTCCAATAAAATATCCAAAAATAACCAAAAATAATCCAAAATATTCAAGAGTGGCCCTACAATATAATGACTTGAAATAACCTATGGTGGAATAACTTATAATATTCAAAATAAATTTATGATAAAATAGCCAACAATATCTAATGATATAATAATCAACAATAGCCAAAATTAACCCATGATAGATAATATAAAATGACCAGCAATAGCCTACAATAAAATATTTCATAATAGCTTAAAATAAAATAACTTAAATAACTAGCAATATCCAATGATAACAAAAAATAGCCTATGGTCAAATTATTTATAAAACCTATGATGGAATAACCAAAAATAACTTATGGTAAAATAACCTAGAATATCCCACTATAGCTTGTGTTAAAAAAATATTATTTAAAAAAAAATTAAAAACCTATGATAACTTAACCAGCAATAGCTTAGAACACTGTGAAAAAAAAAAAATTGCAACTTGTTCAACGCGACTAGAAAATGTCAATTAGATTACAACTAAATATACTAATTGCAATGGACATGATTTTCTCACAATGGAATAGCCAACAATACCTTAGGATAAAATAACTAAAATAATCAAATATAATTTATGTTAAAATAACCTACAATAGTCAATAATATCCTATGATATAATAGCCAACAATAGCCTATGGTAAAATAAATTACAATAACCAACAATAGCTTATGTTAAAATAACCAACAATAGATTGAGGTAAAATAACCTATGGTAAATAATTTAAAATAACCAACAATAGAATAACCATAAATAGTTTAAAATAATCAACAATAGCTTATAATAGAATAATAAAAAATAATCTATGGTAAATAGTTTATAATACTCAATGATAGCTTACAATAGAATATCCAACAATAGCCGATGATAAAATAGCCTAAAATAACCAATAAATAGCCCATGATAAAACCAACAACTTATAACAAATATTTTTTAAAAACCAATAATAATTTATGATAAAATATCCAACAATAAAATAACCAAAAATAGCTTATGGTAAAATAACTTACAATGGAATAGCCAATAATAGCCTATAGTAAAATAACGAAAAATAACCAACAATAACATATGATAGAATAACTTAAAATAACATATGGTGAAATGACCAAGAATTATTTACAATAAAATTGAATGTGCATAATAATATGTGATAACAAAAAAATGTCATTCGTTTAAATAGTGGTTCAATGGTTCGAAATTTACTCCTTAATTATGGAGGTGAGAGGAGGTGAAGGGTTCAAACCTTCACACTTGTGTTTTAAATTGATGTGTTAGGTTCCTAACTTAGGTTAAGTAGCCTAATGAAGATTCTTAAGTGCCTAGCCTAAGTTTTGAATTACCATTATTGAATTTAGTATTGATTACTCGACCATTATTGAATTTATTACAAATGATTTAATTATTAGTAAATTTGATTAACTATTGGTGAATTCAATTAGTTATTACTGAATTCACATGTTCGTAGCAACTTATCCTCTTTTAGTAAGGGGTTGGCCATTTCCACCTTGGTAAATTTGTCCAATATCATTTACAATATAATGTAACACATAGTGAACTTAACGCATACTGGTGTAATTATTTTTAATAAAGTTTTTAAAACTTGTAATCAAACCCTATGTGCTAAATGAAAATTATTGGCATATAATGTTGATTTATTTCAATTTTGCAAATATTTAACCATGTTCTATTTCTTGTGGGAGTAATTTATCAACTTCTCAACCTTTCGAAATTTTGGTGTGATCCCAAGGCAAATAGTATTATGTTTTGCAAGGATTTACTAAAGGACTTGACATCTTCCCATTCTCTAAACTACGGTTGGTACTTGGATTACCCCAACATCATTAACACATGAACTTATGAGCATTAGTTAATGAGTGTGAATTTGTGAATAATAAGGAATATTTTAATAGTATACTTGCCACCTCGTAAAAAAATTCCATCCAAATGGATAGAATATTCTTTTGGATGATGAAATATCTTGTCCATGTGAATGAAAAATATTTTCACATGGGAGGTGAAAAACTAGGCAAAGAACAAATGCAAGTTTTGGATCCTTTAATGTGTGGAACTAATGAAAGAAAACAATAAAACAAATTGAAGGGTGTTCACTTAAGAAACATTATGAAATTGTTGGCACACAAAATTGTAATTACAAAATAATTACATTCCACAATAATATGCCAATCAAAATTATGAATGAACAATAATTGAAACCTTTACCAAATTAAATCATTTATATGGTTTCTGATTTCTAGCGTCACAATGAAACTATATTTCTATTCCAATTTCATCTTATATAACTTCACATTTTCTAAAGCTATAAGTTCTAATGTCATTTCTAGCTATTTAAAATAATGGCATGAAACAACAAGCATTGAACTTCCTTGTAATTCCAAGTGGGGAAGTGTGTGAAATTTTTGAACTCCCCACAAAACATGGCATGTAACAACACGTAATAAATGTGTTTGCATGGCACCCACTTCCTTTGTTGACCCAATGACCATGACAACATAGTCACAAATTCCAAGTAAATGCAAACTAAGAAGTTATGACTTGTAATCTCACATTGCCTTTGGTTTGAGCTGCACCAAAAAAATCTAAAATTTTGTCCTTATCTAGGTGCAAAAACCTCCAACAATGGGTTCACAATTGCTTCAAGAAATCAACTAACCTCCCATCTACTATAATGTAATTTAGACATTTTAAAAAACATTATTTGTTTTTCGGTTTTACCATTTTGTGTTGTAGGCCATGTTATTTCATCAAGCAGATAACTTATTGGAACAAAACTTTCCTTACTAAATAAACTTCAAAGAATGACATGTAGCTGTTTATTGATAACAAACCCTACTTTTTCAAGAGAGATTATTTCATCTTCAATGAGGTTGGTTTATGTTTTCCTAGGCCAAATAATAAGTACAACTGGTCTATCAATGACATGGTTCAACTTGGTATCACCCACACAACGAATCATGTTGTTAGCATAAAACTATAATTTATGAAGTTTCAGGGGTGCATTTGGGAACTAAGATCACAAATTAAAGTAAGTTGAAACATGAATACCAACTACAAACCTTTGTAGTGCAAAAATGTTTCATGGTGTTTTGCAATGTTGAACATTATACAAACAACGTTGGTGGACAACATTCTATGGCCACAATCCATCTCCACATGGAACTTCCAAGACCTCAACACAACCATCAAAAGGAACTATGTGTGGAAGCTAATCAAAGCCAAAAGAAAACCAAAGGGAACCCCTTTTGTTTGCACAAGGGATTTGATAGATAATGTGTTAACATGTGGGTGAGAAAAATTGATATGATTGTGTTAATGGGAATCCCCTTCTAATCTAGATAGCAAATTCAATTTCCAATTGTAAAAACCAAATATTTCCTCACTTTTCGAGTGGGCAATTGTGGATGTCAAGATTGTACCAAGGGCGTATCTTTGAACCCCATTTGCAAGTTGAATAAGATCACTAGAGATGGTTGTTCTTTGCAAAGAAATTCATTTTTGTTAGGTCCTTGGCCAAAATGACCACCTTTCTTGGATAGGTAATATAATGTTGTTTGTTTGAAATCTTCATTAGTTGTTGTAACATACAAATAAGAAATCTTCTTTTCCCTTATTATTGTAGCTAAACATTATGCATGGTTATAACAAGTTGCATGTAGGCATGTCTACAACCTCTTATAAAATATATATTTTCAAAACAACATAAATCTATGTCAACTTTTTTTTTACCTATGTTATAGAATTTTCTAAAGATGTAACAAAGATGCAATACAATGAAGGATGTGGGAGGGTGTCTAAAACCTAACATGTTTCATAAACCCTTCCCATTACCTGATACAAGTGCCAAAAACTAAACCAATTCTCCAACTTTTTGAAGTCTAATTTCATCAACTGCTTGAAAGGAATATTGGCTAACATTGAATGGCCACATACCAAACATCAACCTCTTCCAACAATGTGGCATTTTTGTACTCATAGCATAATGCCTTATGTCATTCATGCACTTCCAACTTAATTTGTTGTTTTGTGTGCCTATCCATGAATTAAGTCTAATGAAAGTAATAAATACATTTTTTGTCAACCATTGGTTCACTTGGGTCACCAAAATTGTACATAATGGGCACGACATTCTAGTTGGCCTAACATTGTGTACATTACACCAAAACATGACATACATGAGTAATCCTATACAACTCTCATGGCATTCATGATTTTAAAAATGACTAAACATGGCATAAACGACAAATCTAATTCAATTATAGTCAAATAAGACATGTCATAAAAACCATGTTTTGGTCTAATGAGATTTACCATGAAGCCTTTAAAGTTTGGATGTAGAACACCATTTTTCGCTGCCACCTTGTTTAATTATTGCCACATCACACATTGAACATCTATGTCTTCTAATTGCGTATTGTAAACATCAATAGTCGTCACTTTACAATAAATCAAACCATACATGTGGTAGGCCAAGGTCGTCCATCCATTGACTCATTTTGCATGAAAACATAACCCAACATGTTTGAAGGTTGTTGCCAACTTGTATCCATTACACCAAATCCAATCCACTAACATCTCTATGCGTGGACATTTTGAAAAAAAACATGTTTAAAAAAAAATGGTTGACCTAGGAAACAATTATCCTGAATGTAATTGTATCCACTTCTATATTTACAGGCTAGAATGGTGGAAAGATAGCCTTGGCTCCTCGGATGATGCTTCAAGGATGGAACAAAGTTCTTAACGTTGGGAAAGCAAAATTTTGTGAACTTGTCCATCATTTGATTTAGTTTCTTACCTTAATGAAGTTCCATTGGACATCCCCATCCTCATTTAGTAAATGCACAAATATAAATGTTTTGTTTGAGACAAAACAATTGTAGAATTTATTGCAAATGGGGTGCGTTGCAAACTTCTTCCTTGAACAAGAATTTGACTTGTGGGACAACCCACTCCTATAATTCATGGTTTTCTAAAAGGTCCAAGTGGACTAACAAGTCCTTTTTAATTAGTGGACATGTCCATTGTGACTATAGGTTCAAGGCTTGAATGACATGTGTATTTTTTATAGTAAACTTGATTAAAGTGACCTATTTGACTATATATCAATTTGAACATCTAGTCAAGTTGAACAAAAATGACCACCTTTGTCAAAATGACCAATGGCTGAACTAATCAATTCCAAGACATTTAATCAAGTTGGACAAAGCAAAATGACATCCTTAATCAAGATGGACAATGGTGTTTTAATCAAATGGGACATCCTATGCTAGTTAATTGGTTAAGATAACTATTAATTAAGCTAGGCAATAGCCTAGGCCTACCTACATACCAACTTGTTTACCTACATGCTTACCCATCTACCATCCTACATCCTTACTTGCCAAGCTACTTCTTACTTCCCACTTATTATCTTATATCCTTACCTACCTATCTATTTACCTACTTCTTACTTCCCACCTACCATTGTACAACTTAATTACCTACCTACTTCATATGTCCCACCTACCATCATACAATCTAATTACCTACCTACTTCATATGTCCCACCTACCATCATACAACCTAATTACCTACCTCCTACTTTCGACCTATCATCATACACAAGAAAAAATCTTTTCTTTTTCCACTACCCAAATTCATTAGGTTTTTAGATAAATATGACAAAATGGACTACTATGCAACTTGTATGGTTTTGGTTCAAAAGGACCAATTAATTAAAAAAAAATTAGTGAAATATTTATAATCATCTTAGATAGTCACATGTTGCATTAAATAATTTTTAATTACAAAATTATGACATGGATATATGAGGTCCCAAGTTAATATGACATGGAATAACACACCACATCATATATCTTTGAATTGTGGAATCACGAATTACATTTTTGTCACAACATGCATGCCATGAAAAAAAGTTAAGTTTTTTTTTAAAAAACAATTTGTCAACATAAAAATTTTGACACCATTAAGCATGATGTACATTTTTGCATATTCACCATTATGTATATGTATGTATATTGCATTGGTACAAAAAAACATTAAAACTTGCATTCATCAAGGATTAAACCCAAGACTTCATGTAAACACACTATAGTTTTAACCACCAAACCACTTCAACACTTTATGAATAATGATGAAAAAGTTTAAATTTATCATGTTTGGCATGAAATTGTTTAGGAAATTCAAATTTTAACATACATTTTCTTTTGCAAAATCTATTCCAATGGTATGAATGAGAAGATGATCTTGAAGCTTATTAATAATGTATTCAATTTTTTTATTTATAATTTACAAAAATTAAATTTGCAATGTAAAACAAAAAAAACTTTAAATAACATTTCATTGATAAATCAACAATTTTTTTTTGTTTAAATTGACTTAAAATCTTTGTAAATTCAATGTGAATTCAAAAGTGCATTTATTATGATTTATTTTATTACATAAAATATGTTGAATTTTTGAAGAATTGCAAGTTCTTATTTTCCTCATTGTGATTAGGTATAATTTTATTTATTTATTTTTATGATGTTGTTAAAATGGTAATCATCCATAAGAAGATTGCCACGTTTGGTTATAGATAAGTTGTGTAGTCGGAAACTTATTTAAATCTTTCAATATTATGGTTATTTATGATATTTTATTGTAAAAACAATAGTATATACTTTAAATTTGGCCGAAACCCCTTTTCCTCATATATACATAATGTTATTGCCCCCTTAAATTGATAGAAATTGGTCATTAAAAAAAAGTAATAAATATAACCATTTAATTACTAAGATTATATTTGTTTAGCATGATTAATCATACATTAATACCAATGATTAATTACATAACTTTGAAAAAGATTCACAACAAAAAAATGTAATGATGTAAAAATATATTTTACATTTTTTTTCTTTTATAAAAGGAAACACAATTTAATTTGGTGAAATTTTGGATTTTAAATAATTGGATTATCTCCCCCCCCCCCCTTGCCCCCAACCAACATGTTTTTTTGGTTTTGAATTTTCTTAACTTGGCAATTCGTGTTGGGAAAAAAAAGGGGAAAAAATAGTGCAAATTCAGGGAAAAATGTAAACGAGAAAAAACTTGCCAAAAAATTAGGATAATTTTTTTGAAAAAAAATTGTTACTTGTAAATAATTTTAATAATTCAAAAAACAAATACATAAATAATGGAATTTATTTGAAACATTTAAGCTCAATTTTTGAAATCATCATAAACCTTATCCAAATTTTAAAAATTTAAAACTAATTTTAATAATGTAATTAAAGGGGGTTTTTTGTTGAATTCCCACCATTTTGCAAACATAAAAAGGGCCATCAACATTAAAAAGAAAAGGATTTTTTATTTCAAAAAAAATTAATAAATATTTATTTTCTTAATGATATAATTTTATAATGGGGTTTAAGAATTGTAGTGAAAACATAAAAAACAATTATTCAAAAAATTAAAATTTATAAAAAATAAATTTAAAAGGCTTAAAAACTAACTTAAAATTTCATGTCATGAATAAATGTACAAATGTTTTTTGTTTAAATTAACTTAGAATATTTGTAAATTCAATATCAATTTAAAAATGCATTCATTCAATCTTTTACAATTTTATTTTCAATACATAAAACATGTCCATTTTTTATGGAATTGCAAGTTTTTTTTATTTCCTCAATATGATAAGATACTATTCATTTATTTATTTTTGCAATGCTGTTAAATTGGTATTCATCCATAAAACATTTACCACATTTGGTTATAGACAAGTTGTGTTGTTAGAAACTTGTTTAAATCTTTTAATATTATGGTTTCTTATTATATTTTATTGTAAGAAACTTGAAAATATATATTTGAAATTTTAAAAAATCCTTTCAAAAAAATTTCTTAATGTTGTTGTCCCTTTAAATTGGCAAAAATTAACCACTAGAAGAAACATTAATTAAATAGTCAATATAACCATTTAATTATTAACACCATATTTTTTTAATAAGAATAATCATATATATATATAACTTTGAAAAAAAATCGCAATATATATATATATGTAAGAATATGTTTACACTTATTTCAGTTTAAGAATTAAAAACCAAAAAGTTGAAAAAAAATTCAAAGAAAGATGGTTACTCCTAATAAGTAAAAGTTTTTTAATTGATTTTATTAATTGCAACATTAAACACATAAACAATTGTAATATCAAATTTATTGCAATTTTTTTTTTGTAATATTTGAAATTATTATAAACATTATCCTTTTTTAATTAAAATAAATATTAATGATGCAATTTAATTTTTCTTTGATGAATATCCACCATTTTGTAATCATAAAAAAAGACAATCAACTTTAACAAAATATTTTAAGATTTTTTTGACATTTTTATATTTTTAAAATGGTGTAATTCTATAATGGATTCTAGGACTTGTAACTAAAATATAGAAATATTTAAACAAATTTGTACCTCCATGTATGGTTTATAGCCAAAAAATGATTAAAAGTTTTTATGGATGATCTTGAAGAAGATTACAAAATTTTAAAAATGAAAAGATTAGAAAAAATCATTGATGTCATTATTATCATCACCATTTATAATTTATTTATTTATCAAATGAAAAAAAAATCACCTCTTGATATTTAAATATTAACATGTAGCAAAAAAAGTTTTTTTTAATAAACCATGTTTATAATAATAATAATAATAAAAATATTGATAATTTTTCATAATAGTAATAATAATACTCATAAATTTTTAATTTTAATCTTTTTTAATATTGATTTTTTTCATACATGAAAAAAAATTGGGGAAATTTTAGGGATTATTTTTGGGGTGTTTTTAGTGTAACATCATGAACATTCATAAGAATAAATTTTTCCATGGTGTTTAAAACAAACTAAGGGAAGAATAATGGTTTCAGTAAAGTCAAAATGGATGATTTGACTCATGTAAAAATGTTGATAGCTCAAAAAATGTGAAAAAAAAAAAATTAAAACATTCAAATATAATTGTAGAATATGTGTTTTAATATAATATAATAAGTGAGAAATGAAATTTTTGGATAATGGTTTTACTATATTAAAAATGAATGGTTCAACTTTGATAATTGAGGATATGTGAAAAAAATCACTAATTCATTCCAATATAAATGTGTTTTAATAGACTGTGGTTAATGTAAAATGCAACTCCTAAGTGTCATATTTTAGCATGTTAAAAGTTGATAGTTCAACTCATGTACCATGTTGATGTTTTTAAAATGTCAAAAAAAATCAATAACCCATTATAATGCATTGTGTAAATAAAGTTAAGGTTACCTCAATTTCCACATCAACAATTTGAAATGATTAAATAATTAAATAAGGTCCAATTTATATTTATAAATGAACAACATAATGAACGTAACAACTATGAATAATATTGACCATTAATTAATGCAATATGCCATTTGTAAACTTAAAATGGTAGTTAAAATGTAGTCAAATGTAACAATAGTCATAATGTGTGGGGATGAAAAAGAACAAAAACATTTCTTATGATAAAACCCTACCTACCTACCACCTATTCCCAACCTACCATCCTACATCCTTACGTACCCACCTACCATAATGGATCCTTACATACCCACCTACTTTTTACTTCCCACCTAACATCCAAAATCCTTACCTACCTACTTACCTACCCCTACACCTATTAAACATCATGTAACCTACATAACTAATGATGTGAAATAAATAAATGAAATAAAAAACTTGACAAATTTTGTGAACTTTGGAAGGTACGTGGTAGTCCATTAATAAATACTTGGTTTCTCATTGGGGAGGTGAGGGGTTCAATTCCGAATAATTGTAACCTATATACATGCTTAAAAGGTTAAGATAAGTAAGTTAGGTTAAGGTAGGTTAGGTTAAGTTAGGAAGGTTAAATAGACTAGGTTCAATTAGCTAGGCTTCACTATCACCTACCTATTTACCTTTTTACGACCTACCTACCTACCTACCTACACAATTATTTTTGGATAATAATCCAAAAGAAAATTGGGTAGAAATTTGACTAGTCAAATGGTCCATTATCTAATAGTCATAATGACAAGTCAAATAGTTCATTAGTCTACCAACCAAAAAGACCGTTCCAATCACGCAGGACATGCCTAAATCAACTTATCTAGGTTACTATGATGATCCTTTGATGTCCATCCAAATGGGGTCCTTCTTGATTGGATTCTTTAGTCAAAATAACATGTTTTTATAATAATGATTAATTTATGCCTCCCATCAACTGTCGGATGGTAATGTGTACCAAGATGGATCGTTGTTTGAATCAAATTGATCTATTTGTGGACAATGTAATACATGCATGCGACACATGTGTCAACATAAAAGCGAGGGGTTGAGTAGATTTTGCAAAATGGGAAACCTAGACAAAATGTTTGTTTACTGAAATGAAGAAAAAAAATCGTTAGTTTAAACAATTTTGTTGAAACAACTATCAAAAATGAAACATTTGCATTTTTCATTACAACATTGCAAATGACCCAAGCACTATGCTTTCCAAAAAACAAAATTGAAATCATTCATAACGTTCATTGTTTTCACATTACACCAAACATGACCGTCATATTTTTTGTTTGTTCCTTACATTTGGCTAGAGTGCCTTTCCGAGTTTTCAACAAGAATAAGTTCAAAAAACACATCACTGTTGAATTTCATAGGAACCAACAAAACCTTGTAAATCAATAATTTAATTTAATTAAAGATCGTAACTCAAAAGCAAAGTGAAGGGCAATAACCATGGCCTGAAGGTAATCAATGAAACTTAGGACAGAGGAGGTACTAGTAGATGCCAAACATGGAATGGATTCATGAACTTTATGTAACCCTAATTCAATCAAAGGAAAGGACATTAAAGGGTGGGAAGAATTAGATAACATTCCATCGTCATTAGAGGAATCACATTAGTCAATGAACAATGTATTGTGACTTGGATGAAACATGGAAGGGTCCTTTGACAATAGTGTTTTCTAGCCTGATTTGCATAACATGTTCAACATCATTGACCATAGAAGTAGCTATCCTTAATGTGAACATAATGTTTTGTGAGGTTTTGGACATAATGTTGCTAACAATCTTGAATATGTTGGCGTTAAACAACCATTGTAAGCCTTGTGAAATGGAGACCAAAATTTGATAAATATATATGGTGATATTCTTGTTACCATCATATCCTAGTGATGACATTCTTCATTTTGCAACTTAAAATTCTTTAAAATTCTTCATTTAGCACCTTGTCATAACATTCTTTACCCGCGAATGTTTACCAAATTACACTGTTTACCAATTAAAA
>Ga0116228_10004802_pt1 | contig 12023 bp, 9 predicted proteins | sample S1TSphfallax_2_FD_89694 | JGI IMG/M metagenome (GOLD analysis project Ga0116228, IMG submission 89694) | Host-associated microbial communities from peat moss isolated from Minnesota, USA - S1T2_Fc - Sphagnum fallax MG | ecosystem: Host-associated > Plants > Peat moss > Unclassified | place: USA...
AACAATCACAAAACAATGGAAAAATAATATTGTTAAAGTGGCAACATAGTGGCACAACTAATTGTATTAATGGGAATCATAATCAAGACAATTAATTACAAAAATCATATTGAATAGGTGGTGGAAGCATGTAAACATGGCATGATCATATGTGTGAATGTTGTAGATTGGTTGCAATGTAGTTGCGAATGAGGTGCTACATTTACACAAGTTGTAATGTAATTGCCACACACAATAAAGTGCAATTTGCCAAAAAGTCAAACATAATTGATTATGTTTGTATGTTATGATGCATACATTACACCATATACATGTATCCCACTTGCAACTAAGTTACAACTATAGTACAATTCTTTGATTTTCTAAATGGCATTTTATTTATTAATTGTTCATATTTCCATGCTCTAAATGTAATGTAGTTATATATTAGTTGTTTTTGAGCTTTAGTTGCAAAGCACGTGGTTTTGATGGATAAGATTTTTCATAGTGATAGTTGTAAATGACACTTTTAGTTGCATAAAACAAGTCACAAAACATGGTTTGTAAACTATTGTTTAGACCTTCAGAATGTTTTATTAACTCCTATAATACCAACAAAGTTGAACAAAATCTTTTGACATTAAATTAAGATTTAAGTGTCATTAATTTGACCTTCAACACTAATTCTTGTCAAGTAAATGGAAACATTTGACAATCCCAATTTCATTCAAATGTTTTCACACATTTCATCACTAGGTGGGATTAATTGTAACTATAGATCAAAGTTTAAAGTAAGATCACAACTCATGATAAACCTTCATGAAATGTTTCATCTCCCAACTCCTCTTTTTTGCTCTACAACTTACCAAAAGTGAAACCAATATGAAAGCACGACACTTTTATACTACCTAACTCCTAAACTCCTTCAAGTGTTCATGTTAAGTCATTTTGTCAAATGATTATATATCATATTTTGACCACACTCACAAATGTTAGTGAATTTTAATATTTTTACAATATTTTTACATGGTGCTTGAGATTTAATAATTTATTATCATGTTTTCAACATTGACACAACTTGGATTGTATGAAGTTCTCAAGTTTGGCACCATTATAATGATGATTGATTACCATTTATTTGTATTATATTTGTATTATGTTCATATGATAATAATAATATGTGAATGTTGTAGTTGTATTGCATGTGCATCATTAAACCTAGGTGATGTAACATTAAAACAATGTGGTTACAAATTCTCCAAACACATTGACTCAATAATATATTCATATTCATCATGGTATTGTATTTGTGTTTATCATATTACCCCAAAACCATATTTGTATTGCAATAATATGGTTACAAACTTTACAAGTGGATTAATTTAATGTTGTATTTATGTCTTTTATGATATGATATAAAAAATATTTTTGCATTGTATTTGTGATTCAATCTATTGTGATAGTGGTTGGTGTTGGTATCTACCATTTCTAATATTGATAATGCCTTTGATAGACAAATTATTTAATATTCAACCAAAAGAATTGAATTCATAAATAAAGGAAGATTTTTTTTTAATCCATATCATTTTACACCAATTCAAATTTATACATAAGTTCAAATACATTCTTAGTACAATACAAGCTTATGAAATTGTTCACAAATATTATGTCCATGCAAAAAAGTTCTTTGCAAAAAATATAGTCTCAATCTTTACATCATACCAATTCTATGTTTAGATTTTATTAGTTATATGATTACTTCTCCTCTAGCCAAATAAAATTGACCATCATTAGTAGCGTGAAATAATGTGGAACTCAAGTTGATGAACTATTCATCGTACTCACATAATATGGATCAATTGTTTAAGGTTTATATATATGCATATGCATATGTTCTTTATTTGTAAATTAACGGAATTGTGAAAAATATTTTCCACTTGGAAATTTTTTTTAAAAAAATGGCAACTCATACAAAGGATTTTATTTTCAAGAAATAGCCCAAGATAGCCATAAGAAGGGGACAATTTTTTTGAAATTGCCAAATTATTATAATGAAAATGTGAATATACCATGCTACCATAAATGATTGGAATTGTCATATAAAGTTTATTTCCATGAAATTATGGTATGATTATTATTGGGATTCCTATTATCATTGGCATATTGTATATCACATGGACTCCAAGAAATTTCGTCAAAATTTCCTAGTGTGTTTGGAAGGCACCTTATGGTCATGAATGGGATCCAAGAAAAGAGGATGGGAGGGAAATTATGCCTATTTGTAGGCATAAAAACACTCCCCCTCCAAATGTTTAGGTTCATGATAATGTTCTCCTAGTGCTTTAATATGGGTAAATCCCCCAATGGGGCACATTCCCAAAATGAGGGGTCCCACTTGGCTACCACCTTTCCCTAGGTCACTATTTTGTGGGCCCCACACCTTGGTTGGGGCTTGCCACTTCACCCTACACTTTACCATTTGTCAAAGTCTCTTTATATAGGTGGCTAGGCCACACCATTTTGTTCCACAAATTTTTGCCACACAATCCTACGATTTGCATATAGAAGTATTTCTTAAACTAACATATTGGTTTAGATAAACCAACCTACTTGCAACATCCAGACACAAATTCCTACTAAATGCACCTGGTCTAAAAATACCTTACCTCTTCCAACAAATAAAAAAAGAGTTGATTATATTAAATCACCAATTCATTTATAAATGAACACAAATATGGATGTTAACCAAATCATTTCAAATAGATGCTAAGCAATGTGGGAACACAATTGGTGAAAAGGGCCAGGGGAATGCTTACAGTGTATGTTGAAGATCTTACTAAGTACTTTTGCATATGACCATAGGTGAGCTAAATGCGAGGGCAAAATAGTGGGAGCCTTTAAAAGGGCTCAACAAAGAAAACAAAGCACCATTTGTAAGGGAAAATGAAACACTCTTGAAATTTCACCACAAAAAGGAGGTTAGAAGTAAAAGGTCATTTTTTACTTAAAGAATAGGATAGAAAGTTCATAACCAAAGGTCCAAATATGAACAGTCTACAAGAATTACAAGGTTCTCAAATGCTTTAAGCCATAAAGGAGGATTCCACAAAGGAGGTGAAACATTTGTAGCCAAATGAATCCAAAACCCTAAGAAGAAGCCCCAAAGCCAATAAGCAATTTGAACATGCAATCCTTGTGCTAGAATATGTCCAATGCATGACTATACGACCCATTGCCTTGCCAATGCCAACCCTCATGTACAAGATCACAAGTTTTTATGCAAGCAACCCTTATGCACAATGCAACAAGTTTTCATATAAGCAACCCTCATGCACAACACAAGATCCTGTTACAACCATAGATCCACTAGTCTAAAGATCATGGAAGCAGCAATCCAAACGAAAGCAAAGGGCTACATGGACAATTCATTAAAATATATACATTTCATAGGCATCCAAAGAGGCATTACATTTCTCCACTTGCATACCATGGGTTGTCCATAAACATCTGTGGAATGTCTAGATCATTTCTGGTCTCAAAAGAGGCATCAGAACCTCAACCATCAATGACAATAAACAATACATTGCACATGAATGGATTCACCCTTTGTATGATTCTTGGGGGACTTTAGAACTGGTTGAGGATATCCATCAACCAGTTTGCTGGTTATTGTAAGAAAGGATAAAAAGTGCCCAAAGATTAGTGAATCTCCTGTACCCAAGTGACCTCACTGGGCTCTCCATTCAAACTGATCTGCAATCCTGCTCATCCATCTCCATTCTGCAGCAAGAGAAGCCTGATAAACAGATGTTATTTCCAATGACAAGTCCTGGAGTCAAACCATCAATGAAAAATATACTTGGACAATCTACAACAGACTGCCACAGATTGTGCTAGTCATCAATCTGTCACCCACCCTTTCAGAGTATAGGATCTATCTTCTTTCAAACTACATTTGGCAGGCACCAAGATTCTGGAGGTTGTTCAAGAAAAACAATATGTAGAAAAGCTATAATGTTAATCAACTCTTGTACCTGTGATGAAGCTGCAACAGAGCAGATAACCTATCTTCACAATTGTACATATTCCTCTGATTCTGTTCTTAGTTTCATTTCCTGCAAATTTGGTCTTTACAAGATACAACCAAGCTTATGACAAAATTTCCCACTCATGTACACCAGTATTTGTTCCAAACACTGCATTGACCCTGAAACAAATGTCAAGTCCTTCCTTAATGAAGCTTCAAAATGGTTATTTCAGAGGAAAGTTGTGAGACCTGTGCAAATTGATGAATAGGTCCCCCTCATTATATTGTCCAAGGCAAGTTTGAGTGCCAATTGAAACAGTGCATCCAGGGAAGAAAAATTCCTCATAACCAGCCAACTCCAATTTGATGAAAGGGCCTCTAACCCTCCTTGTAAATGGAGGGTGTGTAAGTCAGCAAGAAGATACATTTCAAAGCAAACACCTTCATCTGAATCTGGACCCACTGTGTCATCACTCCAAACGTTGTGAACAACCCTTCCTCCCACAACATTCTAAAGCAGATCATATCCGAGGATATAATGCATCAAGATAAATTAAAAGGGGAAGAAACCACTGAAAACTTCTGTGAAATTGACTATTGGAAGATTGAGCACCATATTTAAATCTCAATAGGGAACCACATAAGGCAATGCATATATGTCAACTGCTGGCAAGTAAATTGCCTTGGCCCAAACTTGTGTTGTGGGCTCCTGTGCATCCCTGTCCACCTTGGCCTTTGGCTTGGAGTGGGTCTTCAGAGGCCTTTGCACAAACAGCCAATCCTCATCAACAGTCTCTGACCAAGTGCTGGTTTGTGAAAGTGGTAGCATTTCACAAGCAGAAGTAGTAGGTAAATTGGCTGCCTTTTGCTGTCTTTGTGAGACTACATCATTGCTATCCAATGATTGTGACTGTATGTTAGATTCTCTACTGGCTCTACTAAGAAAATTGGCATTCTTTTTAAGAGGCAAAACTAGGAGTGGTTTGGCTACAGAATTGCCATTGGGTCCTTCTTTGATATTGTACAATGGGGGGGAGGAAGTTGTGGGCATCCTCTCAGACAAGCCTGAGGCCTTCCCTCCATCCCCAGTCTCCCCTTTGCCAAGAGGGTGCTCAACAGCAGCTGATGGATTTGACTTGCTCTGCACTCTTCCATTCTGTTTCTCTTCATGGAGCAAGTTGTTGACCAGATTAGTCTGCTGTAGCTTACTGGACCGTAGAGAGTCTGTATCAGAGGCAACCCCAGACCCAGGTTGTAATCACAATGTATTTTGGTCAATCACAGACATGTCTGTCATTGCATCACTTCTACATGGGAAAGGGTACTAGGGAAAAAGACAAATGCTGATCCTGTCTAATAAGTGTCACACTGTGTTTTGAAAGAGATAGCACATGAGAGCATAGAAAGTGAGAAGACCTCTTCCACTGTTTGTGCCTCCTCATTGACAGTCTCTCAAAAATCTTCCAATTATCTTGTAATAGAAGGATTCATTCTGACATTTTCTCACAGAAGGTTCCCCAAAATTGCACTACAATAATGACAGAAGAAGCAAGCATTTCTAGAAAAACAGGATAAAGCCTTTGTGAGTAGCTCAAGATTGTGGAAGAAGACTGCAATGAATCATGAAAATCAGACTCTACTCCTCTCTATCAGTCGACAAACAGGTGCCCAGCTCAACAGTTATCAATGACAACTCTCAAAGGACAACAAACTTCCCTCTTCCTCCACCTGCTGAACAATACCAAAGGTGCATGCATGCCAGATGCTGTTGCAAATCATACTCTGATTTATGCTGGTCCAATGTACAACATGAACACTACTGGACATTCCAGGATTTTAAGGATTTATTGCATACATTATTGAAGTAGTGGAAGAAATAATGTAACCTAGAAAAAAAGCAAGGTCAGGAACAAACTCACCATGAGCTTCCCCATTCAAGTCACCAGCCTTTTCCTTCTTCTTCTTCTTGTCTTTATGTTTGTGCCATTCCTTCTGTATCCCCTTGCCCCAGAGAAACAAGAGTATACACATCATCGTTTTCACAGAGAGATGGATCAGAAGAAAGGAGGGGAAAAATAGGGTATAGTATGGTGGAACCACTTGGGAAAAGATCCTTTTCTATCTATCTAGGTTTGCATCGCACAGCAATCGTCCAACCCTGAGGTACCTATAGTTCTAAACAGATAATCTGCAATGATGATGCCAATGCTGGTCCGATTCTAACCTATTTGATGGAAAAAACACAGCAGCATCGCACCTAAATTTCGCAATTGGCAAAAGATAGGGACAGAAGAAACCCTCCAAAAGACAAAAATAACAAAGAGGAAGTAAACCTTAGCGGTAGGCAGAGCTAGATCGAGGCCTTGTTGAACCTTCTTCTCGTATCCCGGAGGCGGGTATGGATAGCAGCGAGACATCATGATGATGATGATGATGATGATGAGCGTCTTTGTGAAGCTCTATGTCCGAATGACCAAAACAATTTGCTACGGTAACGAAAGCGCCAGGACCCGGTGAAGGGAGGCGTGCCCCGCCACCGCCGCAGCACCATGTCACCACATTCAACCCCAACCGTGTTTTCTCTCTCACATACACATACACTTTCTATCTCTGTGTCACTGTCTTTCTCTTCTCTCTCCCCGAACTTCTCCCGCTCTCGCTCTTTTCCTGCTATCTCTGTCGCCTTCTTAGCGTGTGACTCCCACTCCTGCCGATTCTCTTCTTCTGGACCTGCTGCAACTACCCCTTTGTCTAACCGCTGCTGCGTTTGCGCAATTATCGAAACTTAAGATTTACAGAACCATGGCCGGCAAGAACAAGGCCATTTTGGCTTCTGAGACGATTAAATCGAGAGAAGAGTGCGAGACAATTGACGCTAATGTTTTTGGCGACGGAGCGTAAGAAGAAACCGCGGCAAATGAGGTAACCGCCAGGATATGATAGTATCCCCAGTCGTCCCACTCCCGCTCCTACCGCAGATTCCTCTCAGCCCGATCTCCGACACCCCGCACACATCCGCCACGCTTCCCCCCTTCGTCGTCGTAGTCATCGTCGTACCGGGTCACGGACGTTTAAAACCCCCCATACGAACTTTGCAGGTGTCAGTGCTGCATCCCGTGCGCCACCCGCATAGTTGAGCTCTGTCCTTAGATTAAATACAACAGAACACGACCGCTGAGCTCCGCCTGGATCTATTGCTGATGGAAGGTTCCTGACCCATATACTGACAGAAAATGCGGGTTCAAATATCGCCAACATCAGACGTCCTTTTGCAGGACGAGAAGTAACTGTTGCATGATTATTAGTGGGAACGCCCCCCCGCCCTGCTGCAGGGCTTGCTGCAGGACCATGTGGATGCCGTGCAATGTGCCACACTAACACCCACAAAGCTTGTATACGTGTGCTTTGTGCATTTAAACTTTTGGAAGTATTGTGATCGGACAAAAAGTCACTCTAATTGGTGTGAACACAGCAGGTTTTAGGGTTTTGTCTTTTTGTTTGATTATTGTCAATGGCCATCAACTTTTGCGCGCTTATGCCGAAAACTCATTCTATTTCTGTTGCAAGGAATGCATGGGTTGGTGACCTTGTTTGTTCGTGTGTTATAGAGGATAGGAGTTGTGTCAAACAATGGATGGCAGAAGGAGCAACTACATTGAAGAAGGTTTGCAAAATGGACAATAGGAGGTAAGAATAAGAAGCAATGTGAAAAATAAAAGAGGCAAGTTCTTTCTGGTATGGATTTTTTGTTTTGAATTTTCAAACTACTAAGCTAGTTGTTGACAAAACTTTGCTACGCCGACAACTTAGCAGAGTAGTTGTTCAGATCAATGTAAAGCTAGATATGAAGGGTTGATGCCGAAGTATGATGAAAAATTGAAGAGCTTGAGCTATAGAACAAAGGGGCATACATAAGTCTGGGAGCATATGGGAATGGGGAGATTGAATTACAATGTTGTAGATTTGTGTTATAGGTAACTGATAGAGAGAGTACTAGAAACCTCAAGGGGGTGTCCTTAAGGTGGGTAGAATGAAACAAACAAGATCAAAAGTGAAAAGGAAACTTAAAGAGAGAAATATGTCATGCATTCTTACATAGGAATTTGTCCTACTAAGTGGCTTTAAATGAGCCTAGTACCTATTGTTCAAAATCAAGTTCTGTAGAAGCATTTATATTCAAGGGTCTCCAAGTTTTTAGGTTTTCAACTAAGAGAGTGGAGATACACTGCATTGTGGCATTTAGTGGGAAAGTGGTTAGCGGCTCACATGGATTGAATGAACCTTGAGAGTTTTGACCTTAAAGGCCATACCTTGATAGAATCTTGATTCTTAATAATATGCATAGGAGTTGAGTAATTAATAGTTCATGGCAATTAAGAAGATGTAAGATGGAAATTCATGCATCTCTAATGGGTCTACCAATTAGAAGATATGAAAGTTGATTCTGTGAAAACCAGTGAATGTCAATTAAAGACCTTATTGACATTGGAACATCAAAATTTCAAAGAGTGTTATGTGTTGTAGGGTGCTAAAAGATCTAATTTTGTTTAGATTGATTGGATGTAATCAGATTTGTTATTTGTATTTTCCACTTTCTTTTTTGGTTACACTATGAAGTCTTGACTTAAACTTAGTTAAACCATTCATTACATGTGATGTTCATCCTAATTAGTTAAAGGTAACATCTACATGGGTTCATGACCTTGTGCATGTCATATTAGGGAATAAAATATCTACATGTAGGATGTTCAGTGCCAAAAGTTGAAGACCCAAAACATTGGACTCCCGATCCTTAACTTTGGTGCCCAAAGTTGAAGAGCCAAAGCATTGGGCTCCCAATCCTCAACTTTTGGCACCCAAAGTTGAAGACCCAAAGCATTGGGCTCTCGATCCTCAACTTTTGGCGCCAAAAGTTGAAGACCCAAAGCATTGGGCTCCTGATCTTCAACTTTTTGTGCCAAAAGTTGAAGACCCAAACCTTTGGGCTTTTAGTCCTCAATTGTCAATGCCAAAAGTTGGAAACCTAGAGCTAAATGTTTTTGGTCTTCAACTTTCAATGTCGAAAGTTGAAACCCATTAACTCTTTATGTAGTCCACCTACTCTTGGAAAATAAAGTTTTGTTTCAAAAAATTGCTTGAAAAATTTAATGAAAAGTCAAAAGATTAAACTAAGAAAGGAAATACCTCCTTCATGTAGTTTGTAATGTGAGTCCCCAAGCAAATGGTGGACAATTTCCTCCAACATCTGGGGCTAACATGGACAATCCCAATCACATGCCAAACCTTCCCCCTTGCACCTTTTGCTAAATGACCTTTACAAAAGGGAATGATTTCAACCACTAAACAAAATCTTGACAAGAAGTGGGCAACCTTGTTTGAAGCCAACATCCCATTCAACATAGCTTGCCATCTAGGATTCATTAATGCCATGAAGTCTACCTTTGAAAGCAAAATACTTTAGAAATTGTCATTGTATCACGCAATTCAAACATAATTATTGAAGAGTTCCAAAAAATATATGTCAACATTTGTGATCAAGAGGACCAAAAACTCAATCCACAAGTATGGGGTCACTATTTCGTTGGATGGCATGGACAATGCTAATAGTCCCCCTTTGTTAAACATCATGTTTATTTGTTCAAACAAAGATTTGTTCTTAAAAGCCATTGACACAATAGGGGATTGGAAGGATGCATATAATACATATGCAATGCCTTGGTATAATATATTTAAAAAGTGGGTGTGGACAATGAAGTGGAAATATGTAAGGATAACAGTTCCAACATACAAAGTGTGTTAGACATCTCAAGGCTTGTTACCCAAGCTTACACTTTCAAGGTTGTGCAACACATTGTTTTAACCTCCTTTCGGAGGACTGAGGGAAGGAACCATGGGTGAAACATCTTATGAATTGCACAAAGACAATTGTTTCATTAAATGCACCACATGTCTTTTGCAATTTACTATCGGTATGAAACAACCCTCATCTTTGTCACACCTTATGGAAACATGATTTACAACAAATTTTATGATGCTTGATAGATTGGTTAATGTGTGGAGTCTATTGAAAAAACAATCATAGACCTAGATTGGCCAATATTTGTCAATTCTTTACGAACCTCGCATCAAAGGGGGGTGTTGACCAAAATTATTTGTTAATTGATATTTGGATGATCCCATAATTGGTAGTAACTTAATAAGTGATACTATTGAACTGATTATATATGTTGGACATGTAGTTGGCAAAATTAGTAGTTCATAGAACATGTAGTTTAAAAATAGGTTATTGATTTTAAAATTTTGAAACTATAAGTGTTAATATTGGTTGTTGATTGTTTAAATGGTTTATTCAAATTGTTTAAATTTTGAATTAACTTGTATATAATTAGGAGGAACTTTATTTTTATGCTGAGATCTTATGTTTTCTTTTCTTTTCACTATTAAATGAAGAATGAAACATTTTAATTCTATTTTCTTGAAGTTTCATGCAATTTAAATACATGCTTGATTATAAATTATACATACAAATTTTAGTTTTTTATTCGGAATGCACATGTTCTTATGTTGAAAACCTATTACTTAGTAAGTAAAAGGTTAAATTTTATTATGAAAATATAGAAAAACTTGTTAACATTTAGCAACCATGTAGTGGATTAAAATATAGAAGCTTTTAATGCAACAAAACCAGTACTAACCCACAAGGCTCTATTTTATATTTAAAATTAGGTTTTAGTCATGAAATTTGACTCTTTCATACCACTAGATTCCCTTTTGGGAACTATCCCTTCTTCCTCTAAGGTCTATTAGTTCCTCCATTTTTGTTCTTGTCATTGATGGTCTTACACCATCAATATTCCCTTTCTCTTTTTCCTCATATGAAGTTTTTGGTTTTGGAGTGAGGACTAAAGGTTCATATTGAAATGATGGTATAACCTTTTCCATCTGAAATATTTATGCATTTTGAGCTTTTCATTTCTCTCATACATTCTACGGACCTTTTAAATATCTTTCTTGACTATATCCTACACTGCATCCCACCACATATCTACATCCTTTTCTTCCATTATCAATGCCTTGAATTTTACCCGAAGGAAATTATGTTACTTCTTGAGCTCATTGTTTTTTGTGAAAACATTATCATAATTGAAAGGTTTGATTCCTTGGGCCTCCTTTAGAACTTTCTATAACTTTTCATTAAAAGCCATTTGCCTTTGTAAAATTTTGTCCATTTTTGCATACCTTTGGTCAAATTGCCTTTATATCTCATTCTTACCAATGTCCTTTCTAAGCTCCTCTAGCTTCAACAGAATCTACTCCATATTCTTGTAATCCTTTTGAAGTTGATTGTGTTCCACACTCGGAGAATCCTTTTTAATCTTCAACTTTTAGTAATTAACATATGTTTATGTTAGAGTTGCTTGCAAAGAATCCTTTTATACTTTGATCTTTTCTAGATCCTTATTGCACTTCTCCATGTTAATCTTTTGTTTGGTTGTTTACAATTTTTCCAATACTTCATTATTCTCATTTTTTTGGCCTATAACTTTGCTTTGAGCTTCTACTCCCTCTCCAAAACCCCCTACAAATTTTGAACATATAGGTTTTAATTTTTTATAATATTTTAATTTATTATTTATAGATCAAAAAGTCTAAGTAGAATGTTGGTCATTTGTATACCATATTTTATTCCATGTTGAAACATACCTATGTTCATATAAACGTGCTTTTAGCCCTTACATAGACCTTGGTGTATGAAACCTAGGAGCCTATCCCTTGGAACTAGAATCTGAAAAACCTAGACTTCTATGTGAAGTTCAAATTTCTCCAAATATATTTGTTCCTATTTTAGAACTTGGGTTCTGTCACAGGTTCAATAGCTAATTTGAACAAGTGTTGCACGGTCCTGTCAAATATTGTGGGTATTTTCAGCAGCCTTTCACCACCCCTTAGTTTAAAGATGGAAATATGGCGAACAGGTGAGCTCTTGTAGTTTCTCAGATTAATCCAGGAGATACGA
>Ga0116228_10004804_pt1 | contig 12018 bp, 14 predicted proteins | sample S1TSphfallax_2_FD_89694 | JGI IMG/M metagenome (GOLD analysis project Ga0116228, IMG submission 89694) | Host-associated microbial communities from peat moss isolated from Minnesota, USA - S1T2_Fc - Sphagnum fallax MG | ecosystem: Host-associated > Plants > Peat moss > Unclassified | place...
AAAAAAAAAAACTTGTGTAAAACTTTTAAATAATATAAACCAATTAATTGCATTCAACATATTTAGCAAAAAATTCAAAATTCAAATATGAATTGTTAACATGAAGTTTGAAAAACAGCAGATTATATCTCATTTCATCAAATGTTGCTCTTGAATTGTTGTACAATTAATGACTTAAGTTAAACATTTCAATCATAACATTATGTGTATGATGTATATGCGATAGATAGGGTGTATGTGCGATCATTTGAAGGTTGAAGGGTTAAGGTTCAAAAACAATGAAGTGCACAACGTAGTGAGCCCTCATTATAGTAAATCGCATGAATAAAAATGATCACATTGCAACTCCTCGAATAAAATGAAACTCAAAATGAAATGAGATATGAAGCAAACCTTGAACCATGTTCTTGGGTGAGGCAATGCATCTAAGCAATATACACATATTGAACATCAAGCACAATTCAAGCTATTTGCACACATTATAAACTTTAACTATTTCATTCAAAATTAGTTATAATCCTCGACAACCGATTATGATTTGTAATAATGCACTGTCTGACGTATTCTGGTTCGTAATTTGGCACTGTAATTCTGCGCTGTAATATAGCACTGTCTGCCGCAATACGGCAAGCGCCGTCATGGCGGAGTCGGGCCTGGCCGCGTCGCTGACGACACCAGCAGTGCCCAAGCCCTAAAGTGGGCTGCGTCGAAGTCCGTCCGATCAGAACGAAGCGTGCATCGGGCCCGTTGTCGTCTCTGGCTTAGCCGCACGCCGTCCGAGCTTCTTCCTCTCCGGCCCGGACATAAGCGCAGCGTGCGAGGACAAGCGATTTGCGGCTTTCCTGTTTTCCTGCCTCTTCTACTGCCCGCTTTAAGCTCTCGGTCTCCCTTCCTCTGGCTTGCTTGCCCGCCACACGGCGTTGTCCCAGTTTCCCATACCGAGTTGTGGTTACGGGAGACGCGCAGGGATAGTACAGTGGTGGTAACAAAAGGGTTGAGTTTGGGTTTTGTGGAAGGCAAAGAACTGGGTGGAGGAGCGAGGAGGCTCTTTCCGTGAAGGTTTTTCTTTTGTCCCGTCGCGGCGATGGCCGAAGATACCGCTCCTGCTGTTGGCAAGAAGACCGGGAAGGTGAAATGGTTCAATAGCAGCAAGGGGTTCGGGTTTATCACCCCTGACGATGGCGGCGAAGATCTCTTTGTCCATCAAACCTCCATCCATGCCGAGGGTTTTCGGTCCCTGAGAGAAGGCGAGTCCGTGGAGTTCAGTGTGGAGTCGAGTGATGATGGACGCACCAAGGCGTTGGAGGTTACTGGACCCGGGGGCACTTTCGTGCAAGGCGCTTCTTACCGCCGTGATGGGTATGGTGGGGGTGGTGGTAGAGGAGGAGGGGTTGGTGGTGGAGCTCTTGGAGGTTATGGTGGTGGCGGGCCTGGCGGCGGTAGAGGTAGAGGCCGTGGACCAAGAGGAGGAGGTGGTGGTGGTGGGGGAGGAGGAGCCGACCGCTCTTGCTACAACTGTGGTGAAGGAGGCCACATTGCTAGAGATTGTCCTAATGAGTCGACAGGTAATTCCAGGCAGAGCGGTGGTGGAGGTAGCACGCGCAACTGCTACAACTGTGGAGAGTCTGGACATCTTGCAAGGGATTGCACCCCAGCAGCCAGTGCATAGAGAATAGGAACTCGTTTCTATTCCAATGAAAAAGATTTCGAGGCTCTTTCGGGGCCGAGATTTTCTTGGGTGGGGGAAAAAAGCTCTTGTCCTTCGTCTCCTTGTAAGGATAGGGTAGTGCCCTATGTGATTTCGTTTTTGCAATGTACTTCGTTGTGGTGTTCTTGGAAGGGAGGTGGATACTGTCCACGTTGAAGCTTGCAAGGGCTTCTTGGGCTTGTTTCCTGGAGCTTTCAAGAGATATGCTTTTTGTGATGGGGTGGAAAATCTGTGCTACTGTGCGATAGAGAATTGGGTCGCCGTCAAGAAAGGCCGTCCAAAGCCGAGTCTGACTGGCCCTGTGAGACCTGTCTGCAGGCAGTTCCAGTAAAGTTGTTTCAGTATGTACTAGCTTGTTACCGAGCCAAACGTTTGTCATGTCAATCTCCAGCTTGGGAAACATTCTAGTCCCACTGGAATGTATTTGAATCTCAAGAAACAATCAATTTTTTGTAGGCTTAGCTCAAAACTTCGACTCATTGTACGATGGCTACTTGTCATATTTGATCCTGTTTTCTTTGGCAGCTTGCTCATTGTGATGAAAGTCTCAAAGTGATGCCTCATGGGGTGATACCATTGTATGCTTTTGGACTTGATGATGCTGTTTGTTTTCAGTGTCTGAGACAATGATCCTGCACTATGTTCTCTCTGCTTGGACAATGAGCATTCTGACCTTGGCTGCCTACAGATTCTGGAAAACATTCTTTTCTTCCTGATGTTATCTGGGGGTGGGTACTAGTGCTTGTGGCACTTATTTCAGTCCTTTGGATTTCTTGAAAGTGTTTACTTTGTACATATGCATCACGGGTATGTCCTGATGATAGCTGTTGGAATGAGGTTGTGTACAAGTTTCAAAGTCTGCTTCAGGAAAGAATTGGGTGAGGTCACACTTGGGACTATTTGCAGGAATGAGAAGAGTTCTGCATCAACATGTCATGAAAATGTGGCTATATCAAGAAACATGCATGTATGGTATTCCCCTGGTCATGTAAATATAGTGCTAGTGGACATCATGACCCAGTTTTCCTAGTCTTCCTATTGTATCTGGAAGTGCAACAGAATCTCAGGATGTAGATATTGCTTTTATGTTCTGTGCCTGAAATTTTGAGCAGATCATTATGCAACTATCTGCACTAACTGGGGAATAAGGAATTCATGTCAGTTAGTCACTCCAATTCCATTCATGATAAGCTTGACAGTCTGACTTTGTGAATGTCAAAGTTGTGACCACACTCACATTTGTTTTGGTGCAGTATGACCTGACCCAACAGTCACCTTCAAAGAGTTGTTTTTTTTGGAGTTTTCTCCGCAACCTTAGTGAAATGCATGGAGTCCCTTGCAACTCTCTCCAAGACACTGCAAGTTGCCCTGATAGTCTTTTTTGCAGAAGAAAAAATAAAATTCAGTAACTGGGAGGATGATTCTACTGCAGGGTTGGTAACCATATCAACATTTTGTCCCATACCAACACTCTGGAATGATTCTTTTTATTTCTATCGATTTCTGCAGGCCTGGAATTACTTCCCAATAATTGTGGAAGGATATCAACTGTTGCAGACACCTGCTCATCTTTTCTGCAGGGACATGCAGGGGAATGAAAACTTCACTAAACCCCTGAAGTAGGTTTGGCTAGGTAACAATTGGTTCAGACATACAGGATCTACCGTATTCTTTGGATCTTGTTAAGTATGGCAAAATTCTCTGGTCTTGGCTTCTTGTGTCGCCTTTGCCAAAGGATCCTCTGCACATACCCTCATGTTTGTTGATGCCTGGGACAAAAATTATTCACTCCTGAAATGAAATTTTATTTTTGCTTCTTGGCACTGATACTAATTTGAAACTGCAAGGTCACAATGTGGTTCAAGGCTAAGAACGATGATAAGCACTCGTTCAATTATTAGAACTGTCCTTATCCACATGGCAGTTGGAGAAGCCAGTGGCATCAGCTTACAGAAAGTTACCAGACATGAAATACCACTCCTCAATTCCACCTCATCGGTAAAGGGCCAACAAGTTTGCAACAAGCTTCTTATTTCTTGAGAGCTATCTGGTCATTTCACAATCCCTTTGACATGGAGTCCAGGCCAGGAGAAATTTAGATCTTGCTGGTTTGTTTGAATCCTAAAACTGCAAGAAGCCAACCACCACAGATCATGAAAGAATCTTGTTTTTTAAGACAGGTAATGGTAAGAACCAGGACCAGAAAGAAAGTCCACCTGTGAAGAACACAAGTACACTCATCCTGATTGCAGAATTCTCCTATGAGAGAGAACGTCCTCAACCTCATGGTTTCCTAGATACCAGAATACCGAAACAATGCCTGCCAAAATCCCAAGCTGAGGATGGTATCGCAAGTTGGGGAAGAGGAGTGGCAACTGATGCATGATGATGAAGCCCATATTACTCATCTCAGCAGCTTCTCAAAGAGAGGATAGCAACAATTTTCACAAGCTTTCCCTACCATCAAAGATGGTCACATGAGGCAAGAAGTTATTTATCAATCTCCTGATGTCAGTATCCCCAAGATATGCATCATGTTTTATGACTTACTTTCTCAAATGTTCAAGGATTTCTAACCATCATCTTCTCCACTCAAATGTCATCCCAACTGCTTTCTCCAAAACATCACTTGGCTAATGCCAACATGACTGATGGAAAAATATACCAGAAAATCTTCACATACCACCTTGACACATACAATACAGTAGGCCTTTTGAGACATGTAAACAGGAGTGCTACATTAACAGACCATGTACAAGAGGTGCTTCTAAGTGATAAGGGAGAGAATGGAGACTCATTATGATCTGAAAGACTCAATAGAATTGATCATGGCACTCAATGTGACTGGGTCTGACCATAGTCAACCCTGATTGTCAAAAGACATTAACAATGGCCCCAGACAAATCAAGATCACAAGTGGACAGAATCACATTGCTTTCCTGTCAATGAACTCCAAGTGACAACCAAAATACACCAAAAAAACTCAAGATCACATGGCACACATGCACCCAGTTCTCTTGGAACCCTCAATTTCTAATGTTAGGAATGACAAACAATGCAATGCCTCTGCAGTTTTCTCTGCGATCAACTGTGTAAACCTGCAGAACAAAAACAAGAGTTGCAAAAGTGATGCAAAAATGGTTTAGAGATAGGTCTTCTCACATGTAATGAATGAGCAATCCCAACTGTGTGGACCCACAACCATAGAAGAGTACATAACAAGCTCATCATGTAAAACTGAAACCAACTTGCACAACTTGGTGCTCAATGGCAAAATGAGCAGATGAATGAGATTTAGATGCCAAGATAATTATCAAAGATTGGACCTGAATCTTGAAACCATTTAAGCAGCTCAGTACATACCATTACTGCAGCACCTGCGATCACAAGACTGCTATTAGCAGATAAGTTTGCATTCAGAAGACAAGCTCAATACTTCTTCCTGTTAACTTAATTAGTTCCATATGAGAGAGTGACAGCTCAATGAAAATCCCATTGCAGAAGGATCTGACAACATTGATGTCATTTAAGATGTTCTTTAAAAATGGAATGAGAGAACCACTCGAGTTCTTGTCAAGGAACTCAAGTGAGGAAACCAATAGATATAAGACAGAAGAGAGACTGCAATGAGGTCATACATTGCCATCTTTCTCAGATATGGCAGAACAGAGCTCTAGACAAAGATATGGATTTGTGCAATCAAAGCTGCCACAATCATCTTCATGTTAGCAACAATCAAAGCTCTTTCTGAACTGTGCAATTTCACAAAATTCATTTGAGTTGTGCTTGAGGCATATTAGCAAAGAAGACATAATACTAGATAAATTCAGCAGACGAGAGTGATTGCTGATTTCAAGGTTATTAAGAGGCAGATTAATCAGTAAACAAAGAGCTTGCAGCCACACGGTAGACAAGTCTGTAGTCAGTGCTTACTCTTGGAAGGAAAGTCATTGGAACTGCCAACCCAGTTCAGGGTTACAGATTGACACAAAAATCCTTATCAATCTCTTGCTCTAACTGCAATATGCACTCCTCTCCTGTATCATGTTCAATAAATACACATCATCTGATGATTCCAAGCAGACAATCTGAAGATCATCATCTCTGATCACCACTGATAAGAGACAGTGAAACAAAATTCTCACAACAGAATGCAAATACCTACAAATGAGCACCAAGACCAGACCATAACCATGAGTTTTCTTCTGGATTGTCTAGAGCATGAGCATCCCCGTGATGTCCAGCAACTCAACATCATCCTTCCATAAATTTCTCTAGAATCCCGGATTGACATTGCTATTGCAGTGCAAGAAATATCTCAAATACCCTAAATTCCGTTAGACATTCTCTAGTCAGTCCCCATAGCTGGCGCAGTTAAGATGTCTGTGTTTTGCAAGATAGGAAAGAGAAACAAAAAGCAGAAGCAGGAGAGGAGGAGACTTACGACATTGTTGCACTTTCAGAATACTTCCCTGCTTCCCGGTCCTGGCGTCGCTTCCTTTTTCTTTCATTTCGTGCCGGTGGTGTTCTCATGCTCCAACACTAGACCCAGATCCTACACCACGTTCTCTCCCCTCACTACATTCTGCCACGGCTATTCGCCTACATCAACATTTGTCTCTGTCAAGGCCTCTCTTCGGAAGCCCCGACAATGCCTCGAGGCTCCTCTCAAGTCCTCTTTCCCCACCTTCCCTCCACTCTGATCCCACACCGCCGATGTATCCCATCTCATGATCCCCTTGCCGTGACAAATCCGCATACCCTCCTCCATCCCAAACACCAACACCACCCCCGTCCTCCCTCCCTCCCCCTGGTCGCACTCTTCTCCACACCATCGCACCGCCAAGGCTAGAGTTTTCGTGTGTTTTCTTCTCCACACCATCGCGCCAAGGCTAGATCTTTCGTGTTCTTTCTGTTTTGTGGTTCGATTGCTTGCCACCTGTTTTATCCTGCGGTCAGAATTGTAGCCCAACGTGAGGCTTGCGGGCTTTCGGGTCCCCGTTCGTTCGTCGTCTTCGCTGGATAAGGGACGGCGCAGAATCGGAATGGGATGAGCGGAAAACAATGGACAGAGATCTCTGTATTGTTGCATAAGCGGAGGAGAGCTAGGAGTTGGTGAAAGTTTGAAGCTTTACATTCTGTTTGCAGGTTTCAAGCTTCATTCCGACTTTGTTTACAAGGAAACAACGTCAGAAGAAAACGAGAGGAGAGAGAGTAGCACACTCACCGTTCACGATTCCTTGGTTTTGTATTTCTCAGCTCACAGTCTCTGGTTTGTGAGGTTTGGGGAATGGCAACGCAGGTGACCCAACAGATGCAGTGTTCTACACTGATGTTGCAGTTGGCTTCGTCTAGTTCTTCTTCTCAAAGCTCTTCATGTCTGAAGCCACTAAAAGCTTTCCAGCTCCCTTTCAGACCACTAGGAGATAGTAGTCGTGTTCCAAGACCAATCTCGAGAACCAAATTCTCCTCTAGAAATGCCATCACAGCCGCCTCAATACAGGTATGTATGTCAACTCTATTCACAAATTGGGTTTTGCTGAATGGGAGAGAGAGAAAGGGAGCGGGGGGTTGCACGCTCTTGGTGGAAGAATTCCTTTTGCGGGTGAAGGGAAAGGAAGATAGCAGAGCAGTGGTTACAGACGAGGCTAATGTTGGATGTGTGTGAGCCAGGAGGAGTCGAGGAAATTGTTACCAATTGCAGAGATGGGGAAGAAATTAAGCTTCGGGCTTGTGGCATGCTCATCTCTGTTTCTGCAGGTGGGTGATCCCCCCTGCATCTCTGATTCCTTGGGAGATGGTTGCAGTGAAGGGTTCTGAATTGTCACCCCTTCTTGATTTTCTTCGAAATTTCGGATGCTTGCCGGTCTTTATCGCAGATCTGGTGACTTACTTGTTGGAGGAAGGGTAGGCAGGGGGAGCAGTATCTGCATCAGAAGAAATGACAAGGTTCAGCCCAGCAGAGTGGGTTAATATTTACATCACCTCCGGAGTGTCATTCGTTCTCTATCTCTTCATCATTCCGGTTAGTGTTGTTGCTCATGATTGTTTTCCATTCTGTTGATCAGGGTCTTTGCAATCCTTTGTGTTTAGAGTTTTGTTGCACCATTGCAGCAGGAAGAACTTTGCAAAGCAGCTTCTCAACAATCAGCTGATCTGCAGACTGCACAAGCGTGCTAGGGCCTTGTCTCCTTCAAAAATCTGTTGACACTGGTGATGCATTTGACAAGGTCTTTCATTTATCATAATCTGTGAAGATGTTGTGCATGAAGTGAGGTTAATCAAACAGACAGTATGAAATGGAATGCCGCTTGAATTGTGCAGCTAGTTATCTATAATTATCTGAGGTTGCGGTGGTACAAGCGAAATATGCCAGAGACATATTTCCAGTTTATGCTGGTCTTCATCTTCTTTCCTGGGTAAGTGTTTCTTGACATCTTGAGGTACATAACCAAAAATTGTGCAATAGAAGTTTTGGGAGGGGTATTTTACCAAAAGATCTCATATGCAAAGAGTCATACATTCTTCCAGTTTGAAAACCAAGATAATTATGGAAAAGATTTCAAATAAGAAAACAACATCTTCCATAGAAACACAGAGGTAGAAAAGTGATTGGGGATTGTGAAGTGGAGTTTTGACATAAACTTGTATGCCCAGGATGCTGCTGTTGGCACCCTTCATCAACTTCAGGCGTCTACCCAAGGATGGAGCAGATGCTCCTTAGACTGCAGGTCATCTCAGTTGCAGTGATTCTCTGCTGCCTGGGTTTCCAGTGAACACATTCACTGGTTTTAGATATGAAGAAGACTTAGACTATTGCACATGTACTAAAAATACCTTCCCCACACACAATCTGATACTGCTTTCACTTTTCACAGTCTGCTGGGGCATTTGTGTGTTTCCAATGAAGACATGTGTGAGTTTTGTGAGAGGTGAGACCTATGCATTTTCAATGAAGTGCAGGGGCACTGTGTTCGCAAAGAGAGTCCTAGCATGGTCAAGTTTTCAATGAAGAGAGAGAGAGGTCAACATGTGCAAGCTTCACATGTTTCCAATGGAAATAGAAAGGGCAACTTGTGCAACAAGCTCATAAGTTTCTTATGAGAAGAGGTTCAAGTTTGACCTAGGACAGTAGCGTTTCCATGGACACATTTTGTAGCTACATTGAGCAGCAGCAAGTGCAAGGAGCTTGGTGAGAGAATCAAGCACTAGAAACAAGGTTGTTGGGGAAGGCATGGGTTTCTTGTGAGGGGCCAACATAAGGTGCTTGCAAATGAGCCTCTAGAGAGGTTTTGTTGGGTTTTGAGTTTATCTTCTTCTAATAGGTAAGTGCAAGAGCTGAACTTGCTGCAACATTCCCATGAATGTTTTAATTTTGGCCTTCTCTCAGAAAATATCACTTCTCCCAAATCCACTTAAATGCAAACAGACCCTCTCAGATACTTCCCTCTTTTTTAGTCCTCTAAGATAACCCTCTTTCAAAGTTGTAATTTTTTCTCTCAAACACTCTCAAAACCAGTCAATCTCTCTCTCTCTCTCAATTAGACCCAGACTTAAGTCTCTCTCCAAAAACAATTCTCTCTCAAACCTTTCAGATGCACTCAAATTCTTGCAGATCCCTCCCTCTATCAATCCTTTCAGACAGTCCTTAAATTGACTCTCTCAAAAGATGAGATTGGTTATAACCTTACGAAAGTGGCAAGCAAAATGTCAGACTATCACCTTCATCATGAATAGCAGAGACAAGCTGCAGTGACTACCCACTGCCTTCATTAGCTCTGAATGGTTGATTTACACAAGTACATAATAGTCAACCCAAATGTTCAGACAAATCATTATACAAACATCTGTGACCTCAGTTATTGTTGCATTTCCAAAAGCAACAACAAGACCAAGTCCTGACATTACAATGTTGGCTCATACTCAACAAACATAGGTAATCCGAAAATGTCAATAGTAACCTCATTGAAGCTGCAACAAGTTTGTCAGAGTTAGCTTGTCCATGTAGAAGCAACAATCTAAGCAAGACAGCATAGCAAGGCCTGCATACAGGCTAGTGGTTGGGGACCTCCTGCACTCTGAACAGATCTGACAATGGGCAGAATGTCTGATGTACAATACATCACTAAGGACTTGGGGTCAGGCTCTAATGATCCAGAACAACAAGAGCCAAAGAACAATCATGACACTCCACATGCAAACAAACCAAGAAACCAGAACCAAACAGCAGCTCCCTCAAATACATGACCTGGTGTTTGAATTTATTGTCAAGAAGTAGAGGAAATCAGGCCTACTGAAGATGCCCATGACTCTGTCAAGAAACTCTCAACATGTGAATAGAGTTATGGAGGGCGTTGGTTCAGAACCATGAACTGCAGAAACCCTAATTATGGATTTTGAACATGAAATTCTGTAAGGCCTTGGGCTCTGTTGTAAGAAAATCCGGCACAACATAAGCAAACTTCAACATCTTCAATTCAGCGCATGGAGTTGTGAAAGATGAGTCAAAAAATGCAAAAAAACCTGGAGAAGAATGTTGGAGATTGAACCTTACTGATCATGAGATCAGATCCTCAACCCTAAGTCCATACAACATGTTGCTCCGCAAGGGAGAAATAGAGCACATGAGTTTGAATCCAAATTCTACGGCCCACAAGGAACACCATTACAGAAGAAGAATCTGCAACTAAGGGCTCCATTCCTACTGTTCGATTTACCAGAAACAGCTAGGATCCGGACCCTGCAAACCCTCAACGCTACCAAAACTTCGTCAAGAGAAGCTCTCACTTCTTCTTATCGGCGCCTCCAGTGGCACGCATCTTGCGTAGGACGGTCGTCATCTCCTCTCTCTTTCGCTTAGCTCGCAAGTGGGTGCCCAATTTCTTCTTGGCTACCTTGAGTGCCCGCTTGTCCTTACCTACCTTAAGGAGCTCCGTGATCCTCTTCTCGTAAGGGGCAAATCCGACCACTTCCCTGATGAGCTTGCGCACCATCGACGTACGCTTGCCTAGCTTACCCTTGTTAGCCGACGGCCTCTTGGCCATCTCCCGTTTCGTCACGGCATGCCCCTTGTGCAGGCCCACAGCGATCCCGCTGCCCATTGCAGCCGCCACCATCTTGCAGCAATAAAACCTTCGCCAAAATTCTTCTTGCCCTCCCTTCTTTCCCTAAAACTGGAACTGGCAATGCCGCAGCAAGAGATCCCAAACTGCAACAACGCAGTCACGAGCAACAGAGAACAAGCTCTTGCGATTCCTGAGTTTTGACACAGCACCGACCAACGACGACAGTCGGACGTCGTCAGCGCGGCAGTCACGGCGACTGCCGGAGACAAATCCACAAAGGAACAGCCGTCAGATCATGTTAGATCGATTTTCAACCGTAGGATCAGAAGCGAGACTACACCGTCAGATCGAGTATCACCTGTTTTCAACCGTCGGATTGGGATCGGGTGAATGAGACCTGTGCGAGGTAGTGCAGATTCGGGTTAGGGTTAAATGCCGGTGTCTGTCTCCCCGCAAGCTCTTTCCGAGAGGAGTGTGCGAAGGAGACCGTCACGGCAGGCAGGCAGACAGGCGCTGCTGGGGCCATGGCGGGGACCTCAAAGACTGTGAAGGATGTGCCGTCCCACGAATTCGTACGTGCCTACGCCGCCCATCTGAAGCGCTCTGGGAAGGTCAGTGTCACATGCCCTTCTCCTGGAAGATGAGGATCTCGGAAGTTAATTTGAGAAGTTTTGTGGAGATGGCGAAGTTTCTTCGAGAAACTCAACGGTTGTTAGGCGGGGACTGACATCTGTTGGAATGTCATTGTAAATGCGTATCGTGGAAGCTATGTCTGGCCGTCTTTAGGGGGTTTTCCCGCTGCGAGAACGAATGTTTGCTTCTGAGGTCATCTGCTCGGCAGTGTGTCAGTGTTTCAGTTCATTTTTCTCGTAGTGAGCACTATTTGAGATGGGATGGAGGCCACCTTATTCGTCTCTTTGGTATATGTCTGGCTGTGGTGCAGATTGAAGTTCCAGCGTGGTCGGATCTTGTCAAAACAGCAACGTTCAAGGAGCTGGCTCCTTATGATGGGGACTGGTACTACATCAGAGCTGGTATGCTGCCAGAATTAGCACTTTCATACTTAATGTCAATGTTTTTGCTGATTGTTTCCAAAGTCCCATGCCTGAAAGCAGCAAGGCATTGAATATGTTTGGGTATTTTGTTCAGTTGACTGTTTAGATTCAAGAATCAGCCTGGTGATAATAATGGTTTGCATGTGGTTGTATTTGAAGCATCTATGGCAAGGAAGATCTACCTGAGACA
>Ga0116228_10004805_pt1 | contig 12016 bp, 7 predicted proteins | sample S1TSphfallax_2_FD_89694 | JGI IMG/M metagenome (GOLD analysis project Ga0116228, IMG submission 89694) | Host-associated microbial communities from peat moss isolated from Minnesota, USA - S1T2_Fc - Sphagnum fallax MG | ecosystem: Host-associated > Plants > Peat moss > Unclassified | place: USA...
AAAAAAATATACATACACACATATATATATACACACACATATATATATATACACACACACACACAAACATACACACATATATATATATATATATATATATATATATATATGCACACATACATACATACAAACAAATGACAGAACCATACATGGGCAGGGGTTGCGTGTTTGCGACGCCTTGTTTTCTCCTCCCCTAGAACGTCGTAGGAGGATTGTGCCACGATTGGCGACAGAGTACGTGGTACTTAACGTTGATCGGTAAACATGCTTGACTGGTTCCGTCCAGGCTCCATTATTGTGACGATTCTCGTTTTGCAAGTTGCCTGTTTGTTGATTTCGCGCACTGTCCTTGTGTACTTTTATTGGAGAGATCATGTTGCGGGGACCTAAATTCCTAAATGGAAAACATCAAACAGGGCAAAGGAAATTAATGCAGTCAGTACAAAAGTGGTGGTGCGATTTTGTCCTCCAGTCTACCCACTTGACCCATGATCGCACACTCATAATTGCGAATAGAGTTTGCTGTGGATCGTTGATCGGTAAACATTTTTGACTGGTTCCGTCCAGGCTCCATTATTGTGACGATTCTCGTTTTGCAAGTTGCCTGTTTGCTGATTTCGCGCACTGTCCTTGTGTTGTTTTATTGGAGAGATCATGTTGCAGGGACCTAAATTCCTAAATGGAAAACATCAAACAGGGCAAAGGAAATTAATGCGGTCAGTACAAAAGTGGTGGTGCGATTTTGTCCTCCAGTCTACCCACTTGACCCATGATCGCACTTCTCATAATTGCGAATAGAGTTTGCTCTGGATCGTTGATCGGTAAACATTTTTGACTGGTTCCGTCCAGGCTTCATTATTGTGACGATTCTTGTTTTGCAAGTTGCCTGTTTGTTGATTTCGCGCACTGTCCTTGTGTAGCTTTATTGGAGAGATCATGTTGCGGGGACCTAAATTCCTAAATGGAAAACATCAAACAGGGCAAAGGAAATGAATGCAGTCAGTACAAAAGTGGTGGTGCGATTTTGTCCTCCAGTCTGCCCACTTGCCCCATCTATATTTTCTCAAGCGACACCCAGGCATGTTTTGCACTACTAACCTCATGTAAAACGGCATGTCCTGCACTTGTAATCTCTCACGTAGCATGCTAAGTAATATGTTACATACCCATTTATACCCCTAGTGTGTTCATAACATACAGAACATGGACTCAAAATATGCCTAGGCATGACATGGTGAAAACAAACCGGGCAAGTGGCCAGACTGGAGGAAAAAATCGCAGCAGTACTTTGCTACTGACTGCATTCGTTTCCTTTGGGCTGTTTAATATTGTCCTAAATAATCTTTAGTTGATGACAGTGCTGACTATGGTTCTAGAAGCTTGAGGGCCAAGAAAGCTTTATGGATGGTCGTCGGAAATAAATTCAGAGTGGAAAAAAGTATGTTGTAGAGAGGTAGATATGGTGTAGATATGTGTGGCCGTGGGTAAACCCAGCATCATACCATATGCTGGTACCATGGTAGCAAAAATATAAAAGGATTCCTAGAATTTTCTACTTTCATTCCTGGTCCATAGCCAAATTTGGCTAAATCTTCTTGCATGGACAATCACTAGTTTGGCTACATGACACTGAAAAGAATACCCTGGATTCAATGGCCTTTGGAGTTCAAATTTAACATTTGTCACATTGGATATAGCCACTAAGAGGCCTCACTGAAAAAAAAAAAAACGGAATGTTACAGTGTAGGTGGCTGATATGTAGGCACTATGCACTCTCAGGAGCGCAGAGAAACATTTTGTGAAGGTAACTGTGTTTTACTGCAATGATGCAAGAAACTACAATGAGCAAAGTTGTTGTAAAACAAAATTGTCTTGCTGCACAAAGATGTTGGATCCAACGAACTAAGACAAAGCATGGAAATTTTGGATGTATACCATGCACAAAGAGTAGGGTAGAACTACCCTATCACCAAACATTTCTTTAGATCTTCATCATATGTGCTTCATTTTGAGCGATTTAAAATGTTATGAGAGCTCTAGCTCTAGAATTTATCTTTCAAGTGCAATGGAAAAAGAGTAATGAAAAAATAACAAGAAGAAAAATAAGCTTTCCAACTCACAAAACATGTTTTTTGTTGGTTCCTTCTTTTTGAACCCCTCTTACTTTCAAAGTTTCTAACTTTCTCATTTCTTGTTCATTTAAAGTGTTCTAGGAACACGACTTTCAATTTTACAAATCATTTTTGAACTCTAATAACACTAGAGCAACATACAAGGTATTTTTTGGGTGTTTGAGAACCAATTTTTTTGTGTTCAGTGGTTTGTTTTTTTTGAGTTCTTGACCCTTTTAATTTGAGGGGCCATAACTTTGCCAATTCTAATATGTTTTTGAAATTTTCTAGTGCACCAAATGCACCAATAGGAGGGGTTCAATATTTAATTGAACACTAGTTGATTGGATCAAGCCTACCCCAATCACTTAAATGTTCACTCAAAGGCCGTTCTACCTTAGTATCCTTGGTCCCATGCCCTTGGACTATGCAAGTGCGGCATGGGCATGGGACCATTGGTTTGAAATGTGTGAATGTATGTAATATTATGAGGGTGGATGTTCCTGACTTTAGAAGCATATACCTAACTATTTCAACTTTGGTTGCATGCCAGGAAACAAATGCAATCGTGAAAGCAAAATTGTTTTATCCCTATTAGATAGATTGGACATAAATGGAATATTAATGTTTGATAAGGTGAACAAAGGAATAACAAGATAGAGTAGGTGAGTTTATTAGGACCCACGAGAAGTTTTGAATTTATTCTATAGCAAAAACCTAAGGAAGATTTCCAAAGAATTTTTATAAATGTTTGGTCATTAGAACATGAAGGAATCATGATTCAAAAGAACAAGTAATAGTTTTTTAAATATGGAGATGTTGATGTTAAAATTTATTTGTATGTTTGAAAGTAACATGTTAAGTACAAAATTCCAAAATGGAATAGTGTATAAATATTACTATTTACCAACTTGGTCGTACTAGAAAGTCAATTTGAACATGTCCAACTTGATTGGGGTTTTTTTTTACTAACCATAAAATGGTCTTTTTGATTAATCAAATCAAACAAAAAATTGGGTGACCAAAGCAAATTAATTGAAAAAACCCAAATTTTAAATAATACAAATATAATAAATAAATAAATAATAAGTACCTATCTACCCACCCACCCATCACCTACTTACCCACCATGACCTCCTACCTACCTACCTATCCACAACCCACCTAAGTACTATACATTTATACACATGCACAAGATATATATATGAATATATATATTTCACATAGTATATGTTGGTAAAGGGGATTGAATTTTGGTCTCTTTGGTTCCACACCAATGTCTTGGCCATCAAACCACCACACCATTTTGTAAAACAATATGATTCCAAGTGGATTTAACATGTTTCCTTCAACTTCAATGAATTTCATTGTTAATGTGCATAACAACATTTGAAATTCAATTTTTTTCATAATTAAGTAAATAGGTACCTAACTAGGTAAATAGGTAGGTACACATGTCTACCTACCTATGTTTCTATATGTATGTACCTACTTATGTAAAACATAGGTATGTATACAAGTAGATATGTACGTAGATGAATAAATAAATATGTAGTTAAATAGATAAATAGATAGATAGGTACATAAATAATTAATTAATTACATAGGTAGATAGGACATAGGACAATAAGTATGTATATAAGCATGTAAGTAGGGAAGTAGATAAACAATAGGTAGGTACATGGTAGGTAAGTAGGTTGGTAGGACATAGGTAGCTAAGTAGCTAGGTGGGTAGCATAACAAGTATAACAAATTGGCTAGCTAATCAAATTAATATGGCCAATTTGACTAAGCATGGCCATTAGTATGGTTGATTTGACTAAGTCATGAGCATTTTGATGGATCATCTTTTTAATTTTTCACTTTTAACTAGATGTACAATTTAACATTTGGCCAAAATGGTCATTATATATTTTTTAATTAATCAAATGTACCATGTGTCTTTCAAACCCCATGCCTTTAGTCAAAGTGGAAATCCTTTTGGTCGATGCGGAAACTTTAGTCAAGCTGAACCTTTTGAAAAGCCATGATTTTTGGAATGTATTGTCAAATTTAATGGGTTTGATTCCACAATAACCTAACCCCATAATGGGCAATGGCTATAGATGAATTGTAAGCATGTTGAATGATGCCCAAACTCAATCACACATCACACATGATGAAACACATTGTTGAACCTATAGTTGCATCCCACCACCAATATTGTGTTTGGAGCAAATTCCATGTCCGTCAAACCTTAAAATGACCCAACTCCTCATGAACATGTAGCATAAGGACTTCATATTATTTTAGGCAAAACATAACCTACACTTGTCCATTTGGCCACACTTAAAGCAAGGAATTCTTTTCCCACTTTAACTGTTTAGCCTTATGCATAACCCGATCACACTATTTGGGTGTCAACCTAATTGAAACTTCACTTGCTTGCAAATATGCAATGACACGTGCATTTTCATACATGTCAAAGTCACCATCACCTTTTAATTCAATATCCAAATCACAAATATTCTCATTGCCCACGCTATTATGAAATACATCTTTAGAATGCCCCAATAAAACACATAGGCATCTCGAGGCATGCCATCTTGGTACTACTTCCAAATCTACATCCCCATGATAATGAACCTTGGTGGTATCTTTATCGTTAGCATTCAAGTTTTGACTTAAGTCATCAACATTTCAATTAAACCTACCATCATCCTTATGGACAATATCAAAATCATAATCCTATAGGATAAAAGCCCATCTAATCGACCTTTTTGTGAATCAAATTCATTCCATCAAAAACTTGAGTGATTAGTTATTAATAACCAAGGTGAATGGGTTATCATAAAAAATAGAACTAAAATGATGAAACAACTCCAACAACAATGAATCATTCCCCTTCATACAAGTTGTATTTTGTCTTTGTTTTATTATTGAACTAACTAATATATGTCATTATGAACTCTCAACCATCATCGTCAAGTTGGGTGAGAACCACTTCTAACCTTAAGGTATTCCAATATATATGTAACTAAAATGGTCACCTTCAAATGGGTTGCTTTGAAATAGAAATAAAATTGAGCCCAACCTTCAACTTTTGAAAAACATGTTCCTATGCATCATTCCAAATATACTTTTAATCAATCCTCTTCATCTAGGTTAAATGTTTAATAATGCTACTAAATCCTTTAACAAAATTTTAGTAATAATTACACAAGCCAAGGAAAGTTCACAACTAATTAACATCCAATGGCTAAGGAATTTATGAAATTGTTTCAACCTTGGCCTTTTTAGCAAGCCCAATCCATTTAGATAAACCATGTCACCCAAGACTCCACATTAACTTGGTAAAATTAACATGTGTTAATATGCAATTTTGGGTTGTGTTCTTTAATTTTCAAACATCTTTTACAAATGTTACATGTGATCATGTGGATTTCAATTTTGAAAAATGATGTCATCAATGTAGCACTTGGGGAAACCAAGGCCCACCAACATTCATTCCAAAACTTTTTGGAATTCTACAAAGGTGTTTTAAAACCAAAAAGCAAGAAACACCATCGATATAAATAGTCCCTCCCATGTGCATTTATCCCCCAAAATGTCGTCTTGACCTTGTCCCCCTCCTTCATTGTTAACTATTGATAGCTAAACCGTAAATAAAAGGTATTAAAAACCTTGGCCTATTTAAGGGCATTAGAGATTTCCTCAAGTAAAGGCATGGCATATTTGTCGGAACATGTTTGTTTATTCACCAAGTGGTAATTCCCAAACAAACATTGTCTAATCTGATTGTCAAAAATGTCTTTTTTGGTTAGCATCATTATTGTTAACATGTATTAATCCTGTGATAATTTCACCAAACCCGCATCCAACAACTTTGTTGTTTGGGCCCGAACTAATTTCTTTTCAACCTTATTAAATTTATAAGGTTGCTTGAAAATTGGATTATCATCTTCCAATATGATTTGGAACTTTTGTCCTTTCAAATGGTTGACCCTACAATAATCATCATATTATTTACATTCATATCTTGTAACCATTGGACTAACCTCACGCACCTTCAAGCTCTTTGATAGATTCAACTACGAATCTAAGGTGAAAACAACGAAAGGATAAAGAGTTGGGGTACATTCCCTGATTCACAACACTTCGGGGGTAGAAGGGTGTGTTAGAGCTCCGGGATTTGGACCATGATGAGTGATAAGCAAGTCAATTATTCACATGGACTTGCACAAACCAAACAATAAGTTGGTTAGTGCATAGTTGGAACACTTTCAGTGCACAGACAAGCCACAGGTACACACATATTCACAAGACTCACCATGGCCCAAACTTGGGGGAAGCCACCACTTTCCCCTTTATAGTATTCTTTGTGCTTGGCCACAAAGCTTGGACCCAAATGTCATTTTGTCCCAGGATTCACAAGTTGGGAATCTTGAAATCACCAAAATTGGGACTCCCGCAATTGTGGAGGCCCATAACTTTTTATGCAAACCTCCGATTGATGTGAGGCATGTCACCTACATGTAAGTAAATTAAGGCGATTCCTAACTTTTAGTGGTCAGGGGTCAAATTGGCAGTTTGACTCCCAACCTTTCTTTTGGCCATAACTTATGTTTTAAGACCCAAATGGATCATGCGAGCCCATTTTAAATATCTAAGTCTCAAGAACTTTTCCATGGTATAAGAAACTTTTTAATACCATGAGTTTTGACCCTTGCAATTGCCCTTTAAACATTCAGGAGTCCATTGGGATTTCAACTCACAAAGTGGGAGCCCACTTGGGAGTGTGTGAGTTCATCCCTTCACACTCTCCTACACTCCCAAGAGCATGAAGTGTGACTTTCGGGCTTCACTCTTGGCCCGCACGTTTGCAAGCCCTTATTTTGGTCTTGAGCCCAAGGCTAAGGTTGCGACACAACCTCTTAGTCCCATGTTTTGTGTGATCACCTATACCTCAAATTGAGATGATAAAACATCTCAAATACTTGTATTCATCCCCATCATCATTGTTGTTGAAGCATACTTATCTTTTGATCGTTCCACCAAAGTCACATTTAACAATTTTGTTGTTCAAACCTTTTTGGTTGGCATCATTATTATTAAAGAATATTCACTTATTGATATTTCCACCAAACCCGCATCTAGCAACTCTATTGTTCATGTCTAAATCAAGGCCCTTTCAACTTCATTAAACCTATAAGTTCACTTGAAATTAAATTATCATCCTTTAATATGATTTGGACCTTTTGTCCTTTCAATTGGCCTAGTTCTTTCAAAATAAAAGCAAAATATCTTATGTGACCTTACAATAGTCATCATATTACTTGCACCTCCCCTCATGTAATTATTGGATGGACCTCTGTTCCCATGTTTCCATAGTCACTTATACCTAAGGTTGGGATGACATAACATCCTTAGTACTTAAAGTTAAGGGCATAGGTTGTGATTGTTACACAAAATCTAGGGAGCTACTATAATGTCCTAACACACCCCACATCATCAACATCCTTGCACTATTATAATTCTTGGTTTTTCAAATAAAAAATTTTAGTAAAAAAACCAAATTTGGACATGGGCCAAAAAGACCCCTTGTCATTTTGGATAAGTCAATGTTAACATGTCTAGTGTGACTAGGGTGGTCTTTTTTATTAGTAGAACAAAGACCATTTGATTGGTCATTTTGATTATTTGACTAGTCAAATCATGAAAACATGAAAAAAAAACATTTTGAGTAAAAAACCTTAACATAAAATCATTTCATCATCTTCATGAACACCCAATATGTACAAAGATTTATATGTTTGGCTAAATGCCATGCCACAAAAAGCTACACAAACTTTACACACCTACACATTCCAAAAGATATGCACAAAGTGTCACAGTGACCTAAAAATTGTATTTTTGGACATCTAGAATTTTCTTTGTATTTGACTTCATCCACAAATTCAACATCGAACTCCTCTATCAATTAGATTCAACTTCACATACACATGCCAAATCTACATGTTTCATGCAAACAACATAGGGATTGGTTAACTAGTTTTGGTTCACAAAAATAAGTTTATCCAAATTATCAGATTGGAACCCACATTTTCAAAGTGTTGTGAAATTTTTGACAATAACTTTTTTTGGGGTTTTGATTTGGCTATTCCAGATGCCTAAAATATATATTGTTAATATAACCACAATGGGAAATGTTTAGTTTTCTATTTAACACCACAACAAAACGCATTTGCAAATTTTTAAATCAACAAAATGATCCAAGATCTCTTGTCACAATCTCCTTGTATTTGTTTGCATTTGTGTTAAACTACTAAAATAGGTCGTAACAGTTCACAAATGAGGCCTACTCATCAGGGTCTTGAACCCTATTGGACATCAACAACTTGTGAATCATTACAAAAAAAGGCAATAATAACTATTCATTGTACTCAACAATTAAGGTGGTTGCAATGTCACAACCAAATAAGTATGTAATAATCACATATTCTTATACCTAGGATCCAACATCAAAGCCAACATGTTATGGCCTTCTTAAATATCAATTGCATGTAAAACGGTAATGAAGGACATAAGGACCTCCAACACCCAATGTTTCATATGGGAAATGACTTTTTCACCTCAAAATCAAACACATTTGCCTCCTATTCAACAAGGCTATTAAGAACCCTTTGGTAAAAAATCTTTTCATGAAGTTGTCAACATGTGGATATGACAAAATGGAAGGCATTTTCAAGTAGCCAATGCCCTTGATTCTAGTTCAAAACATAACTTTTGATAGTGGGTGATAAAGCTTCCACAACATTCAAGACCCATAACTTCATTATGGCAATTATGCATTGCATTATTTGGCTCAAAGAAAGGTTTATTGGTTGATTGTTGTTTAGCTTAAAAAAACCCACATCAATGAATTCCAATTGTGAGGCTTTTAGGCAAGTATTTGCTTTTGCACATTTGTCATGTGCAATCCAATACATATGAACCATCAACAATAGTAGTCCGAACAAGATGCAACTTTCCATCTTCTTGCAAGAGATACTCAACATTGACAAATCTCCTCATTAGGATTAAATATGTAGTTTCATGACAAGACTTGAAAAACCCATCAACAACTTGTTGAAAGCTCATAAAATCACAAAAGAATTAGACAAAGGGGATTGGTGAGGGGTGGAAAAATAAAAAATGGTAGAGAGATGGAAGGCCAAAGGTTCAATGATAGTTGACAAAGCTCACAACTTGCAACCCCCAATTTTGGCTTTCATACCACACCCTCTCTCCTTTACACAATTATTTCAAAGTTGAAGCAACAAGGTGAAAAATTGAAAAATGATTAATGAAGTGACATAAACCATAAAAGGTAAGGTCATAAGGTTAGAATTTCAAAGCTCTCACAAACTTTAAACCCTCAAACCTTGTCACTTCACACAAAGATCTTGGAATTGAGGCAATAAAAAAAAAACAACATAAAAAACTCTCCAATAGTTTAATGAGAGGTGACAATGGATAAAAATAGAACAAATTTCCTTAAACCAAATAAGCTTTGAAGCTTTCACAAACCCTATTTTACATTTCATTTCTTTGTATACACAACACACAAAACATTTAAATAATACAACAAGAACACTAGACAAAACTCAAAGCAAAAGGACTTCAAAAGTTTAAATAACCCAAAGCACAACCATTGCAAACTACATACATCTAACAAAAAAAATGAAAAATAGAAAAATCATGAAATCATTTACCTTCTTCTACACATCTTTGACTTTAGATAAAAAGGTGAGCTCCACAACTCCCATTGTTAATAAATTGCATTGATGATTAAATTGTAAGACATTTGAAGCTTGAACCTTGCATTCAAAGGAAAGGAAAAAGGAGACACAATGTCCATAATCAACAATGTTCATAATCAATTACTACAAAAGTGCCAAAAGGGGAAAGGCTAGGAAAAGAAAAGTATTTAAAACCTTAAACCATAACCTAATGTATATCATTGCTGAGTATACCCTTCATGAGGTATTTAAGTTTTTGCCAAATACCCTCCCATCATTATACTCTTAAGGTCAAATATGGTTTCTTGTTTTTGAAAAATGAAAAGGGCCATGTATGAGGCAAGGATGGGTACTTGCACAATACTTATCTAGGGTACAAAGTAAGGATGGGTCTTTGGGAATTGACATCCATTGCCTCTACATACGTATATTTGGGTTGATATCCAACAAGGGCTTGAAATTTTTTTTGATACCCACCTCACATTGGTTTATTTCCAAGGTGTGATTTTGAGATCTTATCTTTTGCATTACAAAATGTACTCACATTTTGCAGAAGGAATCAAGTTCAAAAACACAAAATATAATAAAAACATAAACTTTACTACATGTGCGTGTTTTCATGTGTGTCATTTTGTTAGTTTTGATAGTGTTGGCCGTCAATCTAGTAACACATTTTCTATTTTTGTAAGTTTTGATAGTGTTGGCCATCAATCTCATAACACATGAAACAATTTTCCATTGGGTTCTAGTTTTTGGGCTAACCAAAGCTAATCAAGATGGTTAGCTTAGTTACTATTTTACCAACCTACCTATAATTAGCATGCAATTAGTCCTAATTTAGGTATAAGCCAATTAGATGCATATACTTACATAGTAACCACTTATTGCCCTACTAACTACCTATAGAAAACATTTTTTAATAAAATATGTTACAAAGGTGAAAACCATCATTAATTTAGTTAGGGTCCATCCACATTTGACTCATAAAGCACTTTCAATGAATGGTTGCTTCTGTGATCCAATGAATTGGCTGGTGGAGGCTCTTGTTGTACTACTGGTTGTGAGGTATTTACTACAAATCATTACTTTTTTTTGGTATGGGTTTATTTGTTGTTTGATTTCAATTCATTGTGAACAAGGTTCTAGCATTTTTCTGTTTGAGAAAATTATCTCAAGTTTTGATGTGTATGATTTTGTTAGTTTGGATAGTGTTGAGGAATCACCACATGATGATCACATCAATCATATTGATCAAGAGTCAATATGCAAATGGATACTTTCAGGACACTTTGACCATGAGATCCCTCCCTTTTTCTTCATTATAAGTTTCTTCTTCATTTTATGTCCATCATACCTGATTGTCTTACAACAATGATCTCTGTCCTCAATTTCCCCTCTCCAGTGTTTTCTTCACAAATTTATGACATAACCAAAGTGCTGATCATTTTAACAAAAAATTGTAATAAATAAGATATGAAAGCTTTAAATATTAATCATTTTAGTTTCTATATTCTTTGCTACCTATTGGAACCAATTATTAAAAACTTTTCCTTTTTTCATTGTTTTTTTTTGGGTATAGGTCAAAATAAATTTTTTCAGGTCCAATAAATGCAGCATTTCATGCAAAAAAATTCACTGTCTTTCTCCTGCATTTCTATGAGCTTGTTATAACCATAGAGCTGGAGGACTGGACTCCAATCCTCACAAGGCTGCACTGCACCTTCATTATGGGAGTTTTGGTCCGGGTGAACCAATACCCACCAGCATACCATGAGGGATGGATGATGGATGGACAGGAAACACTTTTCCATCAGATTCCAGTTCCCTGGCTAACCATGATACTTAGGTTAGTTTCTGCTGTTACCACCTACCACCTACTAACAACCCCGTAGCCCTCACCTATATACTAATAATTTACATCCATCTACTTACTTAGAAGGTACATATTACCCTACCTACCTACATAACCTGCCTTTTACAGTACAGGATATCAAGGTTAAACCTGGCATCGACTCAGTTGGGTTCATCTGCAATTGAGTCATAACGGGCTTCCAATGGATGGTTTGCTCTGGTGGCTGTGGGTTCACTCTGGGAGGGTCAGAGTAAACTGACACCCACCAGCATGGTTTTGATGTTCCAGATTTG
>Ga0116228_10004806_pt1 | contig 12016 bp, 12 predicted proteins | sample S1TSphfallax_2_FD_89694 | JGI IMG/M metagenome (GOLD analysis project Ga0116228, IMG submission 89694) | Host-associated microbial communities from peat moss isolated from Minnesota, USA - S1T2_Fc - Sphagnum fallax MG | ecosystem: Host-associated > Plants > Peat moss > Unclassified | place...
ACAACAACAACAACAACAGCAACAACAGACTTTTGTTCGTAATCTTTGACTGTTGTTGTTTTACTACTTTTCTTGTCAAGTTGGCCAGGGTTTACATCAAACAAACGGCGGTGAAGGAGGTTTCCGTGATTTGCAATATCCATCAATGATGCTCTGTATGTATGGACGTATGTATCCCGATCACTGGCTGCCTGGCTGCGTCCCCCTGTTTGTTTCCGCAGTCTCCGCTTCCACGTTCCGTGATTTGTGGCCGTTTCTTCCATGTGTTTTGACCTGTCTCTTCTTTGATCGCAGTTTTTGATCAGGCAGTTTACCCGATCCTCAATGCTTTGTGTGAGCAAGCTTTTCCTGACGATACGGTGATGGTGCGGGAACCGTGAAGAAAAAGGAGAGGAACAGAACAACTTCAAGTCGTCTTACAATCGACTTCTGACATCCTATTGCTTGCTTTGCTTCTTGGTTCGCTCTTCTGTCTTGTGCCCCGCCCTGGTGATCTATTGCTTCGTCAAGAAGTGCTAATTCAGTGCAATCTGCGATAACTGTAAGGAGCTCTCCTTTTTTTTTCTCTCGATAAAGCTTCTTCTCACGACGCTTGGTGTTCGGTGTTGCAACAGCCATTACACTTTCTCTCGGCGGGTATGCTAGTCAGCTCTCTCTCTCTCTCTCTCCTTCACTTTGCTCTCCTGGTCTTCGTGCTCGGTCGCGCTTATTTTCGCTACTTCTGCCAGGTTCTCTTTAGTGAACTGTATCTTCTCATACCTGTGTGGGAAGCGCCCATGTTTCGCACGATCCATTGACCAGTGCTTTCGGTCGTTTCCACTGGCTGGCTGGCTGTCTTCTTAAGGTGGATCTACTTTGCCCTGGTCTGTGTTTGGTGTGGCGGTTTACACGCATTCTTTTTTTTTTTGGGTCTTGCAGGAGATATCGTCGGTGGAGGTGGAAAAAGCCAGTGCAATGCCAGCGGGTGTAGGAAAGTGGAAGGACCTACAAGGATCGGGTGTAGAACCAGAACTCTCATGCTGCCCCACGTGTTGTAGATGATCTAGTTTTTGGCTTTCGTTCAAAGAAGGAAAGAAACCCTCGAGCATGGTGGAGAATGCAATGCCCTGTAAGGTGAGATGACTCATGCCCTACCTGTGAAAGATACCAGAAGAGGAATTACTTGTGTGAAAATTGTCCTAGTTTTGTGAGCTTCTCTCTCGACCCTCTTTGAAATTTTGAGTTGTTCTAGGAGCCTTACCCAACTGCACAACAACCCATCACAGCATTTTTTCCCCAATCTCAGGTTACTAGTGTCAATTGGCTTCAATGAGAAAAGCATCAAAGCTTACAGAAAGTTTCCTTGTGGCTTTCACACCAATTTAGCAGTACAGAGCATTCATCTCAGTGTGCAAAACATTTGAGCTGTACCATGTATGGTAAGGGAGACAATTACAGAAGAAAGTCAAATCATATGGTTATATGTGTTGCTGGTTTCTCAGCTGTGTAGAATGAAAATCCACCTGGGAAATTTTTGCATTCAGGGTTTCATTCCACACAGCTGAGATACCAGAAAAATGTCTATACAAGAGTTTGGGTGTTTATTGATCCAAATGCAGAATGTTAATTCACAAGCAAGATGAGCACAAGTCTTCTAACATGGAGAGGTTTTGGTATGGTGTAACAGCACTTTGACTTGTGTGCTTGTTTTTGGGGCAGGTTCTGTCTAATGGGCAAGATCCTTCTGTTGAATTTCTTACCACGCACAATGGGATTAAGGTGTCAGAGAGGATGAGAGATGTTTCATCTGTCCAATGGACCTGATTGCCTTTAAATGAGGCCTGGTGAATGCTGGATATGTTTGCAGTAAAGTCAAGAGAGACATCTATCTTGGAGTCCAAAATGTCTGCTACTAAATGCCCTGTCCGGAGCACTCTGGAAGAAATGTTGGACTCGATCAAAATGGTGAATGATGAAGATAGGGATGTCAGTTGCGACAACAAACAGAAAGACCTGCCACCTGCATTACCACAAAGGCCAATTTCGAGAGCTCGTTTGCCATCAACTGTGCGAGCCAGGAAAGCTCTTAGTCCAACTCTGGAGAATATTGTTGTACGTGGCAATGAAACAGGTGAAGTGACCAGTAGGACTGCTGATATCACTAAGGAAAGGTTGGTTGTGCATGCACCCTCTTTGTACAAGGATGAAACAACTGCTTCTGTCAAGAGCTTCAACAATTCAGAGGAATGGCAGCAGATGGAAGTTTTGGATTCTTCCTCTGCAGTTGCTAGAACTCATAGGCCTCCTGTTGAGAGTATGTCCTCATTCAGAAGTGAGGAAGATGATCATGTGTATGTGGCATCCCCTACCTTCATATCTGCTGTTGCCAGAAGTACAGAGAGGAGGGAAGCAGAAGGAGTAGAATATGGAAGAAATGGCACTCATGGAGATGCTGTGGAGACCATGGTCAAGGTGCATAGGAGCTCATCTGCTGACGTTCTTACACAATGCTCTGATAAGTCAAGCTTCAGTTTTCAGACATCACAGGACACTCCTGCCCCAGTTATCTCTCCTTCTACAGGGCACAAAAAGTGGAAGGATGATGGCACTCCCTGCCTCAGAAAGGTTTCTTGTATATCAAACAGCTCTGCACCATGGAAAGCCTGCATCTGTTTTCTATGATTGCATACCTTCAATTTTTCATTAGCAGAATCTTATGTGCAGGCAGTTCATTGTGAAGGTTTCAGGTGATCTTACAGGATCTTGTTTATTGTGCAGAATCTTCGTGTATGGTGCTTATCAAAGGAAAACATCTGGATTTCTGGGGTTGTCCTCTCTGCAGAAGACACACAGGCTGTCATTCGTACTTCTGATGGTCAAGTAAGGGCAGTCTCTTGAATTGTGTTTTGCACAGGATATCTTGAAGGCTTGAATGTCTCAGTAGATCCCTGTCTGAGAGCACTTTGGTCTGCAGATCATTACAGCAAGTTCAGGAATGCTTCAACCGGCAAATCCTGACATACTGGAGGGAGTGGATGACCTTATCAAGCTCAGCTACCTTAATGAGCCTGCGGTTCTTCATGATTTGACCCATAGATATGCACAAGACAAGATTTATGTGAGAGCCAATACCTCACTTATTCCTGCATCCAAAATTATTTGGGGTTATCCTTGTGCATCCACTACAAAAGAATATTCATCAACCTGCAAATATCTGTTTTCTTCATGGTGAATCTACAAGGGGACCGATTATGGATGTTTCCTCAGTTCTGGCATTCCAGATGGTTGCAAGAAGTTTTTTGCAGCTGCTCATGTGCCTTTCAGATTGGGCTTGTAGATATGCTAACCAACATTCCAATCGGTTGTGCAGACTAGGGCAGGTCCTGTTCTCATAGCAGTCAACCCTTTCAAGAAGGTGCCGATCTATACTGCAGATTTTGTTCAAGCTTACCGGAGAAAGACGGGGCCAAGCTTGCAACCTCATGTATACATGACAGCAGATACTGCCTTTGGAGCAATGGTCAGAGGTGTGATTTGTTGCACTGGCTATTGAGCGAACATAGTTGAGATAAAATAAATCATGTGTGATGTGAAGCGATTCTAGTGTCTAGATGCTGTGTCTTTGTAAAGCAGTATGTTGCTATCATTTGTCCTACGTGGGTTAAGTAGTGTTGCCTTGATTTTAACTCCAACATCATTTTGATATTTGCAGAGGGAATCAACCAGTCCATCATCATCAGGTAATTATACGGGTGATTTGACACTTCTGTTATTGTTATTTCTGTGCTCCAGCTGTCCTTGAAATGTTTTGATCCTTTTTGAACTTGAATTGCTATCTATACCGTTGCTACATATTGCTTCAAAGCTGTAGTGTAACTTTGTGCACAGCTCTCAATTACTTGTTCCTGACTTTCTGATTCTGTGTGTGCTTGAACATGACAAAATAGACTTACAAATTCTGCTTCAGTGGTGAGAGTGGTGCAGGGAAGACCGAAACTGCTAAGATTGCCATGCAGTATTTGGCTGCTCTTGGAGGTGGTGGTGGGCTTGAAGATGAAATTTTGCAGACAAATCCAATTCTGGAGGCCTTTGGCAATGCTAAAACTCTCAGAAATGACAATTCAAGCCGATTTGTAAGCAGTTTATTTACCTAACTTGATGTTGGTAGTTGACCATTGTTCCAACTTTGTGGCAGTATTCACCTCTTTGATTGTAAAAGACAGTGCTTAATTTTATCAAACATCAAATTGTGGCAAAGTCTGGGACTATGGATAAGCAATGAAAGTATACTAAGGTTCTCACTGTTAAAATCAATAGTAGAGATTAATCAGCTGCATGCATATACATAACTAGATGTAGAATTGCAACTAAGTGTAGTCACCTGCAAGGAATTTGTTTTTGGGGATGAGTTTGAAGGTACTTGTGAAGAGTACTTGCAAAGGGTGTGATTTTATTTCTGGCTTCACAGGGGAAATTGATTGACATTCATTTTGATAATTCTGGAAAGATTTGTGGAGCGAAGATTCAGACTTGTAAGCCATCTGCCATCTCTGTTATATTTCTGATTTCAGTTTTGATGTTTGTCTGAGCTGAAGGACCCAAGGCCTCTCATTCAATTGTGTTGCCACTTAGGTTTTGGTTCAACATCTGTTACTCTAACCTCATTTTCTGTTGCCCTGCACCTGGTGAACCTGCCTGCTCAATTCATCTGCAAGAAGATTTACTTGAAAAGGTGTGTGTACTCCTCTTTGGATCTGGTAGGAATCTTAGACTGAGTTCTTTCTTGTCCATTTACCTGTAGGAGCGTGACCTAAATTCACAGAGATCTGTGCCAAAAGGCCTAAGTTGCAGCTGGCTAGTTTTCATGAAATAAGAGTGCATTAGGATGTCATGTCACCAATGCTTTAAGAAGACCTCAGGTGTTATGTTTAGTTTTCCCCCTCCACCTTCTCTGATGTTCTTGCATTGAGGTTGATGTATTTGAGTGTTTGAGCTAAACATCCCTTTTTCTGATTTGGCTTCAGTCCAGAGTTGTACAACAAGCAAGTGGGGAAAGATCATATCATGTTTTCTACCAGCTCTGTGCTGGAGCTGATCCTGGTTTGCAAGGTGATTTTCTCCTTAGTTTGTGAGCTTCATCCAAGATAGCTCATTAATATAAAAGCCACCACTAGTGCAAAGAGCATTGGAGAGATTCTATGTCCTTATCAAGAATGCATGAGATTGATGAAGCAATTTGATTCTGGCAATGTGGAAGTGAGACTTCCACAGGAGCATTCCTAAAGGGAAAAAAGCAACTGTTTGACTCTTTGTTTTTGATGCTTCAGAGTGTGTGAAATTGCGGCCTGCTCAGGAGTATCACTATCTGAATCAAAGTGACTGTTTGTCAATTGACAACATTGACGATGCCGAGCAGTTTCATATCTTGAGGGTATGTTGAACTAACTGGTTGCACTACCAAGTGTGAGATGCAATCAATTTGGTTTTGCATGCCAAAATATTTCCTACAATAATTGCTTGTCATGTATTTGAAAGAAGTTATATGGTGATAGAAGTATCTGGATGAAGGAGAGCAAATTAGTGCAGGTTCTTTAGAATTCAGCGCTGATTACTGCCAGAAAGTGCGTTTCTTTCCCAAGACGGTTTGCTTGGGCTGTGAGGCTGGAAGAGACGGTGATGCTTGTGAACATGAGGGGTGCAGAGGGCTATGAATGTAGTGCAAATTAGCACAGAGGATCAGGTGGAGGTTTTTCAAATGCTTTCAGCTGTGCTTTGGCTTGGAAATATCACCTTTCACATCATGGAACATGACAATGTGGTTGTTGATGACAATGAGGGTAAGGCTGGAGATTTTGTAGCTCTGTGCTTTTGCTAAACTTCTGGTGCTATCATTTGAACAATGGGTTTACACAGGAGTCAACTTTGCTTGTATGGAACTCATTCGTTTGGATGAGGCCCATTTTACATGGTATGTTTTGGTTTACTGACTGGATTACACTGTCTTGTGAGGTTCTTTGTGCAGCGGTGGAGGTAGCAGCAGGATTACTCCACTGTGAGGTTAGTGAGCTAATGACAGCACTTTCCACACGCAAAATTCGTGCAGGGGGTGATGACATTTTACAAAGACTAACATATGAACAGGTTGGATACTCTTCTTGAATCCATTTCTTTTACTTCCTTGATTGCCTCTTTGCAACATACCTTTGACAAAGTAAATTGGGTCCCTGGTTCTTATCATCAAGTACTCAAAAGTAGGGAGTGGATAAGCCAGTTTGTGTTGTTGCTTGCAAAGCATGTATGTGACTTGTTGTGGAGACATATAGATGTAGTGATGTGAGTCAAGTGTTGCTGATGTGGTGTCTTTTGTATGTAGGCAATTGATTCACGAGATGCACTTGCCAAAGCTATCTATGCTAGCTTATTTGATTGGTTGGTAGACCGCATCAACAAATCACTGGAAGTTGGCAAGAGGCGCAGTGGCCGAACGATTAGCATCTTGGATATTTATGGCTTTGAATCATTTAAGGTAGAGATGATTGACTTTTCATGTGCATCAATGGTTTTTTGTGAGCCTCAAAATGTGACCACTCTTTGCTCTCTCTGCCATGAATAACAAGGTTTGCATGTTTCAGGAAGTGAAAGCAGAATTGTGGGTTTTTGCCAGGAGTGATGTATCAAAAGTACATTCTGGCATTGCACAGAAGCAGGTGGCAAATGGATTGCTACAGTGAGTTTCTAATCAACTGGTCAATACATGTATAATTGTGAATGCAGAGGAATAGTTTTGAGCAGTTGTGTATCAACTATGCAAATGAGAGGCTGCAACAGCACTTTAACCGCCACCTATTCAAGCTTGAACAAGAGGTTTGTCTTAAATTTGAATCTATTTCATAGTTGTGAATCATCATAACATCAAACGAATAGCTCTTCCACCCTGCTTTCCTTGTCCTTTGCAAGTTTTGCATCACTATCCATTCACCTTTATAACATTCCAGCACATTATTCATTCTTGTTATTTGCAGGAGTACACATCAGAAAACATTGACTGGACAAGAGTTGACTTTGAAGACAATCAAGAATGTCTGGATCTAATTGAGAAGGTGGGTTATTCAGACTGGAATTGTAATGTGTTGTTCACAGGTCATTGCTGATTTCAGATTGCTGGACATTTTGGATCTTCATTGTAGAGGCAGACACTCATGCTTCAGTCTTCCTCATCTTTGCTAATTTATTCATTATTCAAATGGAAACATCGTTGAATGGGAGGAAGAGTATTTAGAGTCATACTTTGGTTTTGCTGCTTTGCAGAGACCTTTAGGTGTGATATCATTGATGGATGAGGAATGCACTTTCCCAAGAGCCACAGATGTGACACTGGCTAATAAGCTGAAGGAACATCTGAGAGGAAATGCTTGCTTCAAAGGAGAGCGCAGCAAGGCATTTCGAATTTGTCATTATGCTGGGGAGGTAATGTATTGTCACTTGACTATAGTTTGTGTTTATGGTGTTCATGTTGTTTTGTTAGCCTTGTAGTAGCATTCACCCTGGAAGCCGAAGTGGATGTCAATGGGATGTCTAGTAACACCCTTATCTTCAACTAATTTAGTTGGCAATGTTCAGATACACAGAATGTGCCTTGGAGTCTCATTTTTTTGTCTGATTTTGGAAACCTGGATGCAGGTGATGTATGAGACAAGTGGATTCCTGGAAAAAAACAGGGACCTGCTGCATGCAGATCTGTTGCAGCTTCTTGCATCATGTGACTCCTTCTTGCCACAGCTATTTGCAGCTTCCATTGGAGAGGGTTCACAGAAAGTGCCCACTCCTACTCGCAGGGTTAATGGCACAGAATCTCAAAAGCAGAGTGTTGCAGCCAAGTTCAAGGTGTTCTTTTCTTACATTTTTAGTGTTCACTGTCTATCATGTTTTCTTCCCAAGGATCAAAGTGGAAGGGGCCAAGAATCCTGTTGATGAGTTCATTGATTCTGTTGTGCTGTCCATCAGGCTTCCTCTCCACGCAGTTTTTCCTCTCATCTTAACAATTTAACAAGGACTTATTGCACTGAATGACTGCGGGTGCAGGGACAACTCAACAAGCTGATGCAAAGACTAGGGAGCACTGAGCCTCATTTCATAAGATGTATAAAGCCAAACACACAGCAGCTCCCAAATGTGGTGGACCAAGAGCTAGTGCTGCAGCAGCTACGTTGTTGTGGGGTTCTAGAAGTAGTTCGTATAGCACGCTCTGGCTATCCCACCCGCCATTCACATGACCAATTTGCCACAAGGTGAACCACTTTCTGTCCTTGTGGTGAGGGTGTATGAGAGAACATTATTATGCATGTTGCTGCTAGTAAGTCTGCCAGCTATGCCTCAGCACCCTCAAGTGAAACTTGTAATGCAGGGGAATGTATATCAAGAGTTCTCAGAGCAGCGTAATCTGTACCATTGACTCTTCTAGTTTAGGATCTGTTGAGCATGTCTTCTGTCATCTGCTCCTGGTGTCCAATGAGGATGAAACTTGCAGTCTTCTTTGGTGTTCATGATGTGACAACTCTGAACTGCAGGTATGGCTTTTTACTACCAAGGAGCCTATCTTCCCAACATGATACATTGAGTGTGTGTGTGGCAATCCTGCACCAGTTTGGTATTCACGCAGAAATGTACCAAGTTGGTATCACAAAGTTGTTTTTCCGTGCTGGCCAGGTATCTTTTAGACTCTTGTTCACACTTCCTGTTTCAATTACTCTTGTCATATGTTATGTCCACTGGAAATGGATTGCTTCATATCATTTTTCATCTGGGCAATCTCAATATTGAGAGAATTTGTTGGTGTGTTTCTGCAAAAGAAGGGTGTCATCTTCTCTTCCTGATATGTAATGCTTGGTATCATGTTTCCTTTTGGAATTTTCTTTGAGAGGGTTGTTGATTTGTTCTGCAATTGGAAATTGTGTTGAGGTGCTGTTTGTGTGGCTTATCTGCTCTGATGAGTCTACATATGGGCAGCCATGTTTAATATCCTTAGTTGTGGCAACTTGCTTAAAAAGAAGCTGAGAATCCATGGCAAATTGCAAATATCCAATCTATTATCTGATCTGCTGCAGTTTTGTTTTACCTCTACCTTAGTAGTGATGACTTGTTTGCAGAATGAAAAAATGTTGTCCTTGATAAACATCACTCCTGGAAGTTGTGAAAGCTGATTATGGTTTATGAGATTTGTGATGCAGATAGGAATGCTTGAGGATTTGAGGCAACGAACTCTTCATGGTATCATTGGTATTCAGAAGGTATACAAGGGTCACAAGGTTCGATGTTATTATCGGCAGCTGCGGAGTGCTTCAGTAGTACTGCAGTCTGGTAGGGCCTTTCTTGATACATTCTACTATTCTTTGGTTCATTTCTTTGAACTTTCCATGGATGTTGTAGATATTCTTGATAGCTTTTTCAGTGTGTACTTGTAGAACTGATGACTTGGTCATGGGCAGTTGTAAGGGGTGCACTGGCAAGGCGGCAGTATAAGGATCTCCAGCAAAGACATCATGCGTCTGTTATGATTCAAAAGTATGTGAGAACACATGTGTTGCGTCATTCATATCTACAAACACGAAAGAAAGTTGTGCTAGTGCAAGCAGGTACTTGACTATCTGGGATCAAACTTCAACCTTTCTGGCTTCTTGTCTATCTTTTTTGTGGTGCCTGTTTTGTAACCGTTTGAACTCTTGGATTCCACAGTGGTTCGGATGTGGTTGGCAAAGAGGCGGTTACAATGCCTTTCATGTGATGTGGAGGATCAATTAGCAGCTGATGCAGCAGTGAACAAAGCAGGGGATGATTCTGCACATGTTGTGGAAGCCAACACAGACCAGGATAAATCAGAGGAATCAATTGAGGCATGCAGTGTCTCTACTGTGCCTTCTCTAGTTGAGGCTGTATCATCAGAGGTACTATATCTGTGTAAAACTCTTTTCCTTTTTATGGGAAACTTATGAACAATCTTGGATTGAATGGTGTATAGTCTCTTTACTGGTCATGGCATGCATTGTGTTTTGCCTGTGAAGCAGGTGGTTATGGAACCGACAATCAGGGTGAAGCCCTCATATCTGCTAGAACTGCAAGGGCGTGCTGTGATGGCTGAGAAAGCAGTAAGGGAGAAGGAAGATGAGAATGTCATGCTTCGTCAAAAGCTGCAGCATTATGAGGCTCGGTGGTTGGAATATGAGGCAAAGACTTCTTCAATGGAGGAGTTGTGGCAGAAGCAAATGACCTCATTGCAGCTCAGTTTGGCAGCTGCCAAAAGGAGCCTGGCTGCAGTTGAGCCAGTGCCACATACGCCCAAAAACAAGGACGAGACTATGAATGTCTGCATCAGTGCTGGGAGGCATCAGAATCATGCCACCAGACACATGCTGGCTCATGATGAAGATGATTTTGACTGGGATGATGACACGACTGTTGGCAATAAGAGCCCTGATCTTGTTTCCAAATGCCATCAGCAAAAGCCAGAGTATATGTATGGAGCTGAGGTTGAGGCTGGCCGTTCAGTGGTTGGTCATCTTGTCAGGGAATTTGACCACCGCACAGAAGTCTTCAATGATGATGTTGACTTTCTGGTAGAAGTGAAGTCAGGTGTGACTGAGGCAAGTCTGAGTCCTGAAGAGGAGCTCCGAAAACTGAAGGCAAGGTTTGACACATGGAAGAAGGATTTCAAGGGGCGGATGCGAGATACAAGGCTAGTGCTTCAGAGGCTTTCCAATGTGGAGTCAAATGAGAGGGCAAAGAAGAAGTGGTGGGGGAAGAGAACCACTCCTTGAATTTTGATTTGGATTAGTCATTCTTCATGGATGCTGACCATATCAAAACTTTTCAGGTGGAACCCTTACTGGCCTGGCCCCCTCCGTCCTGGTCTCCTTGACTTCTACTGTACAATTATCATCTTGGTAACAAAACTTTGCAGGACAATACTGAAGAATTCAGTATCTGGCATTTTATCAACTGCTTCTAAAGGCTCTGCAGTCATAAGCAGAAATTTTCTGTCAGAGGTAGATTTCAGGGTTCCCCAACTTTCTTATATGGGAAAAATTAGTGAATGAGTATAAAGAACCTTCTTTTTGCCAGATGTGTATCTGAAAAGGCCCCATCAGATGGACGACTGTAAATATGAATTCCAGGTACCAACCGTTGCACTAGGAAGTTGGAGTCGCCAGAGATGTAAGAGCTTTGGTAAGGGCAAGATTCTTTCAGCAATCTATGGGAAACATGTCTTTAACTACATGATTTCTCATGCAAGTCTTTTTTTGTATGACTACCCATCATGTGATGCTCCTTCAACAAGTGAATTGTTAAGTAATTTCAAATTAGGTGGAATGAGAAAAAAAAAACCCCATATTAATTCTGACTGAACTAAAATATGGAATGAAGCAATGAATACCGATGGAGTGTTTTACACCTTATGATTCACCATTGAAATTTGATCTGCTTGCAATTTCCCTTTAGATTCTGATGCAGAATTAACCCAAGATCTTCGTTGGCATGTTCAAAATCTGCAGAGTCCATAGATGCAAAAATGGCACTAGATTTGTTTACTTGTTTACTTGTGGCAAACTAAGGAGTTAAATTATTGCATGTGCAGTTACTGCAAGTGGGGAGTATGTTTGGCTGTTTACTCTTTCTAACTGGTTCTAAACTGTTTCTAAATTCTTAACAAAAATGACTAGAACTTGAGGTTTTAGAAATCCAAAGAATTTGTCTCTATACTGGATTAAAGATTGCATCAAAAACAAAAGAGAAGCAAAAGTTTAAAAACTAAGACCAAAGGTTCGTTTTGAAGTCAAGTACTGAACAATTCTAGTTCAAAACCTTCAAATTAATGATTCAAACCATGTGGATGGTGGACATCCTTTAATTAAGGATGGTTCTTTGTTTGTTTTGTCATGTCATGTTGAGATCTCATAAACCACAATGGCCCTCCCTGCACTCTGAGTATTGTTGGAAAGTACTCAATAGGTGGGTTCATATTGTTTACACTTGTGGTGTAGGA
>Ga0116228_10004808_pt1 | contig 12014 bp, 12 predicted proteins | sample S1TSphfallax_2_FD_89694 | JGI IMG/M metagenome (GOLD analysis project Ga0116228, IMG submission 89694) | Host-associated microbial communities from peat moss isolated from Minnesota, USA - S1T2_Fc - Sphagnum fallax MG | ecosystem: Host-associated > Plants > Peat moss > Unclassified | place...
CCGTGTCTTCGGCTACCTCTGAATCTTTGCTTTTCTCTGCATCTTCTCCGCCCGTCATCCTTTGTGTTGATTGCTCTGAGCAACGAGATGCTCAAAGCCCTACGCGCTTGCATTACAACATGTCAGGGGGCACCTATGCATCGGTACCCCAAGCAAATGCTCGCCTCGCTTGTCTTGCCGTGTTTCACATGCATGCAAATATCGAAATATGACCACTAGCGTATGGCTGGAAAGAGAGAGAGCTTCGAGAGAGACGACAGTGGCAGTTACCGCGTCATATGATCGCCAAATGCATTCGAATAAAGCTACGAAACAGGTGGAGACGAGAACAAACAATGCGCCTCAGATATACAGCAGGAGCTCCCCGCCCCCCTGCAGAATGCGGTATGCTGTAGAGCTCTTCGCAGTCTTTGAGGCGAAAGGAGGTTAAAAAAATGATCGGAGTCAAAAAGACGAGAACAAAGAAGTGGGTAACAACAAAACGAGGACAACCGTTGTAGCAATGCAGGGAAGCATTAAGCCTCATGAAACCAACACCTAAAATGCGATGGGCTATGTAATAAGACGATAATGCAGGAAAAGGAAAGCAGTTGACAGGGGGAATAGAAGAAGAGACTCCGCGTGTCCACAGGCCGGTCCGCCCTTACTCAGCCAAGGAATCACAATGCAGCAGCAGCAGAACGTTTGGCCGCCAACACAACACAATGGTGAAATGTCAATACCTACTACGGTGGAGGAGGAGAGAGAGAGAGAGAGAGAGAGAGCAGAAGAGGAAACAGAAAAGGGTGGGTTGGTGCGCGGGAACGGAGATGGACCGCGGACGGTGTCAGATCGTTCGGATCTGGCCGCGCGGGAAAAACTAAGCTCTTCTGCCCGCTGTGTGTTATTTGCCCGGTGCTCAGCTCTCGAGTCCCCTTCCTCCCGCGCAGCAGCGTAGCGTGACTCGCCCCCCACGCACGCTTTTTGGGCCTTTTGCGTTCGCTCTTGTGGCCGCAAGGCCCGCAGGCCGGGTCCAAGCTACTTTCACACGATACGAAAACCAGGATCAAAAGTTTGGGTGGGGGGGGGGACCTTATCCCCTTAGCAACTACATACTGGTGTGGTGGTAGTTTCTGCCACTGGCCTAAGTGTGAATAGGATTCTGTCCACGTGTGAATAGGACTTTGTAACTGCTCCAAGTGTGAAACAGAACCCTGGCTATAGAGCCCAATTGTGAACAATATATTTACAATACTAAATTAATTTTCAGTGACCAAAAATAAATAAAATTCAATGTCTCCCATACCTTAGGACTAGGGAGGTTTTCTTCTTCTTTTTTTTCCCCTTGTTTTCATCAATTTTGTATTGTAGTTGAGGTGGCATTTATCATAAGCAGACCTAGCCAAATTTGGCTATTAACAAAATATGAAAGAAAATGTTTTTAACATCCTTGTATGTTTTGGGCTGCCTAGTTGAACCATGTGTAGAAATCTAGTGTTTCTTCTTGAATTTTTTACAATTTTTCGGTGATTTTTTCTTAATTGTTAAATTTGCAACATTGTTTTTCAAATTTCATAACAAAAAAGGCTACTTGGCTTTTTTTAATTATGAAATCACATCCAAGAAATCCCGCTTGTCAAGGGTTTTCTAACAATATGAACTCCATGATTTGGGAGATTTCAATGTGATAAACAAACAAATTGCCTTCCTTAAAAGATAGATAGTTGTTGATTTATTTTGCATGCATTCACTTGGAACAATTTTTATTTTTAAAAAAATTTATTGCATAATATATTTGTTTCTCCCTGCTACAAATGGGTTTCACACTAATATGCATTATCATTGACAATCAGCTAATCAATTCATGGAAAAATGAATTGACATTGTAAAAATTAAGTTCCATTCAAATTAAAATATTGAATTACATTGCATGCAACTTCGTTTGAAAATAGATTGAATGCAATTTGAATTGAAACTAAAAATTCAATTCAACAATTGAACTAAGATTGAATTCAATTCAATCTCAATTGAAGAGAAATGTGATGCAAATTAGTGGAGAAATATTGAAAATCTCTCGTGAATATGGCACATTGGGGAATTTTTTTATAAAAATCATTGAGTTGAATAAAGTTACAACTTTTTCCTTTGAAGCTCCTTAATTAGAACTCATGTGTGAATTATATGAACTCAATAGCATGATTCATGATTTCATAGTTTTGGAAGTTTAATCTCAGAAATTTTAAACATTTGGATTTAATTTTTGGTCATCAATCACAAAGTAAATTGTAATGAAAAGAGTGATGCTTCCTCTCAAAAGTTCAGGTTGTGTACACTTTCCTTGGAGGATCTTGTCACTTCCTCTCTCTTGCTGACCCCCCCAATCAATGACACAGATTCTGATCTGACCTGTATCAGGTGGGTTGGATGCTCTGGTGAAGGATCCTGAGTCTTTCATCTGTAAACTCCATGTTCAGTTGTTGGAAGTTGTACTGCCCATCCGAAATCACCCAGGGTTCATGCACTGTGATGTGACTCTTATCAATTCTATTGCATCCATCATTACACATATCTATATAGGTGTGGGGAATGTAAATGGAAGCAGGATGCCAGGGGTTGGTGGTGTGGGATTGCGCCTCATTGGGCAACCTCTGGAGGAGTCTTCCATTTCCATGATTGTGGAGATGGGGTTCTCTCAGGTAAGGACTGAAGAAGCACTCAGCCAAGTTGATAATAACAGTGTGGAAATGGCTATGGAGTGGCTGTTCAGTCACCCTGAGGAGATCCTGTAAATGAAATATCAGGTTCTCATGTCTAACCTCATTTTAGCTCTTGTAAATTGCTGAGCTGATGATCATTGTATGCAAATGCTTTGTGCTCCGTACTTTTTTTTGAGCCAAAGAGATGGTGGCATGGGCTCACAGGGGTCATGCTGCTGTTCTGCAGTCTAATTCCAAATATGAGTCTGGGTTTGTTTGTTTCTGGTTGAAGGTGGTTGGGGCTCATTCTGCCAAATCATTTTTCTGCAGGAGGATGATGAGCTAGTGCAGGCTCTTGCCATGTCACTGGGTACTGATGGAGTACAATTGGCAGAATAAAGAGATGGAAACAAAGGGAAAGAGGTTGTTCTAGAAGAGGAAGTTGTGCATTTACCTTTACTTGAAGATATGCTCTCCACATGCATGAATCTTCTGCAGGAAACAGCTGCAGCGGCATTTCCAATGACAGATCTTCTGGTCACCATGTGCAATCATAATCATGGTGAAGATTGCCTGCAGGTCATTTCCTACCTCATCCAACATCTGAAATCTCATGCAGCAGATCTGCGTGTAGATGATTAAAGTCCTCTTCCACCATGTCTCACACACTTGCATTGGAACTGAATGAGAATAGCAGTGCTCGAGAGATAGCAGCAGAAAATGGGCTCGTTAGGATAGTCTTCAACTTCCTACAGAGCTTCAATCCTCCAAAGGACACTGTGAAGCTAAGTGTCCCTAAATGGGTCACAGCACTTTTGCTTGTGTTGGATCATCTGCTTCAATAGAAAGTGATGATCCATGCTGATGCACCAGGTGGAGCAGCTACAACTGCTGCCACCAGCAGCTGTGTGGCTGTGAAGTCAAATCTTGCTCTGTCTGATGGGGAAAACCCTGAGGTTGAATTTGAAAGGGACAAAAACCTTCTTGTTGGCATTCTGCGGAGGCCAACAGGATACATGACAACTGATGAGCAGTGGACCACAGCTGTTGTTACTAGTTTACTTCACATGCAGCTGCCATCAGCAACTCCACAGGCAGTACTCCAGCTCTATGCCTAGTTGACAAAAATACACGTTATTGCACTGCAGTTCTTGGATGCTGGTGGGCTGACTGTTTTGTTAATCCTTTCAAGAAGCTCCATGTATCCAGGACTTGATGTTGTTGCTATGGAATCAGAGATTTGCCATACCTTTTCATTTGACAATGGTCATGTATCTCCCTGCATGTTCTTGACTGCCATGGCACCTATTGTGTGGAGGGATCCTGCCATTTTCATGCAGGTGGCAGCTATGGTGTGTCAAATTGAGACATCCCACCATGATATTTGCCAAGGGGAAGGAAAGGGAGGTGGACAAGAACAAGGACAAGGACAAAGAAAAGGGTAAGAGAAGCTAAAAACACAGGATAAAGACCTTGAGAAGGTGAAAAGTTGTAACTGGGGCATTGACATGGAAACTTGGGCTTTGTGTGATGGAAGCTTACCAGCCCATGATTTTTCCAACAACTCTGCTAAAGGACACCACTATAGAAGGGTCCCTCAGTGCTTTTCACAGTTAATTGATCAGTTGCTGGAAGTTTTTCTTCATTTTCCCTCTCATGTTGTGGCCCAATCATGTGCAAAGAAAGAGGATTTATCTGGAGGATTTGGAGGTAAAATAATAACAGTACAGCTATGGAGGTAGATAATTTGGATGTTAAAGGCAAGGGAAAGGTCAAGGCAGCTATCTCCAAACACTGAGACCTGTGATTTTGCAACTTCCAAAGGTCTGCAGCCACTGGACACAATGTTATGGATGCTGGCGGATGCGACAAACTTGATGTTTTCTTCTCGTGCTTCTGCAGGGAATGCCCAGGCCCCAGGATTCTCATCAGACATGGCAAGACTGATGGATTCTGGGGTGGTATGGATGCTTACAGATAACTCTCCAGGTACGGAGGTCAATTACCACCATTTATATGATGGACCAAAGTCCTTTTGATGGTAGTTCAATTCTGATAGCTTATGGATACCATCAGGTACTCCATTGGATCAGGTGTTGTGACAGACCCTTCCAAGGATGCAAAACTTAACTGATGATTGCAGGTGGATGAACCCAGGTAATTAATTGACTTTGACCACCCGAGGCACTGAAGTTGTTGAACACACTGACTTGCATTGTTTGCCAATCATAGCTTTTTACTATTTAGGATTGCCATTTTGCCAACATTAGGCACTTTGTGCTCCTGCACATGATCTATCATGGTTTTAGATGGACTTCTAACTAGCCTACTATATCCTTTTATCAACACACTGTTCACTAATATTTTGGATCAAGTATTCTCAGATTTATCTTTTTGTTAGATTGTGTACTGAGACAATTAGCGGACAACCTGTGATTGTGGATCATGTATATCCATGTCCGGACCATAGAAGTGTCTGTGTAGATGTCAAGCAGGGATGGCTATAAGGATTGATCTGGCACTTTGTTAACCAATGAACTGATGCTGTCTGTGTGATGGATAATTGTAAAATGTTCTTTGTACACAGGACTGGGATGATTATTGTCCTTAAACATTCTTGTGCTGTATGATCTTACCATGGACTCCAAACCCTCAAGAAATTTTCATGCAGTTACGGACTAAAGGTATCATATGCATGATAAAATATACAGCTTGAACATTTTTGATATTGTTGTCTATGGTTTGTTCTCAGAAAGTATTGAGAATTGGCATTTGATGGTGGTGTGATATAACTGCATTCCTTCTTATGTACCAAAAACAACTTCTTTAGTCAAACTTGTAGGCTCTTAGTAGGAGGATTGCCCAGATTACACATCTTAGTCCCTCCTATTTTTGTCATTCGAGTGCTAAAACTTGCACATTGAAAACAAATTGTGTGCAATGTTCTTATTAGCTCTTTGATGCACAATGCATTAAATGTCAATGTCAGACTTCTCAACAATTTGAAACTGATGTGTCCAGGAAAAAGTTTTGCATCTTTGCATACAAAACAAGAAATCTTGGAGACCTGTCTCAAGATGAGAGCACCTGTTTTGCTCTCTTACAAAGCGGATGATCTGGGAACATCGGTTGGCAACCAAAAGCTCTTAAATCACCTGCTAGACTTGTCATAGAATGATCATTGTGTGATTGTACTGAGGAGCCATATACAGTTTGCTAGATGGTTTCTTACATCCATATTGTATAGTTCTTCTTTAACCTCCTCACATCAGAGCAAAGGATGGGCAAGAGATGGAGGTGAGGGAGGAGTCAGGTTGGACAAAGAGCTTCTCCAGGCTCTTTGTTCCCCTTTGTTTACTATCTTGCACTGTTTTTTTGAGTAATTAGCAGATAATGATACTATCTATTTGCCTATAATTTGAGCAGATACCAATATGCAAACTTAAATACACCCACCATCAGGAGCTGATGAAGCCATGGGGAGTAGTCACAGCTAGTCACTGACATAGGTGATGGCCTGGTACTTTGTGATTGACCCAAGGTTCTGACTGCACTCATTCTTGTGATGTTTGTTTTGGTTTGACCAGAACTGATAACATAATTTACCTTGTAAGTGTCTTTGTGGAGTTTACTCTGCAATCTCATATACAGGTTGTGTGAGCAATTTAGTTCTAGGAATGTGTTGGGTGGGAATGTGCTTCCAACAGTGCTGAATATATGATGTTCAGTGTTATGGTTGGCTGCCAACAACATATGACATTCCTTTCATGATCAACAGGACTTCCTGTTTATAACCATTCCTTTGATCTATTGTCTCAGTCCTTCAAATGCTATCTGATGAGTGATTGCCTTCTTGGACAGGTTGCTTCCTTTTGGAAATACCTTAATTGAGATGTACTTTTTTTGCACCTTGTTCTGGAATGACAAGGTCAATTCACAAAATAAGTTTTGGTTGTGTCAATGATCGCACATGTGGACCTTGAAATTACATGACAATGTAACTTGGGTGTACCAACAAGAATGTTTCTTACTCTGTTGATTGAACTGAGTTGGTCCATCACACAGCTGTATTCCACTAGCAGCTCACATGAATTGCCCACTACCAAAATCACTCAGAAGAAATTATCTTGGAAGCAACAAATTTTTGCCTCCATCCTCCCTATCTGCACATCTATAATGTAGAACTATAATTGCAATTTGGTGGTCTGCAAATCATGAGTCTACTCTTGAATGAAAGAGAGTGAGTGTTACTGGTGGCTGGACTCAACTCCTGAGTCCTCTCCATACTGGTAACATGGCCTTTTGAAAGATTTTAGAGTTTCAATGGTGAATACTTTTTAGATCTATCCTTGTTACCAGAAACCAATCTATTTTGGAGTTGGAGTTTGATCTCACTACAGAGCTATAGATCACTGGTTTTCCTTGGCTTCATCGTTGGCAACAGCATCTGTCTGTAAGACTCGCTGTTTTGCAGTCCATAGGCACATTCACTATTGTTCTGAACCTCAACAGCATGAAGGTTGCTTAAAATTCTATTCTCATGTGGGTTCCACCTCCAATTCATGGGCAAAAGGTCTGCACCCCATCTTGTCAATAACATGAATAACATTTAGAATCTTGTAATCACCATCTAGCCAATTAGAAGATGTGTAGCATCCAGAAACTTGTACTCAGGGACCTCAAGATTTCTAGGTGCAGGGCCTTTGCGTACACGGCCAGAGATATCATAATGAGAACCATGACATGGACAGAACCAACCCCCATAATCTCCTGCATTAGGCAGAGGCACACACCCTAGGTGTGTACACACCCCTATCACCACCAACCACTTAGGGTCTTGCACACGTGCAGAATCTGGCTCTGGGTCTCGAAGCTCCGAAATGTTTACACTGTTGGCCAGCTTGATGTCAGCCTCTGTGCGGTGGCGAACAAACACAGGTTTCCCTCTCCATTTCACTGTCACAGTTGATCCTGCCGCCACATTGCTCACATCCATTTCCAGTGAAGCCATGGCCAATACATCCTTGCTGGCCGACATTGATAGAATGACCTTGACAAAGAAAAGGCGCACTCCAGCTGCTAGCATAAAACGGCTCATTGTGAGGACAAAGTATGTGTATGCCTTTTTGCTAGGGTCACCAGGGGGATGCCGGGGGTTCACTGAATCATCATATTCTATCTTGTTGGTTGGGCTCTTCAATGCCACTATAGTTGGAGGTATCACATTGGACTCCCCTTTGTGTGACAATGAGCTCGAAGAGGATTCTGTGTCCAACAAAACAACAATCCAAGAACAAATGTATTAGCACACTGCATCAAGTTTGCTATTACAAGTGCAAGAACTTGATCAAAGAGTTTCTTTGTGATCCATTCGCTTAGGTTACCAGATAATCTAAAACTCTGCTACTTCCTTGATCCCGTGAGAATAAACTCCTTTTCTGACAGAAAAAATAGGTTGTATCTCTTTGCTCAAACTAATTTCCAGAAGACCTAGAAATTGTCCAACTGCATTGGCACTATTGTACTACATGCACTATTTTTTTCCCATGCAGATCCAAGACCTTTTGCAGGCATCACAATAAGGTGTAATCCTTTTGGATGATATGAGGCAATTGCACCAAATTGCTCCAGACAAAAATAAATTTGGAAGCAAGCCACAGTGCATGCAAGTTGGCTCATGATCAATCAACAAATTTGTCAAGTGTCTCATTGGTCCTGTCAACAAGGCTTTTCAGTCTGCTTATGTGCATTGACAACTATGTGTTGCATTATGACAAAGTTGTCTACCTCTCACATCTATTGGTTTCCTCTGTTTCATAAAGTCTCCAGATTACAAGTTTTCACTGCACTGCATTAGTGAGGAAACAACAGTAATTGATGTGCATTGCACTGCTCAACACAAGATCTTTCTTGGATTCAATAATATACCAGATGTGACAGTCAAAACTGAGGAAGTACAAGCCTAATTGGTGGGGAGAAGTGCTACACAAATGTTGATGGCAGACTACCAGTTGAAAAGGAAGTAGAACTCCAAGGCCATCTGGACACGCATGCAATTGCACCATAGGTTCGTAGCTCACTATGCAAATGAACCCGAAGCTGTTTGTTGCTAACATCATCCTGGTTGATAAACGAGCCACCGGCGTCGCATGGTCGACTGTCATAATTTATGCACTTGACATTGCTAACTCTACAACACGGGTCCGAGTAAATTCTCGAAGCAGAATTTGCAAGTGGTAGCAGCGATGCGGAATTATAAGTAGAAGAAGAAGAAAAGAGCCGGAAGATTGAACTAGGCTGTAGCCTTCTGCCCACAGCTCGCAACATGATACCCCGTACTCCTACACCTCACCTTCACTCAATTGCTATGAAATAAAACTTTCGTGTTGCCACCACGCAAAAACCCAAACATAAATTATAACATCAGAGCTAATTTGTGAATATAATGCCTTCTACAACTCGCAACATTTTCTCATAGTTTTGAGAAACCCCAGTGACTCAGGGATGCAAGAAAAGAGAGAAAAACCAAAGGACCTCTTGAACTAACTGCCCTGCAAATCAGTTATTATCTTAGCAACGTGATTGGTGAAACGTATCAAGGTTTGAATCCTTAACGTGGCGTCATTCCATTAGCACAGATGCTCCCAACGCATTACCTAGTGCGGAGTGACTTCACAAAACTAAAATTATCCCCGTGGCTACCAGTTCAAGTCTTGGGTCGCGCACATGAAAGGGGAGGCAGGCAAACAAAATGCGCAAATGCACACATGGTCTGCCCATCTTTTTAGCTGCTCCATCTAATTTTCTCTCCCTGCCCTCTACGCAATTTCTTGAAAACAATTTTCTCTCCCTGGCCTCTACACAATTTCTCAAAAGCAAATTTGGAGAATGCTTCTGCAAGTCCAACAGATCCATCACTTAACCACTTGCATCTCTTGTTTGGCTTACCGTCCGCCCCTGGCTTCTTGCAAGCTGCTGACCTCAGTGTGGGTGGAGTCTTACTGACTTGAGAAGAGTTGCCTGCAGATGGAGGAACCTGTCTTTCTGGAGAAGGAGGAGCATCATGTTCTTCAGTATCCTCCAAGTTGACTGGCTCCTGCGCAGATCCACCCATCAAGTCAATTTGTACACTATTGTCCATGCTTCCAGTAGGGCCACAAGCTTCGGCAGTCTTGCGATCCATCTTTGTTCGTGGAGGAAGCCCATGTGCTGCCTCCACAACAAGTTTGCCATCTCACAGACGGCCATGCCACTCCGGAATTTGAGGTCTCAAAAATTGAGCTGTCACCGATGAATTGTACGAGCTTGGCAAGTTGGTTTGTTTAAGATTGTCCGATTATCCTTTGATGTGTTCGGTTCACAGGTATAATCGGATTGCTTGTCTGCTGCATAGATCGCGGTGGGAGTTTGGCGGAGCATGCAGAGCATTCCTTTCTTCCGTGTCAGACATAGTGTGCTTCGTTCCAGCAACAAGTATTTGAGCAGCAAAAGGTGCTACATCGTTCTCGGAGTTCTACAAGGTGAACAAGTGTATCTCTCTGCCGTCATCAATTTGATTGTAAGCGAAGACGAAATGTATGTTGTCTTTTTGTTTGCGACTGTTGTGCAGCTGCTGCCGTGTTTTCTTTCTTGTTACACCGACATCTCTTGTAAAATAGATCAGGACACTGACATCAGATTTTTGGCGTAAGTTACTTTGGTAGAAAGCTTTCTAAGAGCTAAGAGCTAGAGTTGACGGTGCGAAGAGTGAGAGCTAGTCTTATGTTGTTTTTCTTTACGATGTACAGCTTCTGTGTAGGATTGTTGGCCGTGTTTCTGTGTTCTCTCTATCTCTCTCGCTCGTGTTGTGCTGTCTTGAAGCGATTTTCGTGTGCTTTCTTCCTTGAAGCCTTGTGAAACCCTAGTCAGGTCAAAATTTATAATTTAGTAGAAGTCTTTCTTGTATCGATGGAATGTGCGTTTGCTTGTTCTCGTGCAGGGGCATGCTCTTGCATCTAAGTTTATGCTCTGACCCCACGGAATAATATGAGTGGGAACCAACTGGTGTAGGCTCCAAAACCTCTGCTTTCAGAGCCAGTGCATTGCACTTCGTCTCCCCCAGCATTGCAGGCGCTAGGGCTTGATTTCATTTTCCCACTTTTTCATTGTTTTTCTTGCAACTGGTTTTCTCTTATTTGCCTGATGGACGAGGATGGCGGAGTGCAACTCCCTTTGCCAAGTCTTGCAAGAGAGATGTCCAGGTGTGAAAATCAGAGTTGATGACATCAAGAATTTGGTGGATGTGGGATATGACACAGAAACTGCACTTGCAGCAGCCTCTAAGGATTCCTTCAACAAAATGCTTCCTAACCAACCCGGTGTTGTGTACGCACTCATCAAGGCATTCAGTCAACCTGCAGGTATGCTGCCCTATTAAGGGTTTGCTATGTTGTCACTCATGTTCATGGCTGCAGGTGATTGTTAGTATGGATCGTTGCACTTAGGTTTTTGAAGTTAGGGCTTCTTGCCTTTCACAGGTAGAATAAGCCAGTCCAGTGTAGGTTTCTTCGCTACATTTACCCATTAGGGTGTCAGATAGTGCGTCATGGAGAAAGTCTGGCAATTGTCAAGCATCCTTACTGTTGTTGGCAAACCATATCAATGAAATTAGGAAAAGAAGAAACCAGTACCATCAGGAATTGTGAGCTCAAATGTCAATGAGAGGATTGATTTGACATGTACTGAGGATTCTGAAGCCTTTGGGTCTTTGTTGGTTAGGTTTTAAACCTTTATTTGATTTCTTATCATGTCTCATTTTCATTTGCTCCATGCTTGGATTTGCTTATGGCTTGCACATGATTCTTCTGCATATTTATAGCCAGTCCTTCTTTGGCACATTTTCTGATCTTTTCAAATTTCTGACCAATTCACTGTATTCCTTTTGTAGCTGCACTGTGCTTTTAGGGTTTTGTGTTTTCAGTCACTAAAGAACTCCAGTATGTATTCTCTTACAGTGAGTGGTGTGTGTGCAGAGGAAGAGCCACCTTCAAAGAACGCAAAAGTGGTCACCAGATGAACACCAGTCCTTGGATCCAGTTAACCAGATAGAGTCTAAAGTTGCTGCCAGGTATGACTATTTCAAGAAACTGTTGGAAGCTCCTCTTGAGCTTCCCAAAAGTACCCAAAGATCTCTGGAAATTTTTGTCCCTGAGAAAAGAAAAGCTCCCACTCATACAGGAGACAACTTACTGGAATATAAACGAGTCTGAGCTTGTGAAACTTTCTTGTACCGCAAGGAGAGTTACCCTTGGCATTGTTTCTCAAAAACGCATTCTCCCAAATGAATACTCCCTGTCCAGC
>Ga0116228_10004809_pt1 | contig 12013 bp, 8 predicted proteins | sample S1TSphfallax_2_FD_89694 | JGI IMG/M metagenome (GOLD analysis project Ga0116228, IMG submission 89694) | Host-associated microbial communities from peat moss isolated from Minnesota, USA - S1T2_Fc - Sphagnum fallax MG | ecosystem: Host-associated > Plants > Peat moss > Unclassified | place: USA...
TGTTGCAATGACTATGAAATGTTATAAAATTTGCTAGAGCCATTTCCACCTTGTGAGCAATATAGTTTTTTTTTTTCATGATTTGGTTATTCATTTTGCAATGATAGAAAAGAAACATGATTACCCTTGAACTCACGAGCACAAAAGTCTTTCAAGCTTGTGATTAGATGGGAATAATAAAAGCAATGGTCACCCCTTTCCTTGAAAGAATTAAGAAACAACAATTTTTTATATCAAAATATCTCACCAAACGTTCAAAATGTTTCTCATTTTTTTAGTTTACATGATTTCACAATCTAGTTGAAAATGAATGAGACTTGAACTTGCTTGCCATTGCCAAAATTTGAAAATTCAACATTTCATCCAATAATTTTCTTAATTTCAACCATTTAAAATATAGTTTAATTAATGTTGAATCTATTAATATATTACAATACTTCATTATCCTTTACATCAAATCCCACATTTGAAAATGAAAAAGGTTAAATACCTATTAAGAAATAGGTTATTAAATTATTTTAATATAGATCATGTATGGAGATGAAAAGGCAAATGTTGATAAAGTTTCTAAAGAGCAATTAGAGTCTTGAAGTTGTTAAGCAAGAAGGAAATCTAGTGAAGCTCTATGATGATGACAACTTTTGAACAAAGAAGTCTTACACACCAATTTTGTTCCAAGTTAGTTCAAGGTAGGTGAATGTCAATCCAATTTAAACATTCCCCCCCTCAAAGACCTAATGAAAATGTGGTGATGGAAGAAACTAGTAATCTATTCAACACTTGTCATGAGTGACTTTAAAAACCTAGGTAGTTGAATCCTTTCCATGCAAAGCTCAAAATGGTTCTCTTGGTTAGGATGTTTTAGAATCACAAAGGACTTTTGATTATGTGTGGAAAACAAATCTTCAATAGGGTTTTCGAAAAGGACACCTTTGAACAAGAAATTGCATACCAATTTAACCATTCAACAATAAAACGTTGATGAATCATGTGGCAGATTGGATTCATAAGTTTAATAAGAAACACAAATCAAAAAGTGTCAAGTCTAAATTTGACGTAAGATGAAAACTAATCATGCCATTTTATTTCTTACATTCAAATTGGATAATCATGCACTAGATGGCATCGATCAATTAAAAAATGGCATTGAATTGGATACTTTTCATGGTCAACCTTAATAAATAAATAAAACAACATGCTTACCCATGATGAAAAAATGCACCATCCATATTTCTTCAAGAGCCAATGCAATGCAAAATTGTAGGTCATTAGAGTCAATTCCTAGCACCTTATCAATTTGTGGCACTATCTTCACATCGAAAGGATGTAACTCAAGTGGTAACTTATGCAAAGTCATCCATCCTAGCAACTTCAAACTTGTAGGTTCAACCATGTTGAAAAGATGGATCCATTCTTGGTAAATTAATGTCCCCCACAAGGCCTTGTGAATTGTCAATGTCAACAACTTCACAATCACAAATCGGATGTTAAATAGGTGAAAAGAGAAAATCACATAAAAAGTACCCCATGTTAATGAAAGAAAGAAAGTTGCCCTAAAACAAGTATTGAGCAATCAAATTGGGGATGATGTAGCACTAAATGTGTGATGTCATGTACCCAATTCACCAAGGTTAAAAAGGGAATTTGATAGGAGCACAATCATAAACAAAAAGTTGAAAATCAACTAAATGTGGTCACATTAAAGTTTTGGCTAAAAGGGGAAAAAATTTGACCTCCATTATTTCAAGTGTTAAAAGAAATGCATTTATTCCAAGCACTTTTAGGATGAAAATGCTCATTGAACCAAATGACTCAAAAGAGAAATTTTCATGTAGAAGATTTTAAAGGTCTCTCATAGTGAATTTTCGAAACCCAATTTGGAGTAGTTTAAGGTGTTAATGGTATGGTCCCCAAGGAAGATTTGAAGCAGTAAAAGAACAATAAATGAAATGGAAAACAAAAAGAACAAAAAGGATGTTATTGTGATGGAAGATACAACTTGGAAGATGGTTATCCCTAATTTGCAAGCATTATTAAATCATGTCAACATTGACCTGCCTGCCAAAATCAACCTTTGCATAATACCTAGTCACCCAAACAATATGAAGCCTAGTTCATGCTCCACAAGGTGTTCAAAGAAAGCAACCCAACTACTTCAAATGCCATTAAAAAAAGAGGTGTCACAAAAGAACCTTGTGAAATCCTAACACCCAATCACCTAGCCCAACAAATACCAAGTCTACTAAAAATTGATATTGACATTACAAAACCAAATTCACAAGTGTTAAACATTCTATGAAACATTGGGTGCATGGATCATGAAAGCAACAATGGAAAGGGTGTCCCACTAATTGTGCAATAGTTTCAAAAAATATTCAAGACAAGGAACATATCACAACAATTGATTCAAATTACACAACTCCATCCAAACCCTTTAAAAGACCTTAATGGTAATAGAGATTTGGATCTCACTCTGATGGATTAAAAGAAGATCTTCCTAGCAAGCTAAAGTTTTACAAAAAAAATAACAACTTGCAAATAGTCAAGGGCTTTCATACCACATAATTCATTAGCACAAGAAGCTTCACCTCAATCCCTATCAACAAATGAACTTTGGGGCTTCAAAAAAGCAAGGAAAAGAAGGTCCATGTGAAGGGAAAATGGGCAAAGTATTGCTAGGAAGGAGTAATAGACCATGAATTTACACTTGATGTCATATAACATTTGCATTCTCAACTTGGAAGAAAAGGTTTACAAGTTTAGTCAGTCATTATTTTAAAAGTATTTCCCCTAGAATTGATGTCATGTTCATTCAAGAATGTAAATAAAAAAGAAACAAAGCTAAGATGGTAGGAGAGCTCTTGTGGAGGGAAGCAAGTTGTTGGTGTGTTGAAGTTATGGAAGGATACACCTCCAATTTGCAACAAAGTCAAGCAAAATAAAGGTGGCACATGCATTGTAATGGACCCTAATTGCGCCAAGTTTGTTTCCCATTATGGAACCACATGGGGCAACCAAATCCAATGGTTATCATTGAATGGCATGCTTGGGGGTAACTTGGGTTTCATTAACATCTATCAACCTAGCAAAATTAATGTAGAATGTGGGAACATTTGGCTTTAAAGCTTGTTGCATATTATAAATGAGTTATTTGTGAATATTTTAATATGGTCAAAAATGCAAAAGATAAAACCTCTAACTATGGCAAGCTTATATTTGAAAAAGAGAGATTAGCTTGGTAACGCTTCAAATTGTCCCTTGATGTAGTAGAGTTACCTAGATTAAAAAGGTCTTTGAAATATTCATGGGAGAATGGTAGAAAAGGAATGTAAAGAAGCATGGTTTGCTTAGATATGATTTACCTTCCACACTATTTCCTTCAAAAGCCATATTTTAAAATGGCATGATACATAGTAAAAGGAAATGGAATGAAATCTAATTACCATTGAATTAACTACATCTTAGAACTCCAAGAAAATCTCATAAAACAATCCCACTAGAAAATGAACACACAAGGTACCTAGAAGAAGCAAAGGGTGTTGTTCACATAATCTAATTTGAATTACTACAAAGTATGCCTTTCATCCCCAAGATGAAAAAAATCATTAAGTGGTGTATAAGGGTGTCTATAACCGTAAACCAATTTTACAACTCAAGAAGAGGAAGTAAGGAATGAGTTTGAGGCTACTCAAGGTACACTCCAAAATGCAATCCCTGACATGCATTTATAGCAAAAATTTAGTGAGTTCTTTATGACAGTGCAAGATTTTGAAAACATCAAGAACACATGAGAGAGATAATATGATCTCAACAAAGAAGGAAGGGAAGAACATACACCACTTGTAAAAAGTTATTTGCAACAAGTTGTGAAATAAATCTAAAGTCCATAATCTCGACTTTCAAAAATAAAGGGGGAGAAGTGGTCATTGGGAATAAGGAAATGGAAGAAATATGCATGGACTTTTTTGTAAATGTTATGTACTATGAAGCATCCTTTAGTCTTGAAACAATGGTAGCTCACATATTAAGAACATAATATTTGTTCCACAAAAAAAATTAGAATAGATGGATAAAACCTTAGTTAAACATGTTACCAAACAATTATAATGCAAATGGCAAAAGGAAAATTAACGTTGAACCCAAACAAAGTCATCATATAGTTCTATAACAAAATTTGGGACTTCATTGCCCTTGAATATTAATACATGATTTTTCGAGCAATATGGGAATGTAAGATACTTAAAAGAATGACAAAGGGACTCATTACCTTGTTTAACAAATCTAAGGATAGGGAAAATATGGAAAATTGGAAACTCATCACCCTTCTAAATGTTGCATGGGTGTATTCAAGATTGGGGTACCAAAAAGGAATGACTTGTAATATTTAAAGCACTGCAAAAGACAACTTTGGATTTTTTTTTATCTTACATTATTATAATTTTAGTGGATTGTTGTATGCCAACAGATAAAATGGAGTCTTGTTAACTTAATAAAAATATTTTTAAATAATTTGAAAACTATGTAAATGTTAGTGTGAGTCTTATAAACTAACTATATCAAGTGTGTAAACTACTTTTTTTTTTGAAGGAATCAAACGGAATGCATAAAATCATACAATTGATTTCAAACTTTTTGCCCCCTTCTATAAAAATAAATGTTCATTGGATGAACTTGATGAGAAACCAAATCGTACAAAATTTTCAAAATCTTGAAATTTTGCAAGAAAGGGCTACAAGGCAAAGGATTCATTTTTTAAACCATTTGACCAAAACATTATGTTCAATGGATTGGAAATGTCTAGTTTTAGATGCAAGTCACATGTGTAGGAAATAATCTTGCCAAAAAACATGTTTGGTTATCAATTGAAATTCATAAATTGGGATTTTCTAGGATTTTTTACGTTGTTGGCTATAAACCAAAATGTTGATTCACAATTATGCATGGATGTGAAGTGAACCTTCACGTAAATTATCTTAAATTGGAAATTTTATTTTTTTGCATTTAAATTTCTTTCAAATAAATGTTATTTGCAAAAAGTAGCCCGACAAATGTCCTAAAATCCTTTCTTCTTCTTTTTTGGAATCCCAACCACGAATAAGCCCCACATATTTTTTTGCAAAAGCATTACAACTATATATTCAACCTCTTCTACTGGAAATAATTGACTATAATTATATTACATTCCTTCAATTTCATTTCATTCATAATAATGTGTTGCTCATTCATGAAACCATCAATATAATTAGCCTCTAATGTTTGAAAAGTTAAATTTCACCAAAGCCTATGATAATGTTAGTTGGAACTTCTTCCTACCCACGGACCATTTTAAAATAGCTACAAATTTTTAATAGATATGGTTAAACTTCTATTCCAAAAAAAAAACAGCCTTAGATTACATAAATGAGGCGATTTCATCTTCATTTTAAGTGTAAAATATTTCTAATACCTTTATAATATGCGGAGGTGTGTCTGTTTATGTAGATCAAACTTGAATAAAGCCTACAATAATGGTATTAATCCACTACTATAATATTTTGGTAGTTCTATATATTATGTGGTTGTACAACAATGAATTAATATTTTCATTTTTATGTGTTATTCTCATTACCAAAATGTGTATTACTTAGGTGTAAGAAGGTGATTGTAGCCGACAAGCTTAAGGACTTGGGTTTCTTTTTTTTTTAGTCAACTCCTAACGTTAGAGTTTGAAAGATTTAAATCAATTGGGTCGTGCTATAAAATAATATGAAAACTTCAAAAAGTTCACTATTGGAGTTGTAATATTGTTAGGATTATCTACTAAAGACTAAAATAACAACTTACTAAAGGCATAATTTTATCCCAATAGCCTGGAACAAATGTTGTTTATTCGAATAGCTTCTTGTCTATGTTACTTAAATACTACAAAACTTGCCCCTTAAAAATCAAGGTGCAGTAGTTTTTTTTTTTTTTTTTAATCCAATAGTCCTTTAGTTATTAAACTATTTTGGTATTTGAGTTCTTTGTGCCAAGAGTTCATAATTGAATGGGGTTTTCTACATTAAAAACTAAAGTAAGTAATCTAATTCTACAATTTTTGTTTTCACATATTCACCTATTGGATTAAAATGACTTATTGTTTTCCACCTAGGTAATATGTTTTATTTTATTCCTAGAAAAAAAAAATCCAAGAGGTGAAAAAGGTAATGCTTCTTGGCAAAATGAAGCAACAATCCTATCTCAATATGCCAATGACATTGGATTTACTATAATGGGAAGAGAAGAAATTTGTTGTTAACCTAATGAAATTTTTTGATCTTTTTTTGAATAGTTGTGATAAGTAGAAATAAATTATGACAAGAGTTTGGCCAACTAGAACACAAAAAAATTCCAAAATAAACCAAATTAGACATAGAGGTTTCCATTGAGGTAAACATAGGAAAATGACTTGTTGAAATTAATAGGCTTAATTGTAGGTTTGGGCTTAATAAATCTTAGAGAAATGACAATTGTATTGATGTGAAAATGGATATTTTCAACATTAAAGCTAGGAAAATTGAACCTAAAAAAACACTATTAAGACGCAAACTAGGTATGAGTGGCCCTCTAGGCTCCAAAAAAGGGTACTAGATTTTCAATCGGCAATGATTCCAAATTAGATTTTAGTGCCTAGTTCTAAACTATGGGGTTGTACCATACATGCATGGAAGCATGTTATTTGTAACATGGGGTAAATGTAAGAATGAGTGGACCGATGTGCTACAAGAAATTACCACCTGTTTTGGTTCAAAAAAATGATTTTTTTATGGGTTGGAGTAAACTTCAAAGGTTTTCAAGTAATTCCTTGAACATTTTTTTCATTTGATCTAAAGCCCAACTAGAGGACCCTATTCCTAACATGTCTTTGCAAGAACAACCTAAAAAAACTCTTCTTTTTAATAGTCTATGGACTCTTGAAAAAACCTTATTTTTAGCTTATTAAAGGGTTCAAAAGTAAAACCCTATAAGTGCAATGATGCAAAAAATTTCAACTTAATTTTTTGATGTGCTATGTAATCAAAATCTAGTCCCTAACACACACATCATAAATCATTGAACCATTTTAAAGTCCATATACAAATTTGCTACCAAGATTATAGTCCATAATTTTTTACTTTGGAAATCCATATCTTTTGTGATTTTCTTGATTATGGAAATTTATAAAGTGCAAAAAATACATATTCAAGTTGGTATCCTCAAATTAAGTCCCTATAAACAATTTTTTAATTTTATTTATCAAATATGTTCATTAGAATGACTTTGTAGAGTATTTTTTGAAAGTCCATATTTTGGTCCATTCATTCTTGGACTAACATGGTCTTTGAACCCTAATGTTGGTAGAATCCGTAGCCTAAGTCAACATTTGGTATTCTTCAAATTTCAAAGGTAACAATTTTAGTATTTCAATTCCTAAAGTACATGATCTACACAAAGAGGGCCTTAAACACCTTGGCGCTTGGTGGGACAAAAAAATATTGGGATTTTCTACCATGGGATTCCATAAATGTTCAATTTGATAATAAAGATGAAGAGAGATGCATTTGGGAAAGGATTGTAGATAGTTTCTTAAAGTTTTGGATTAACAAACTTGGAAATCCAAAAATCCAAATGTAGGTAAACAAGGGGTCAACATCTATGGTGAGGAAGATCATGAGATCCAATGGTAATTTGTTACCCATTGAAACTTTTCACACCTAAAAACAAGGGGAACTTCTAGACCATCAACATTCCCTATGAAATCCCATTGTATTATATGAACCATTAAACTAAAACCCTACAATGGTGGTTAGAGGAATGAAACTTTTTGGGTTGAATTAAGTGAATGAAGGTCATTGAAGTAAAAAGAGGAGTTGACAATGCCCAATTCTTTTTCTTCTACGCCCCTAGCGAATTTGGAATTCAAACTTAAATGTTGTCTTAATTTGTTAGCATAGATACCATGTATCTAAACTAACTAAGACAATTCTAACATACACTTCAACTTACAAGCAATATCATAATCCAAAAAATAGAGATGAAAAAGAGAATGCATCTCCAATATTTATCAAAATTGTTTTTCATTGTCTATTCTCCTCCTTTCCCATGAAAGAGATGTCTTCTTCTACTTTATTCTACATCAACACCCCTTTCCTACATTTTTTAAACGAAAAATATTCAAAAGTTCTATTTTTTTCCTTGAAGACCAATTCCTCGGCTTTCTTGATTTCTTCCTTAAATAATACAAAGATAGTTGTAACTGTCTAACCATTTTTGTATTGGCAAATCAACTTGCAATTGTCATGTCAAATTGACTTGTTACAATCATGTCAAATCAATTTCCAAACTAATCGACTTGCTACATATGCTTGATTTATTATTAAATGTCAACTTGTTTTTCTACTATCCATTCTTTTTACTCTAACTAGTTGATTTGCCAATTAGTAAATTTTATTCTCTTAATTTCTTTTCATTACAATGCATGCAAAACCCACCAAAAATGGTCATGCATAAGATTTGGGAGTGTGGTTAAACCAAGACATCTTGGAATTAGGCTATGAGATTCATTCATAAGTTCAATTTCTCTAGAAATATCAACAAACATTGGAAGAGGTTAGGTATAAAGCAATGCCAAAAATACTTAAGATTCTATGTAAATCATTTGGACCCTCTTACAAGGGATCAATGTGTGATACACTTGGTTAGAACTAGTGTTGTGCAATTCTTTTTTTTTTGAAGAAAACCTTTAGTTTTGATTCTTTATAAAAAACTTGGAGGTTCATCAGGAGTGGGTTGGAGCCTAGTTCTTCTTATTTTAAAACCCTACAATTTTGGTTTTGACATATTGTTTCAAATTCAAAAACTTTTAGGCCCATTTCAAAACTAGATCTACTTCCATGTAAACACACTTCTCTATGCTAAATATTGTATAAATAGAAAGTTATATATTAAAATCAGGGTTTACAAAGGTAGGGAATTCTACAACTAATAAAAATTAATATTCAACTTTGAAGTCAAATCTACTTGTCAACATTTTGAAAAAACTCCAACTTGTTTACTTAAATAAAACACCCTTGTTTTCAAAAGTGTTTTGTCACGGTTGCAATTTTGGATCTGAATTTAGTAAAAGACTAGTTCCAATGTTCAATTCATATGTCAATTCAAAGAGGACAATGTGAATTTGAGTCTAGGCCACAAAAACTTAACCTAAAACCCCAGTTTTAACACTGAAAATTGGATACCTTGACAACATTAGTTAAAACGTTAATGATTTATTGTTTAATGATAATCACTAGACTAACATTTAACTTGGAAAATTGATATGAGAAGTTCTCATTGATTATGTTAGGCTTGCTTGCCTATTCACCTTGTGTGAAGTTGAGAAGCGTCCTGAAGTTGAGTATGCTTGCTAACTTAGTTTGATAGATTGTGGTGTGGTGTCCGCAACACACCATTTGTTTTAAAGATGGTGGAAAAGTTAGATGGATCTATCAAGTCTTGAGATGTGTTTATTTCTTTTAAATTTGGTAGAGCATGGTCTTTTTGGCTAGGGTTGGTTCTCCTTTGATTTTGGCCCTCCCTTTTTTTTTTCCTCTTTGCAATAGATCTCATCCATTTGTCCTCAGAAAAAATGCACGTGTAAATTTATCCTTCAAAATCCAATTTTCATGATTTAGCCACTTTTTAGTGACAAAAAATACTCAAAATTCATTATCTTTCAGACCTTATTTTTAAAAATTATAAAATAACTCCCATAAAACCCTATTCATTGCAAGCTTTTCAGAAACATCAAGAATGCACCCACCCCAATTTCTTAAATTTTACAATTTTTAGTAACAAAAAGTGTTCAAATTCAATAACTCCCACACAGTGCATCTGAACTCCAAACATTGGGAAACCACCTTAGTGATGTGCACCCCGCTACTCATCAAGGGCTTCTTTTCAACACTCCACCAAGAGCACAGCAAGAGGTTGCCCAGGTTTGAGCGAAAGTAGGCTACATAGAAATTCAAGACACTTGAAAGGTTGAATTCGCACAATTTATGTTTGTGCGATGGGAATTTTTGTTTGCAGCATAGTGCCCAGAAGAGTTCACATTTGCACAATAATAACACGAGGTGTGTCACACTACTGGCCTTGCCATTTACATTAAAAAGTATGTATCTTAAGGTGAAAGAAGAATTATGAAAACTCAAATATTTCACCATTCAAAAATATAATCTTCAAAAAATCCTCTACAAGAAACCAAAATCCGTCAAGATATTATTATAACTCTATAATAACTAATCTCAAGTTTCAACACAAGCCAAAATATCATCTTTTAGCCATGCTCCTATAAAAATAGACCTATTATTATTATTACCTAGGGGCCTATAAAAATCCCTTAAGCTACTATACTCTATAATGAATCTAAACACAATATCCTTCTTGCCTTGGTAGTAGGCAAGGCCAACAAAACCACAAGTCTGAGTTGTCGGTGCCCACAACGAGTGAGATACTATGCACACACAATTGAAAAAACTAGGGGAAACTACCCCAAAAGAAGAGAGAACTACGATTGAAATAAAGTAAGCAAGCAAGTATGTGAAAATTTTATGAAAATAATCACAATCCAAAACTAACAAATTCATTAAAAAAAATGGAATCCCAACAACACTCAAAAACATGGAAAGGCCGAAGAAGAGTATGGAAAAAGTTACCTATTCCCACCCCCACCTCTCCCCCACCCCCAAAAAAAAAGGGGACTTTGATGAGACATAAGCCATTTTCAGAAGAAAATATTTATTTATTTATTTATTTGTTTGTTTATTACCCAATTGAGGACAAGCATGAACTTTGAGGGACTAGGTATAGGTGTGTGCCAATTCATTTTAATTAGTTGTGGGGTCCTCTCTAAGTTTCAATTATTTTTTTGGGTCATGGTTCAAATTTTGATTTGTCCCATCATTATTCCCCAACATTATTAAAGGGTAGTTTTCCAAATTCACACTTGGAACTTATTCTCAAAATAGAATTATTTATACTATTTTTTTTCCCCTTTGGCCCACCTACATACATTGCAAGCAAGCAAGCTTGCTTGCTTAGAAACTTGAGCCAAAAAAAAAAAGACAAGGAACAAAGTGTGGGGCTGTTGGGAACAGTTTTGGAACATATTGGGAACTTTGGGAAAACATATTGAGAACATCATAAAAACCCATTGGGAACCAACCAATGCCAAAAAATGCCAAAAAAAGTAGATGTCTGATTAGGTCCCTTTTTTATTCACCTCTTTAATTGTGCAGAATCTGCCTTGGCTGGCCATAATAAGATAGAACATTGCTGGGAGCCCGAATCATCCATCTTTAGTTCTTGCATGTGGTCAATATTTCTGGGAGGAGGAGGCCATTGGTGAGTGAGGTCCAGGTTTTTTTTGGAGGTCATTTTTTTTCCAAAAGAATTGGGAAATTTTTGGAGATTAATAAAATTTTCTAGTATAAATTCTACTATTTTTTCTATTTTTTTTGGCATTTTCACCAATTTCTTTAATATCAAAACAAATGAGCCCCCCAAAAAAAAATTTTAACCCCTAGTGGGGTCGATCCTCTTTTAAGAATCTCTCTCTCTCTACCTATACATACATATGTGTGTGTTTGTGTCCATTTTTATATTCTATTTGTTTTGGGGAAACTTATGAAGAATTTGTTCACATATGTTTCCAACTATTTTTCAAATCCTTTTCCTTATGCAAGAATTTGCGGGACTGGTTGCAAAAAGGATGAAGTCCCTTGTTGTCACTCTTTCTCCTTGCAGATTCAGTTCAAACCCTTCTTTTTCCAATGGGATTGAATGAAAAATGGCAAGTTGAAAACTTTTTTTAAATCATCCATTTACTTGCCCAGGTAGCTTTATTTAACTACCCCAAAAAAGCAAAATGACAATAATCAAGTCGGGGATCCAATGGCTATACCTATACAACAAATTAATATAATAGGAGCCATCAAAAGTTTAAACACTTGTTTTAAACCCCCAAAAAAAAAAA
>Ga0116228_10004811_pt1 | contig 12011 bp, 9 predicted proteins | sample S1TSphfallax_2_FD_89694 | JGI IMG/M metagenome (GOLD analysis project Ga0116228, IMG submission 89694) | Host-associated microbial communities from peat moss isolated from Minnesota, USA - S1T2_Fc - Sphagnum fallax MG | ecosystem: Host-associated > Plants > Peat moss > Unclassified | place: USA...
GCATATTCGTGACGCAGTAGTGGACCACGCCACTCACTTCGTACTACGGGTCGCTGTGCGTGGTGGGTTTCGCGGTTTCAATGCAACCGCCCTGATCGATGGCGACATCGACAATGACGGAGCCTTTCATCATGCCGGCAACCATGGCTCTGGTGACGATCTTCGGAGCAGCCGCACCGGGGATGAGCACACCGCCGATCACGAGGTCTGACTCTGCCGTTGCGCGGGCAACGTTATACGAGTTGGACGCCACGGTGATGAGGCGGCCGTTAAAGATGTCATCGAGTTCGCGGAGACGGTTGAGATTCAGGTCGATGATCTTCACGCGAGCGCCCATCCCGAGGGCGACCTTCGCGGCATTGGTCCCCACGATGCCGCCGCCGATAATGCAGACCTTCGCCGGCGGGACGCCGGGAACGCCGCCGAGCAGGACACCGCGGCCACCCTTCTCTTTTTCCAGATAAGCCGCGCCCACTTGCACCGACATGCGGCCGGCGACTTCCGACATGGGCGTGAGCAACGGGAGCGTTCCCTGCTTGTCGCGGATGGTTTCGTAGGCAATGCCAGTGACTTTTTTTGCGAGAAGTTTGTCGGTGAGTACGGGCAACGGCGCGAGGTGCAAATAGGTGAAGAGGACGAGGCCTTCGCGGAAGAAGCCATATTCTTTTTCGACGGGCTCTTTGACCTTGACGACCATATCGGCCATGCCCCAGACGTTGTGGGCGGAGCCGACAATTTCCGCTCCGGCAGACTGGAACGCATCATCAGTAAACGCAGAAAGTTCACCGGCGTGGGTTTCGACCAGGACCTTATGCCCTGCTTCACTCAGCGCCTTAACGCCGGCCGGTGTAATGCCGACTCGGCTTTCGTGGTCTTTGACTTCTTTCGGCACACCGATGATCATGCGTTCTCCTCAACTCTTGCATCTTAAACGGATATACGCCCTTGCCATTAACCGTGTTTGCGTTTTGCGTGTGCAATTGCAGGAATCGCAATGCTTTCGTCACAGACCGGTCGCAGGCAACTGCAGGGCTTCATGAACAGGTCATCGGCTGTCCCTGGCATGGCGACAATTTAGCCCGCCAGCTTACAGCGGAATGACTCAAACCTGTTCCACTGTATCGATCTGGGCCCTTTGCAGCTTATCCGAGTAGTCCACATACACCGATTTCCAGCTGGTGTAGAAATCCAGCGCGCCGGTGCCGCCCTCGCGGTGGCCGTTGCCGGTTTGCTTGACGCCGCCGAAGGGCAGATGGACTTCGGCGCCGATCGTGGGAGCATTCACATAAGTGATGCCGGCTTCGAGGTCGCGCATAGCGCGGAAGGCCTTGTTGACGTCCTTCGAGTAGAGCGACGTTGACAGGCCATATTGAATACCGTTGGCGATTTCAAGCGCATGGTCAAAGTTGTCGGCTTCGATGAGGCTGACAACAGGGCCAAAGACTTCTTCCTGCGCGATGCGCATCTCCGGTTTCACGCCGGTGAAGACAGTCGGGGCGAAGAATGTGCCGTTGTCATAGTCAGGCCCCGTAAGACGTGCGCCGCCGCAGCGGAGTTGCGCTCCTTCTGCCTTCGCGATTTCCACGTAGCGGGCGGAGGTGTCGATCTGCTGCTGGTTGATCTGCGGGCCGACTTCGATCCCGGGCTTAAGGCCATCGCCGACTTTCAGGGCTTTTGCGCGAGCGACGAGTTTGTCAGCAAACCGGGCGGCAATCCCCTTCTCCAGGATGATGCGACTGGTCGCGGTGCAGCGCTGGCCGGTCGTGCCGAAGGCGCCCCAGAGAGCGCCATCGAGCGCGAGGTCGATATTGGCGTCGTCGAGCACGATCATGGCGTTCTTGCCGCCCATCTCAAGAGAGCACGGTTTGAAGGAACCGGCAGCCGTCTGGCCGACGAGGCGGCCGATTTCGCTCGAGCCGGTAAAGGAAATGGCGCGGACATCTTTATGCTCGACCAGCGGCGCGCCGGCATCCGGGCCGTAGCCTGTAACGATATTGACAACGCCGGGGGGCAGGCCGGCTTCGATCAGGGCTTCGACGAGGTTATAGGTCGAGAGCGGGGTGTCTTCCGCCGGCTTGATGACGCAGGTATTGCCGCAGACGAGCGCTGGAAAAAGCTTCCACGAGGGGATGGCCATAGGGAAGTTCCAGGGCGCAATCATGCCGACGACGCCGACAGGCATCCTTACCGACATGGCAAACTTATTCTGCAACTCTGACGGTGTCGTTTGGCCGAAGAGGCGGCGCCCTTCGCCGGCCATGTAGTAGGCAGTATCGATGGCTTCCTGGACGTCGCCGCGGGTCTCGGTGAGGACCTTGCCCATCTCGCGAGTCATGTCTTCTGCGTGCCGTTCTTTTTTCTTCAGCAGGATTTCGCCGGTACGGTAGAGCATCTCGGCCCGCTTCGGAGCCGGGGTGAGCCGCCACGTGCTGAAGGCCTTCTTCGCCGCAGAGACAGCGTTGTCGATGTCGGCTGCGCCGGAGGCCGGGAAAGTGCCGATGACGTCGCTGTGGTTGGCGGGGTTGATGTTTTCGAAGGTCCTGCCGCTGAGTGCGGGGACGTATTTGCCGTCGATCAGATTGCCGTAAGTCTTGCTTGCCACGTGGTGTTGCTCCATTCTGCCGGGGCCCGGATGGCTCGGGGCCAAACACATCAGAATAGCTTACTTTCCGCGCGAACCACTCCACGGGTGTGTCGTGGCGAAACTCTTCGTGGCCGGTCCCGACCACCCACGCACCAGAGTCGAGTCGTGGGGCACCCACGTCCTTGGCTGCGGTAACGAAATGGTTGCGACAGTTCGCTAGTTGCGACCGTTGATGAAGTCCCCGTGGGAGGACGAGACTGGCTGATGCGCCTCAAGCGCATCGGTGACGCCGTCATAGGCCGGCGCTAGCTGCCATGCGGTGTTGAGCAGGCCGGGCCGGTGGTCGCAGGAGCCGTCGTCGCGGATGAACTCCTTATCGCCTTCCTTGCACGCCTCGTCCATCCAGTTGCCGATATCCGTGGGCGACCAGAAGACAACCCGCCCGATCCCGCCCTGGTCAAGGATGAAGTTGAGGTAGTCGCGGTACCAGTCCGAGACTACGCCGTCGCGCGTGGCGAAGCTGCCGTTCTGCTGCGCGTCATTGACATCGAATTCAGTGACTTCGACCGTGAGGCCAAGGGATTTGAAGGCATGGATGAACTGGCCAAGTGCGCCGTAATCCATCGCGTCGCCGATGTCGAGATGCGACTCGATACCGACACCCTGCAAGGGAACGCCGCGCTTCAGCAGTGCTTCGACGAGCGCCAGCGAGGCAGCGCGCGTACTCGCCTGATTGGCCTTTTCGCATTCGTGGAAGTTGAGAATGCGGACCGCCGTCGGATCTACCCTGGCCACGGTATGGAAGGCGAGATCAATGTATTCGGGACCGAGCGCTGTGAGCCATGGGCCGCTGGCGAGTCCACCGGGCTCATTCTGCCAGATGGTAATCGGTTCATTCACAACGTCCCAGGCGTCGAGCTTGCCGGCATAGCGACCGGCGACCGTCTCAATGTGGCTGACGAGCAGGTCGGCGGCATTCGACGGCGTCAGCATCTTTGTCAGCCATGCGGGGTTGTTCGTGTTCCAGCACAAGGTGTGGCCGCGCAGCAGCATGCTGTTCTGCCGTGCGAAGTTGAGCAGCCAGTCTGCGGCCTCAAAATTGTAGGTGTCTTCCTTCGGATGGCAGACGCTCCATAAAAGACCACTGGCATCCGTCAGCAGACTGCAGTTCAGCTTGACGAACTGCTCGAACTCCGTCGGCGAATAGAGCAGGCCGCTCATCGTGGTGGCGACGCCGATCTTCATGTCACACTTCGCGCCTAGTCCCTTAAGCGTGCTCATCGTAATGCTGATTGTAGACTGCGCGTCTTTCTGTCCTGACGCTTTTTCGCTTTGTTCCCTTCTGTTCAAGGAAATTTAACGCAGGCTATGGATAGCTTATCTTTTGATAGCGCCAGCGCGCAGGCCTGGGTGAGTCTGCTTCCGGGAGAATGCTGGTCAGATATTCGTCAGTTGTGGAACGACGCCTGTCCGGGTAAGAAGAAGAGGTTTTCCCATAGATCGGGGCGATCGGCATTTATGTTTCACAGTGATCCAGGCAGTCGAGTCAGGCAGCACCTTACCGTAGATCTCCCCGGCGCAACCACCCCCTGCCTTTGCCGTGGTCGAGAAATTGTCAGGATGAGTGAGGCACTTTCCCCGAAACCGGCGCGTTCAGAGTAGGCCGTCATACGCGGCTTAAGGATCGCGATAGCTGCGGAAGCAAGAGTTCCTTCCCCGACAGACTTGAGTGTTCCCCCCAAAACAGCTTTACCCAGGATGGCCCTGATGCAGGTATTTCGTACGTATGTCGTTCCGACGCTCAAGACAGTCGCCGCATTGCTGGCGCTCAGCGCCGGGCTCTTTTTCGTCCAGACAGCATTCGGCCAGAGTCCCGCGAGCGACCGGCCGTTTGTCCCCGCTCGCGTCGCCTCCCGCGTTGACGACGCGGACCTCGTCATTCTGCCAGGGAACACGCATCCGCTGGCACAGGCAAAGTATGATCAGGGGCTCGTCGACCCGAACAAGCTGCTGCAGAAGATCGTGCTGGTGTTGAAGCGCAGCCCGGAGCAGGAAAAGGCGCTTGCCGCGTTCAACGAACGGCAATACGACCCGAAGTCGCCAGACTTTCATCACTGGCTCGATGCCGATGCATTCGGTCAGCTTTACGGGCCAGCCGACGCCGACATGGCTGCGGTCACGAGCTGGCTGCAGAACAACGGATTCCGGATTGACCTGGTCACCAGGGGTCGTGTGAGCATCCAGTTCACCGGCACTGTCGCCCAGATCCAGAATGCCTTCCATGTCGAGATGCATCGCTATCTCGTGAACGGCGAGCAGCATATTTCGAACGATCGCGACCCCTCCATCCCCGCTGCTCTCGCGCCGGTGGTGACGGGCATCGCGTCCTTGAATGACTTCTTCCCGAAGCACTACTCCCATCCCGGCAACTACGTGAAGCGCGACCTGAAGACAGGGAAATACAGCCTGTGGGACACGGCAGACCAGGCCAGGTCTCGTGCTGCTTCCGGAGGGTTCGAACCAAATCGCAAAGGCCCGCAGGCAAGCGGACCCAAGCCGGAATTCGGCTACACCGACCCGGAAACCGGCTACCAGCGCGAAGAACTCAGCCCCTATGACGTGGCCACGATTTACAACATCCTTCCGTTGTGGAACGAGAGCACGCCCATTAACGGCAAGGGTATAAAAGTCGCCATTGTTGCGCTGAGCGACGTCGAGACCAGCGACTTCAACACCTTCCGCAGCTCTTTCGGCCTGCCTGCTGGTACGTTAACGACCCTGCATAGCGGCATCGACCCGGGCATTACCGGCAGCCAGGATGAAAACACTGAAGATACTGAAATGGTTTCCGCCACGGCACCGGGCGCGGAAGTGGTGCTGGTCGCAGACGTGAACACCTCCACCACCAGCGGCCTGGTGTCTTCGATCACCTACATCGTGGAAAACAAGGTCGCGCCGATCCTGACGATGAGCTACGGCACATGCGAGATGACGCTCGGCAGCTCCGGCAACAGTCTTTGGAACAGTACCTTCCAGCAGGCGGCCACGGCCGGAATCAGCGCCTTTGTCGCATCCGGCGACTCGGGTTCAGCACAGTGCACCAGCCAGGATGGAACACCCCCCTACGGAGATACCTATGGCCTGGCAGTGAGCGGCATGGCCTCCACGCCATACGCAACCGCTGTCGGCGGCACGGATGTGCAATGGTATCTGACCGAGGGCACGACCCCCATCTCTACCTACTGGAACAGCAGCAATGATGCCAACGGCGCCAGCGCCAAGGGCTATATGCCGGAAATGTCCTGGAATGACACGTGCACAAACCCGCTGCTGTTGAATGTTTATACGGCATACAGCAGCAATGAAGCCCTCTGCAATGCCGCGATCAACTCCGACCCCGGGTTGGTCGAAATGGCCTCCGGCAGCGGCGGCATCAGTACGCAATACACCAAGCCGAGCTGGCAAACCGGCGTCTCCGGCATACCCACAGCCAACAAGCGCTACCTACCCGATGTGTCCATGTACGCCGCCTACGGCTTTCAGGACAGCACGGGCATCCCCGGCAGCGCATTGCTCGTCTGCGAATCCTCGAACTCTCCGACGGATTCCTGCGATTACAGCAACCCGGATTACATCATTTACGAGGAAAATGGCGGGACTTCAGCGGCTTCGCCCTTGACCGCCGGCATCATGGCGCTGGTCCTGCAGAAAATCGGCGGCGCGGCGCAGGGTCTGGCCAATCCTGTGTTCTATCAACTGGCGGCCAAAGAGACCTATGCCAACTGCAACTCAAACACAGTCAAGGCCGGGAACTCCTGCATTTTCTATGACACGACCAGCGGGTCGAATGCCATGAACTGCTATACCGGCGACCCAGACTGTGTCACCAACACCTCCGGCGACCAGGCAGGTATCCTGAGCGGCTACAGCGCCGGCGTCGGCTACGACCTGACCACCGGCCTCGGCACCATGAATGTTGCCAACCTGGTCAACGCGTGGCCCACGACCGCGACAGCGCCAGCCATTACGCTTTCGCCCACCAGCCTGACCTTCGCTTCGACGACGGTCGGGTCAACGACGGCGGCCCAGACCGTGACGGTGAAGAATACCGGCACAGCCTCGGCGACGCTCACCTCGGAGACCATCACCGGTTCAGACGAAACTTCGTTTGTGAAGTCGGCAACCACCTGCACCAGCACGCTGGCAGCGGGCGCGAGCTGCACGGTGTCGGTCGAGTTCAAGCCGCAGACGACGGGGGCGCTGACTGCTGCGCTTGCCGTTGCCGACAACGCCTCAGGAACACCGCAGGAAGTGAAGCTGAGCGGCACGGGAGTAGCGGCAGCGCCGGCGATTACCTTGTCGCCGACGTCGCTGACCTTTGCTTCGACCACAGTCGGGTCAACGACGGCAGCGCAGACCGTGACCGTGAAGAATACGGGGACGGCCTCGGCGACGTTGACTTCGGAGACGATCACGGGCACAGATGCAAGTTCTTTCGTGAAGTCGGCAACCACCTGCACCAGCACACTGGCAGCGGGCGCAAGCTGCACCGTGTCCGTGGAGTTCAAGCCGGCGACGACCGGCGCGCTGACGGCGGCCCTTTCCATTGCCGACAACGCCAGCGGTTCGCCGCAGACGGCGGCCCTGAGTGGTACGGGAACGGCGGCAGCGTCTGGGTTGTCGATCAGCCCGACAAGCCTGACCTTCACTTCGACGCCCGAGGGGAATACGAGCGAGGCGCAGGCGGTGACGCTCAAGAATGTGAGCAGCTCAACGGTGACGCTGAAGAGCATCACGCTGGGGGGCAGTGATGCCACTTCGTTCGAAGACCTGAGCGCCTGCGGGACATCGCTGGCAGCGAACGGCAGTTGCATGGTGCTGGTGTCCTTCAAACCGGCCACGACCGGATCGTTGAAGGGGACGCTGAGCATCTCTTCCAGCGCCAGTTCAACCGCGCAGACGGTGGCGCTGGCAGGAACGGCGACGGCTGAACCGGCCTTGAAACTGAGCGCCACTTCCATCGCTTTTGCGAAGACCGCGCCCGGCTCAACCAGCGAGGCGACTGTGGTGACCCTGACCAACTCGGGGAGCACGACGGCGGCAATCGACGATATTGTGCTGGGCGGCGCCGATCCGGCGGACTTTGAAGAGCTGAATACCTGCGGCGCGACCCTGGCCGCCAGCAGCAGCTGCAGCATTTATGTTTCGTTCAAACCAGCAGCGGCCGACAGCTACACGGGCTCGGTGCTGATTTACGACAACGCCGCGAGTTCGCCGCAGACGATTGCTCTCTCCGGGACCGGGAGTTAGCTCAAGTTTCCACTGCACCCTGCAGTGGTAAAAAGTTGTACTTCTTCGAGAAGGGTGGACTCGGCCGGAACGCACGAGTCCACCCATTTTTTTTATTTCAAATAAGCACGCACGAGGTCGATCAGGTCCTCGGCGATTTCCTGCGTCGGGAACTTTTCCTTGTCGGGATTCATCATGTGCAGCCGGATGTGGTCCTCCAGCACCTCGGCCATGAGGCTGTTCACACCTCCGCGCACATTCGCGAGCAGCATGAGGATGTCCGCACAGTCGTCGCCGGCAGAGAGGGAGCGCTCGATGGCGTCCACCTGGCCACGGATACGCCGGATGCGGGCGAGAAGCTTCTGTTTTTCCTTTTCGATGTGTCCCATATTTCTTCCTCGCCTTATACCCTAGGGGGGTATGTTATATATGATAGCAGCAGCCGTCGGAATTCGACGCTGTCGAAGGCCTGATTGAAGCATGAGTCAAGTTCCCTCTTGCGGATGTAGCGACTGCGCCTGTCGCCCTGTCCGTTAACGTAGTTGTCTTCACCGTCTGATAGCATCGGCGACTCTATGCCTGTGATTATTGTGCGAATTGGAGGAGTCTTGCGCACCCAGCTCATCCTGACAGTTCTGCTGGTGGCGGGTGGCGGCATACAGGCCCAGAGTCTGCCCGACGCGCCCGCGCCGGTGGCTGCGATGGAAAGCCAGGCGACCATCCTGGATGCTGCGGAGAGCGTTCCGGGAACATTCGATCCCTGGTCCAACCGACGGCAGCAGATGCCCGCTGCAAGTGGGACGGGCACGCAAAGCCCTGCCGGAGGCCAGCCGGCGGTCCTGGATGAAGCCGGAACTTCAGGCGTCGCGGGAGACCTGCTGACCATGTTTCCGCACACGGACGCGAGCCCGTGGTACCTGGCGGGACAGGCGAACTTCATCTTTCAGGCGCATCCGGGATTCCACTCGCCGTACTCAGGAGCAAATAGTCTCCTCGGCGGTGGCGAATACAAAGTCTCGATGCTGGGTACGCTCTACATGGGCTACCAGGTGCAGCGGCTGCGCAATGGACTATTCTCAGACGCGCCGCCATCCGATCGCAGTCTTCGCTACAACACCGATTTTATTTTCGATGTAGAGTCAGCCGCCGGGCGCGGCCTGAGCGAGGCCCTGGGACTGGCGGGCTTTACCAATCTTGACGTGGTGCGCAATCCGAACCTGGGGACGGCCCCCTACATCGCGCGCGCGGAGTTTCACCAGACCATTGGCTTCACAAATGAAATGGTCGAAACGCCGCGCGGCCCTCTATCTTTGGCGACCAGGACGCCGCTGCGCCGGCTCGAAATCCGCGTCGGTAAGATGACGCTGCCGGACCAGTTCGACATTAACGAAGTGCTGAGCGACAGCCACCTGCAATTTACCAACTGGACCGTAGACAACAACGGGGCGTGGGACTACGCAGCAGATACCCGCGGCTACACCTACGCGACGACACTCGAATACCAGGACCGCGACTGGGCATTCCGGTACGCGCTGGCACTGATGCCAACCGTGGCGAACGGCATCAACCTGGATTGGGCGCTCGGACGGGCACGCGGCCAGAATTTCGAATTTGAGCTGCGCAACGGGCTGGTGCCGGCGTGGCTGCTGAAGGCCAAAGGTACGCAGCGCGTGCTGGCCTATCAGAATGCCGCACACATGGGGACCTATCGCGAAGCAGTCAATGCTTTCCTCGACGGCCACGACCCAAAGCCCGATATTACAGAGCACGAGCACTTCGGGGCGATCAAGTATGGTTTCGGTTACAGTTTTGAGGAAGAATTGACAGCGCATCTGCGCGCCGCCGGACGCTTTGGATGGAATGAGGGCCAGCATGAATCGTTCGCCTACACCGAAGTCGACCAGACAGTCCTGCTCGGCGCTGATTACAACGGCGAGCAGTGGGGACGGAAATACGACAAGATTGCCATCGCCTTTGTGTCGAATGCCATCAAGAAAGACCACCAGAATTATCTGAAAGATGGCGGCCTGGGCTTCATCCTCGGCGACGGCCGTTTGAATTACGGCCGCGAAAATACGGAGGAGTTCTACTACAACATGCATACCGTGCGCGGGCTGTTTTTCGCGCTCGGACTATCGCATATCGACGACCCCGGATATAACCGCGACCGCGGCCCGGTGTGGGTGCCGAGCGTGCGCGGGCACATTGATTTCTAAAGCATCAGGACGCCGGCAACGGGCCGCTGTTTGCGGTATCCAGTACGACCTTCCATTGCCCGTCTGCCTGCCTTTTCCAGATGGTCGTGTAGTTCCCGTAGGCAGTGGAGGATTTGCCGTCCTTGCCTGTTACGCGGAATTCATACTTGCCGTAGGTGTAGGCGAGATCGCCGGAATCGGAGATATCGGCAAAGGCGGGTGTCCAGGTGAGGCGGTTCTGCTTATCGTCCAGGAAGCTCATCTGCTTCGCGATGTTCGCCTTGCCGACCACCGCCGGCGAATTGTCAGACAACTCGACAGCATTGTCAGCATAGTAGGACATCAATCCCTGCGTACCGTGATCGATGCCGGCCTGCATCATCGCGGCTTCGATTTGCCGAATCGGTTCGGTTTTGTCATTGGCAAGCACCGGCGAGGGATGATGAATGTTCGCGACCACGATCAGGCCGATCACGATCACAATGGCCGCTGTCAAAAGAAACGACTTCATACTCGACCTCCGAAAATGCGCTGATTCGCAGTCCGGGAAAGTATACGCGGGGCCGTGCTACTTCAATTTGCCGAAGGACTGCGGCTCTTCGCGCGCTGTTTTTTGCTCGCCATGCCGGGCGATGTCATCAAGCTGGCGACGCCAATCCAGCGTGTTGACGAAGCCGCGCGAGTCGCGCCAATTTTCTTCGACAACGATGTAGAGCTCGAGAAAGACGCGGGTGCCGAGAAGCGATTCGATCTCCCTGCGGGCAGACGCTCCGATGCTCTTCAATTTCGCGCCGCCTTTCCCAATAAGGATCGCCTTCTGGCCATCGCGTTCGCAGTAAATTGCGGCTGAAATTTTGGTGACAGGAAGCTTGCCGTCCTTGCGCTTTTCGTTCAATGGCGGCTCTTCATAGCGCTCGATGACGACCGCGGAGGCGTACGGGACCTCTTCGCCCGTCTCCATCAGAATGCGTTCACGGATCAGCTCGGCCACGAGGAAACGCTCGGGCTGATCGGTAAATTGCTCTGGCGGGAAGTAGCGCTGGCCCTCCGGCATGTGCTCGATGATGGCGTCGAGCAGCCGGTCCAGGCCATCCTTCTTCCGCGCGGAAACCGGAATGACGGCAGCGAAGGTGTGCAGGCTGCTGAGCTGGCTGATGAGCGGCAGCAGTTCTTCGCGCCGGATGAGGTCGATCTTATTTATGACCAGCAGGACGGGGCAATCCAGCTTACGGATGAGGGCGAGGACCATCTCGTCTTCGCTTGCACCGCGGCCGGGTTTGGCGGGCTTCGCGCTGTCTTCCGGTGAATGTTCGGCAGGCGTTTCGCCTGCTTCCGGCAGACGCTGTTCGCGCGTTGCATCGACCAGCAGGATGACCGCATCCCGCTGCTCAAGGGCCTCATGAACTTCATGCATCATCTGCTTATCGAGCGCGCTCGATGGTTTGTGGACGCCGGGTGTGTCGACGAAAACGATCTGCGCTGCCGGATGTTTCTTCGTCTCTTCCACTTCGACGACGCCCGCGATGCGCGTACGCGTGGTCTGCGGCTTGCTGGTGACGATGGCGACCTTTTCGCCGGTGAGCGCGTTCAGCAGCGTCGACTTGCCCGCATTGGGACGCCCGATAATGGATACAAAACCTGACCGCACGACGACTCCATGACGCGTTTATCTGAAATTGCGCCTGTATTGGTTGTAACACTCAGCCCGGCTGGAGCACCGGCAATGGCGACGACACCATGGTGACCATGTGGAACCCTGCCGACGAGGCCCAGGATCTCGTCTTCAGGCTGTTTTTCACCTGCGGACACTATGCCTATCCCGTACACCTGGGGGCACGGGCCACATAGACTCTCAATATCTCCGAGCTGATTGAGAATCAAACCCCGGACGCGGAAGGAGATGTGATCCCAGTGTCGATCCATGATGTATGGTCACTTACAAA
>Ga0116228_10004814_pt1 | contig 12008 bp, 10 predicted proteins | sample S1TSphfallax_2_FD_89694 | JGI IMG/M metagenome (GOLD analysis project Ga0116228, IMG submission 89694) | Host-associated microbial communities from peat moss isolated from Minnesota, USA - S1T2_Fc - Sphagnum fallax MG | ecosystem: Host-associated > Plants > Peat moss > Unclassified | place...
CCACTTCCGCCTCCTCGGACTTTTAAACCAAGAGAAGGCATGAGTCAAGAAGCTATTGATGCTATAAACCGGGAGACATATGGCCCAAAACAAGCTGATGAAAATCAGCAAGAGGATTGCCCAGTTTGCTTGGAGCGGTTTCTACTTGGACAAGCCCTGTTGTCTCTGCCTTGCAAACACAGGTTTCATCCTGATTGTCTAACCCCATGGCTACAAGCTCATGAGCAGTGTCCATATTGCCGTGCTCATATTGAGGGAGGTTCTGCTGCAACACAGGACAGGGATCATCAGATGGCACAGAGTTCATCATCCCAAAATGACAGTTTAATGTCATGGGTGACAGTGCTTGAGCAGGGGATGTCACACTTGAATCATGCAGGGTGACATGGGGACTTCAAATTCTTAGTTTCATTTGTCACGCTCTAGTATTTTCATGCATCATCAGACTAGATTCTTGTGGCACTGTGTACACTTTTTTCATTCCAGTGTCACCACCTCTACTCCCATCTGTTCTAAGGTGAGATCTGGGGGATCATCTTAGAGCTGTTCCTTCATCAATCAAGGAAGACACCATGAGAGTTCTCCCAGCAACTCAGTTTTCCTGATGGAGGATTTTAGGAGTTCTTTTCATAAGGTATTACATCTTTTCATCCTTTCAACTAGTCTTAGACCTGTTTGTTGACATGCTATATGCAGAATGTTGGACAAGTTCTCTTGAACAGTGTTCAACTTTTCACACAATTTAGGGTTAAATGCTAACAGATATATACATATACATAAGTAGTATATACATTTTCAATGATTCCCATGAATGCACATTGAGAAGATTGTGTTTTTGTTAGGAGTCATGCTGTTAGTTTATCTGTCAGTGCATCATTGAAGTTCTGGTCTATTGCAACAATCTAGAATTCCTATTATACTTTGATACACTTTCAATGGGATGTGTTTAAGGATATGAATTGAGCATCAAATATTATAATATTATAGTAACTGTTCATTTATATGACAGGGTGAATTAGAATACACAAAACATTAGTGAGTCAGACATAATGGAATGTGTGAATTCTTTGTGTTGATATTTGAAAATGTGTATCTTATCCTTGGTTTGAGCTGATTCAATTCTACCCACATGGTTCTAGTCCATTTTGATGGTACTTAGTGGCCATTGGGGCTAATCCTACACACATGGTTTGAAGGAACCAGTTTAACACCAAGATGGCTCTGTAATTGGAGATGGCCCTGCTATTTCGAAATGCCCCCAAACCCCTATGCTTTAGTGATCATGAAACATAAGGCTAAGATTATCATTGTCCTCATGAACACAAGTAGGAGAGGGTATCTCTTGGGTGTGGAGGGTTCTTACACCAACTTTAAGAGTAGTGTGGTCTTATATTACTTGGGGTAGGTGCATTATTCTTCATTGTCTATCTTGGATATTCATGGATGTAAGGTGCCTTTCAAATATACTAGAGGATTCCTCTGAGGGCTTCCCATTGATGTAAAACATTTTGCCTTTTGAACTATTTTCCACTACCTATTGGGTGGATTCTTAAATGGTGGATTCTTTGGTATGGTGCCTTTTAGTCACTAGAGTAAAGTGGGGCTAAAGCACATGTGGTTGACAAACTTTGCATTATTGATCTTCCAAATTGACCCAATTGGTCATGTGGTTCAAAACTTATTCCTAATAGTCTAAGGAAGGCTTTGAGTCACCAATGCAATTGTCAAAGCCTTCCTTCTGGTTGAAGTAACTATCACAATTCTCAACCTCAAATACAAGAGCCACCCAAAACCCAAAAATTACAATAATAGACTTTCACTTGTGCAGTTTGAACTTACCAACTCAAAAATTCCATGCATCCCAGGCAAGGATCATACCCATGTGTTCAATAAAATGAATGCAGCTATTGTGTTACTTCTAATTTGTATTACTGCAAAAAATAAAGAATCTTTCTAGCCAACATTCCTGCAGACATTGTACAGGGTAGCAAGTTACCACACTGATCAAGACACATTGGTCCCAGAACCAGACTGTGATCAGTTTCAACTGGCAGTATGCCCTTTTGCCAGTGCAAAACACAGGCTTGGACAAGACTGAGATAAAGGGTTAACTGAGATTCTGAATAGACTGTGTGTATTGCTAGCCATCTTAACTCCTTACCATTGTTCAAGAATTACAACTCAGGAGTTGTACTCCACCAAGTTAAATAAAACACTTCTACTGCTACTTTACAGAAAAATTGTGCAATAAGCAAAACAAGTTCATCAGCGCCTAAAATGAAAATTCACAATGGTTGCTTGCAAAAGTGACTGCTGCACTGAAATCACAAACGGAAAAATTGGGTGGAACAGAAAAGCGACCCACTTTGTGTGCCCATCATTTGCTCCAATCTCCAAACCTGCAAAATTAGAAGGATTCCCTTCAGATTTGAATTTCATCCTAACCCATATTTGCATCATTGCATAAGCTCCACAATATATTTAACCCAACATTCATCCATTCCAAAGACACAATGGCTTCTAACCACAGTTTAAGGAACACTCCAGCCTTACCAGGATTGATTTTAAACTTAAGAGTATTGGGGCGGCGCCTAGATATGAACTTGATAGGATGCTCCATGCAGGGTTTGTGTCGATCAATGGCAGATATAAACTAGCCAACCAACACCAAAATGAAAGGTGTCAAAACAAGGTCCAGACCAGCACACTGGTGTTTCATCCTAGCATCCATACAGAAAGAATGAGCACCAGTACTAAGGTCGAAAGAGACTAGGATGAAAATTTATGATAGATGAAGGAACCTTGAAACTAACCTTTTCATCATAATGGAAAAGGTACTGATCAAAATATGCTGATGGGCTTTGTGACTGACAATTGAAAGGTAGGGAGGAGAGAGTCCTTTTAATCACCTGCACATAACACAAGCATTAGACTATGATCACAAGACCCCAGGCAATATAAGTCTTCTAGGTTGTGGACTTGGGTCATGGCTCCTACCCTACTACTATCAGAACAGAAGGTGATTCAATCCTCCTGTCCTGTAATTTGAAATTCATCTCATTCATCTGGTTCTGGAAACAAGCAGTCTTCTGTTTACACACTGTCACAAGCTGATGAGTTCTAGAAAACCATTAAACAAATATCTGACTCCTGAGTGTATGTTGCATTTCCAAGGGGGGAAGATGCAGTCGTGATGTTGGCTAACACTCAAGAGACAGTAGTTGTTGTCTAAGTATCCATTGGTAAAACGGTCATGGTACCCAAACATCTTAGCACACATTCTCCCAAGTATAGGCACAAAAGGAAACCAAAGAAATAGGGGGGATACCTGTGAAAAGCTAGTAATTTTACTAGTGATCCACACAGTCTTCTGCTTCTGTAATTGCTCCCGAGCAAAAATATTGTTTCCATAACTGGAGATGAAATTCATATATGTTGGGACTGGAAGGGCCATCCGAAAATAATCACAGTAATGTTCCACCAACTGCAACATCTCCTCTGCTGAATTCTGAAGAAGCAGCAGCATCAATCACTCCACATCTAACTAGAATCAAGTACAAGTGGTGCAATCCATTGTTGGCCATACTGGAAAAACTTCACTACAGGTTCGTGGCTATAATACTCAATTTAGACACGATAAACAAAGCTTTAGCAAATGATTTCAAACTGCAGACCACAACAAGACTATCTTGAACCCAATATCTGCAACTTGCAAGACAGAAGGAAAAGCAGAGTTGGTCAAATATACCACCTGCTGCATACCTGATAAAATGCAAGCATCTTTGTTGTCTCCAAGTTGTACACGGCAAGAAATGCTGTCTGATGCGGGGCATCTGAATTTCGTTGTAACTGTAGAAAACCCCTAGCCTATATCAGCAAACAACCTCCCCTAACTATGTTCAAGGTGCTTACCTACAAACAAATGTAACACAAGAACAAGAATACTGTGAAATGAAAGAGACAGAAGTGAAAGTGTGATTGAGAGATTTCAAACTGACCAACCCATCAACACTGCCAAACTTGATGAGCAGATGTTGTCTATCCAAAAACTGCACCTGCAAAATATTGCATATCAACAACACATCAGTAATTGGTAAGAGTCTTTCTAGGCCATATGACATTGGCTACAAGGGAAGAAACAGAGTCAGGGGTTTTGAGTTTCAGGGACTACACACAAAACCAACCTTCCACATCACTAGATCCACATAGTGTTGAAAGTGATAATAGAATCGCTGGAGTCGCTGTGCTCTCTGTTTACATGAGCAGCAGAAAAGAATAGTAAGCAAACTGCAGGAAAGCTTCATAAATCCTGAACTTTACACTGAAGCTACTGTACACACATTTGATTCATTCCTATGTAATCCTGCCTACCATGCTCACCTAAATTCAGAAAGATCAAAAGCGACCCACTAACAGAAGTGAAGCATCAGGGATTCACAAAAGCTCAAGAGAGCTCTCAACAGAAGTTCAGATCAAAAGGATAGAGTGACAGTACCATACCATTGCAGGGTTTACATCCTCATCCTGGATCCCTTGCATGATGAAGGACAACAGCCGCTGCTTCAAGCCCCACAAAATCTGACTGCCTCCAGTCAGGACTTCCTCCCGTGCAGTTGCAACAGCCTCATTACTTGCTCCTCTAACCACAGCTGATCCTTGCATTAAGTGTGACATTACTCCATTTCTAGTACCTGATAATTGACTTCTTCCAGTAGTATCTGCAGTGCTGGAAAATCCTGCATCCCTCATCCCGCCACTAGCAGTTGACACTCCAGCAAAAGACATAGGCCGGCCAGTCTCTCGCCGTGCTCTAGCTTGTGAAGCTGTCATCAACCCCACACTGCCAGAGATGCTGGGCCTTGGTTGTAGGTGCCTATCACTTGGCCCTCCTTGGTCACCATTCTGGCTACTAAACTCTTGCAAAGGGGTGGCATCTGATGAGCCTGGATTTGCCATGGTGCCAAAGCTCAGGCTTGCTGTGTCACTACCACTACCACTGATACTGTACAAGCTCCCACTGGTTGAAGCACTCCGGTCAAAGGGAGACCCATTCAATTCAGTTTGATTGAACTCCCCACTGACAGGAAAGTGTCTAATGCCATTCACATGGTATGTGCTTGCTTCAGTAGTTCTCCCATTGCCAGCAGGAAAAAGACCTTGGAAATAACCATCATACAACAAATCAATGTCAGCACCCTGGTTCTCACTGTTGACTCCATTCGGTCCACTAGGGTTAAGGTAGGAGTGTGAAGAAGCTGTGCCTGAGGGTCCTGCTTCGTCTGGTGCAGCCCTCACATCTCGAGGACGGGGCCGTCGCCGAGTAATCAGATTCCTCCATGGTTTCATACCCCAAGGCTTGCTTGGATGTGGTGCCACCCTGACCTCTGCTGTTGATAATGAGCCTCGGACTTTCCTCAAGACTGCCTGCTCCCGCTGGAATTTTGCCTCCTCCTGCAAAATCAAAACATCAGTGACTTTGCAAAAGCATCTACTGACATAAAAAATGTTTCATTGTTAACTATGCAATCTGGTCACATCATACAATCCCAATCTCACATAATAAAACTATGCACAGCTTTGTGCTTTGCCTGCTGGACTCTCTGAAAGTAAACAGGGCCCAGCATGCTTGTGACCAACTCACAATTCAGAGCTCATCAGTCAGATGCACTGAGCTCCACTGTGCTCTCTGTGCACTAGTTTACTAGTGAAACTGCCCGCAAGTTGATATACATCCATCATCTACAAATCAAGATTAACAGTAGCAGTTTGTATTGAGTACTTGGACAAAAGCAGCAGTGAAGTTCAGAAAACCTGAGATTGGGAATTGAGCAAAAGCTCATCATCTTCACAGCAGAAGTTGCCAATGGTGCGCACATCGAGAAAGAGTCCACCATCCCGGACCTGTAAAATGTGGATGAACTGGAAACGAACTGACAAAATAGCCAACAAATCATCATGCAAGAAGACTCCTGCATTGTGGGCCAAGTGAATGTAATCGTCACGGAACACTCGCTGATCTGTCACCACTCCATCTGCCAATCGAACCAGGAAAAATGTCGTCTTTTCAATGCTAGGCACTGTGCCCACTGCACCCAGAGCAGCAGCAGGGTTGATGTCTTGTATTGTAGATGCAGCAAAGATACCATAGACATTATTCTCTGTGGAGAGAAAGAAATCCTTGCAAAGGACCTCTGTTTGTCCAGTTGCAAGAGAGATTTGGTGGAGCAATGTGAAGTAGCTCTCAAATTTCTTTGCTTTGCTGGGTAGTTCATCAACTGAATCAGCAGTGGTGCAGTACGAGAGCCAACAGGGTCGATAAATAAGCACGTCATGTAGATTTCTGCTGAAGCAAATCAGGTACTGTCCATCATTTGTGAAACAGCGCCACAGCTGTTCTGGGCACTCCACATCATACACCGTGAAGCTTGGCACAATGTTCTCATACAGCTGTCTAGTTTTGTTAATCTGCACACATAATTCCAAAGCTCCTGGACGTTAGCATTCCAACACAAATTCAAGCTTAATTTAGATATCTATATCACTTTGAGAATCCCCACAAAACCAATACTGAATTGCCTGCTAGAGGATGGAACCAGATAAAATTGCCAGCTCCATGCAAAACCACTAGGGTTAGGCATCAGTACCAAATCCCCAATGGTTGAAGAGCAGCACATGTAGGGTTAGTCCCAGGAAAGTGAGAATGAAAATACAAGGTCTGCAATGTGTGCAGGACTGTGCAGCTTTTGCACAGTCCATGTTTTCCCTACACATTTACTATTCTGATGTGTATCAACTGAAAATCGTACATTACATCTTCAAAGCTTCCATTGATTGAGTCTAAGTGAAGTGCACTTCCATGTGTCAAGAACACATTCAGGAGCATAGTGACGAGTCTGTGATTGAAACAAAAGTCCTTGAGAGATGTGTAGAAATCCCCCAAAAGGCATAAAGGAATGTGAGAACAGGAAAATGGGTAGTGGGTCATGGGTCATGGGTGAGGTGAGGTTTTGAAGAAGCTGAAGAGAAACTCGCTGTCCAGGCACATGTGGGGTTTTATTATGAGAGGGGAAGAAAGAAGGAGAAAAGAACGAGAGAGAGAGAGTGTGTGTGTGTTTACATGTGTGTCGGGAGGTGCACGATTGATTTGTCTTGAGAAAAGCCTGTGAACAATGTTCTCACTCTGCTTCCACATTCATTAAGGCCTGGAAGAAGTCAAAACGGGTGAAGAAATGGCTGGTGGTGGAGCACAGCGCTCTTGCTGCCATGCCCACCATATGCCACACCTCCTTTTCCTTCACTCTCCCATCCAATTGACGACGCTTCACAACAATCAGAGACAACCCCGACGCCAAAATTCCAGACTTCAATATAGCCCCCAAAAAAACAACAAAAACAAAAAAACAACAGATCGCAATCGAGGTGAGTTGTCGGGAGGGAAAGGGGAGGGAACAAGAAGAAAGGAAGAAGAAGAAGGCCCAAAAAAAAACAAAAAACAAAAAACCCTAAAGAAAGAACTCCCTTTCCTTCCAACAAACTCTAGCGAGGAGAGGAGAGGAGAGGAGAGGAGGAGGCCTGAGCAAACAACAAAAATACAGAACTCAAAGTCCCCCCTCCAAAAAGAAGTTCACAAGTTAGAACTGGAAAAGAGAAAAACCCCAACTCCCAGAAACGAGAGTGAGTGCAACACAAGACAAAAAGGAAGAAACCCAAAACCACGTCTTCTAAAGTAAGTTCTTCCACAATCTCCCAAGTTTGAAAAACAACCCCCCCAAAAAAAAAAGTAAAATAAATAAAAATATAGAAACAATGAAAAACTCAAAGTAAGTTGCGATTTGTAGTTAACGAATAAGAAAGGAGCGAAGAGAGGAGATGGCGGGGGTATGAAGAAGAGGAAGAAGAAGAAGAAACGCGCATAGTGTAGAGCAGAAGAAGTGGCGATGGGAAGAGTGCGAGGCAAAACGCAAAGGGAACAAGAAACCGTAGCGAGAGAGATATAGGGGCATGTGCTGCAGGAATTGCCACGTCTAAGATGGATGTATTGAAATTCTCTGTTGCCATTATTCATCCAACTGCTCCTTCCCTCATTCCTTTCGCTCCCGATTTCTTCGTATTCTTGTTCTTCTTCATCGCCATTTCTGTTCGTCGGTTCCGTCGGGCTTCTCTCCGGTTGAGCTTCTCGTCATTGGTGGCCCAGTACACAATGCAAACCCGTCACGTGTCACAAAACGCGTGGTGCGTTTGTTGCAAGCGCTCTGTCTCTGTCTCTGCCTCTGTGTGTGTCTTTTACTCTTTCTTCTTCTTTCCCTCTGGGCTCTCGTTGGTTGTTATTTTTATTTTTGATATCGAAATTTTTTGGCGAAACTTTAGAAAAAACAAATTCAAACTTAGTCGAACTTACACTAAAAAATAAATAAATTTCCAAATTTCTTCGTCGAAAAATGGCGAAATTTCGCCAGGAAAAAAAAAGCTCCACTACTTAAAGGGGTGTGTCACACTGTGGCCTTGCCATTTACATTTTAAAAAGTATCTTAAGGCAAAAGAAGAATTATGAAAACTCAAATATTTCACCATGCAAAAATATAATCTTCAAAAAATCCTCTAAAAAAAACACCAAAATCCTTCAAGATATTATAACTCTATAACTAATCTCAAGTTTCAACACAAGCCAAAATATCATAATTTTAGAAATCCTCCTATAAAAATAAACCTATATTACCTAGGGGCCAAAAGTCCCTTAAGCTACTATATACTCTATAATGAATCTAAACACGATATCTTTGCCTTGGGTAGGCAAGGCCAACAACAAAACATTGTGTGTAACTTTTGTTGTTTTCATTTGTTCCCACATCTTGAGGAATATTTTATTTTAGGGTAATAATTTACCATGAATAAAATTTGTATTGTGAATAAAAAATTGTGACTTTTCATTCATGCAAGGGTTTTTTAATACTTATGATTAAAAAATTATGATTAGAATTATTTGGAGATTTTTTTTCCCACAAAACAGCAAAATTTAGCATAACTTAGCCAAGGAAAACAGAAAATTTTGCATTTTTTTTCACATTTTTGATTTTATTTTATTTTTGAAAAGAACACTCATTTCTTTTTTTTTGGAATTTCATGAACATGAAGACCTAGCTTTTTTTTTTTTTTTAAAAAAACTTTATACTATTGGGACAACATATTATAGGGCAAAAACAAAATTCATCCATTTTTCATGTGAGTTTAGGGTTTAAGGGGTACATGGTAGAGCCATTGCAAGATAAGGCAATTTACAAGATTCTCCACCCACCTATCCACCCAATTCTCCTTTTTCTGCATTTTTGTTTTTTGATGTGGTAATTTTTGAGCCCCGCAACTACCTTAGTACCTTTACCACTCTGGCATCTTCTTGACCAAATATCGATTTTTTTTAAAAAATCACTTGGAAAATAAAAAGACAAGAATGTTCTGAAATTCCTATGGTTGAGGTGAGAAATAAATTATGCCAAGTAAATTTCGCACTTTACTTATGGCCAGCCGCCACACCACACGATCAAAGCCCCAACTTGGTTTGAGATTGTTTGGAGCCATGATGTGCAAACTATTCATGATTGAACTATTTTCTCAATGAAAATTAAATAAAATCAAAACTGAAAACTGTATCGAGGGGCATTCTTTTTTGTGTTGTTGAAAAGCCCTCGGCGAGTCAGATTTAATAGAGTTTATTTCACAATTTTCAGAGTTAAGGTGTGAAAGATCTCGATTTTGGAGTGGAATTTGTTGCTGGAATTTCAAACAAATTGCACTCTTGGCCAAAGCCTCTGGCCTAAGGCTTTTTACCCTTCGTGTAATGAAGCCAATAAAATAAAGTAATGGGGGGTATTAGCCCAGGCCAAAAATGGCAATGAACAGTTTTGGAAATAGAAATTTCATGTCCCCAATGTGAAGGCTCAGCATGCGCTCAAAGTGCCTTGATTTTTTTTTCTTTTAAGTTTTGGTGGGGGGGAGGATTTTTTTTCATTTTTCCATTGTTCTCAACATGTTCCCATCAAGTTCTCAATGGGCTCCTAATATGTTCCCAGATTCTCAATGTGTTCCCAAAGGCTGTTCTCAATGGTACCTCGCTTTAATCCCATATGTTTTGCCCAAAGTCTTCCCCTTCTCCCCTATATACATGGGCCAAAGGGTGAAGCACTCCATCTTTCCATAGAATCCTCAATTTTAAGAAGCCTCTATGATTTCAACTTTGTTTTGCAATTGGCCAATCAAATTGGCTCATTGCAAAAAACAAAAAAAAAGTTGGACTTGTGAGGCACCCCCAACTAGCTAATATGAAACAAAAATGGTGACAAACTGTTTTGGAAATAGAAATTTAAGCCAACCAATGAGAAGGCTAAAGGAGGTTCAGTTTTTTTTCTTTTGAGTTTTAGAGGGGGGAAAGGGGGATTTTTTTTGTTTTTTTTTTCTTTCTGTTCCTTATGTGGGCCAAATATCTTCCCTATGTGCTACCTAAGAGACTCCCACCAGCCACCTCATTTTTTATCCCACATTCTCATATTCTTTGGCCATGGTTCAACTTTCATGTTATAAGTTGTAAAGGGGGGAGGGGAGGGAGAGTATAGTAGCTTAAGGGATTTGGGCCCCTTGGTACTATAGGTCTATTTTTATATGAGGATTTTTGAAAGATGATTTTTTGGCTTGTGTTGAAACTTGAGATTAGTTATAGAGTTATAATATTTTGAAGGATTTTGGTTTTTTTTTTTGGAGGATTTTTTGAAGATTATATTTTTGCATGGTGTAATATTTCAATTTCCATAATTCTTCTTTTGCCTTAAGATATTGTTTAACAAAAATGGCAAGGCCACAGTGTGACACACCCCTTGTTCCTTATGTTCGATAGAGCTCCAAATAGACCAATGTGGGTGGATGCATGAGATCATTATAACTAGTGGGTGCCCCTGACCTTCGGCCACTATAGGTACCTATCCTTGTTTCCGTTGTTTAATTCTTTTTAAAAAAATATTTACCCTTTCTTATTTCTATTTGTCGGATTAAAAATTGGATATCATTTTAGACCCGGTCGGTGAAAATCTGGGAGTTCGGGAGTGTCGGGCCGGGCCCGGTCGGCCTTCATTGACGAACCCAAACTCCGTCACAGACGGACGTCACCACGACCCGCAGGCTGGTTCTACCATAGAAAATGCAGAGGCCGGTTCTGTCGGTGAATTAAAATGTAGAATCATCGTGTCAGATAGACGCACACACAGACAACCTGAATTAATATAGTAGACTAGTGGGTGCCCATGACCTTCGAACATTGTGAGGCGCAAATGGAATGTGCCAGCCCTTTCCCTTCTTGAGCTACAGAAAAAAAGGAGAAAGACGACCGAGCTCGGATACCCGGGCCAGTGTCGGCGACAGCCCCGAAAACACACATGCCCTGTTCCAGTCCACCCGTGGCAAAGAGCTTGGTTTATGGCCCGGGACCCGGGTCTTCGTGAGGAGACCGGGCTTCGTCACCGACCCGGTTTAATACTTACTCCCGCGGTTCCACACACCTGGGCACCGCCCGGCCTGGGCCAAGTTTTTTTTTATCGTTCGGGTCTTTGAAGCCTGGGCGTTGGGACTTGGGACCTGGATTGGTCGGGACTCAAGACTCGGGACTCGATAAGTAAAGAAGTAAAAATGTGTGATTGAGGTTTTAAATAGTATTTGGGCCCTCGAGATTGGGGGGACAGTTTTAAAAATGACATGGGTTTTAGGACCTTGACAGACAGTACGCCGACTCGGTTAGCCTGTACCCAAGCTCCGTCACAGACGTAGTGAATTTATATATAAAATTGGGGGTAAGCAATTTGAAAATTATAATTCCCAGGTCTAAAAGGCATTACATCTTTTTTTTAAAATTCACTGAGGCAATATACACTTAGTAGGATACCCTCCATCTGCACTAAAAAAATTTGAAAAGGAAATTCTGTGTAGGGTGACAACCAAGGGTTGGGGCATTCCCAAAATAGTGGGGCCCC
>Ga0116228_10004815_pt1 | contig 12007 bp, 11 predicted proteins | sample S1TSphfallax_2_FD_89694 | JGI IMG/M metagenome (GOLD analysis project Ga0116228, IMG submission 89694) | Host-associated microbial communities from peat moss isolated from Minnesota, USA - S1T2_Fc - Sphagnum fallax MG | ecosystem: Host-associated > Plants > Peat moss > Unclassified | place...
AGACAAATCCATTGGAAGGTGATAGCTATGTAACCCATTGGTTTTTCTGATCTAAATTGTACACATATAATTCCTATAGCATACATGTACTTAATACAAACACCATGGAAGAATATGCAAACACATGAAAGTTAACACAATCTTGCCTATCAAAAGTTCACGAAAACACCAAAACTAATGAGGTTCAATGACTTCCCAAACAAGCAAGCAAGCACACCGATAATTTTCCAAATAAGCTTACAGAAAATTCAAAAGTTCAAGCAAACAAATGATTCAATAGTAGTTGAAAGTACACATACTTCACCAGTGCTCAAAGGTTTGGAGCAAGGAAGGAGATTGCTTGCAACATTTGAAGTACCCTTTAAAACATGTTATCTTCTTGATGTAGTTACTATATGTTCATTGTAAGACTTCAGGAAGTTCATTAGACCATTCTAGTTTGTTTTGAAAATTCTCTTGATGCCACTCTAGTTCCATGCTATTGATGATTGCTAAGCCACCATTGGCACCCCAATGTCGTCCTCCTTCAATACACATCAATGTCACAAACTTGTGTTAGTGCCTTTCTGTAGCATATTATGATAATAATAACTTCAATTCTTGCTGCATCCAAACTTGCTAACTCTCCACCTCCTACACAAAAGACTGTAAATTACCTGAACTATATACCATCACATTAATTCTTATGTCTTCTTTGTGCTCAGATCTAGTCTAATGCAATCTTTTAAGGATTTTCTGCACCTTTGTTAGGCCTGTGTCTTTTGACTCAAATTGTGCATGGTTGACAAAACTCTACTATGCCATTTTATGCATTGAATATTCAAACTCAAAGCTTGTTTCAAATGGTGAACTTTTGAATGGGGATCCTTTCTTTAATCAAATAAGTTTTATTTTCAACAAATTTGGCAGATTATTTAGCCACAAGAAAATCCAAAATCTCTATTCTCATGCCTTTTAACTGTACATAAATGTAGTGACAAATGGCATCAAGGTTTGTTCAAACTGCTTTCTATTGTATATGATGAAAGTTATTAGACATGTACCTGTGCACAAGGAAACTGTCAGGTGGTGTTATTTCTCAGTCAACTCTCGGTAACCCTGCCAATTGAGTGGCACACGATAGTTGTGGGATGCCATGAAATTGAGGAGCACTTCACCAGGTTTATCAGTGGGCCACAGCTGTAAGCATTCTTCAAGCTTCTCTAAAGAAGAACCCCAGGCACCCTCAATGTAATTGTCCACTGCACACTCAAATCTGTCACGGTAATCCGATGGTAGGCCTTTCAAATCCTGCTGAAACATTGGCATATCAAATGTGTACAGAACCAATGGCTCTGCACTCCCTTTCACTGTTACGCAGTCAAGCTTACGACAGTTGTCTCGTAAGCTGCTCTTGGTTAGATTTGCAATCACTGTCCCTGAAATGAGTATCATGACACCATACTGCTTTGTTGCTGCCTCTAATCGGGATGCCATATTGACATGTGGTGATAAATATGAAGGGTCAACCTTATGTGATGAGCCTATCGCTCCTTCAATTGCCCACCCAACATGGAGTCCAAAACCCATGCGGATCTTGTACCCTGCTCCAAGCCATACACCAATATAAACACAACATTGACCTATGTCATGGAGACCATAAGCAGCACTCATCTGCAAAGCAAATCGATACAACACACATCTGGGCCTAAAATTGACAATCAATTCTACACTTCATCAAGATGGTTTAGCTAGAAGAAAAGTGAGAATACTTGCCTGGCATACGTTTTTGGATAGCAGGGTGCATGGCAAATTCAGCAAGTGATTGCGATGTTTCAATGCACAAAATAATGTCCAGAAATGATTGCAGTGCCCGATCTGCAAATGATGTGCCTCTTGTCTGCATATCATCTCAAGAAACCTGAACCAAATTAGTAAACTAATCTATTGCCATACTGATAATGAAGAGATCTTACAACCTAACTCTGTATCTGAAGCAGCTTGCACAAACAGCAAGGTCCTTGCATGCCATTTTCCATCAGTCATCATTGGTGGATAACTGGATATAACTAGTGTAGAATTGAAAATGAATGAGTCAAGACTGTCACGGACACAAATCAGCTGTCACAATGCAACTTGAATGGTTGCCAACAGTTTTGGGTATTGCAATTTAGGGACATATTCTGTACCTTGTTGGTATTGTCTGCCACAGTCTTCTTCCACACAATCAAAAAGGCATCACCAATATTCTTGTTTGGGAACCCTTGATGCAGGACCACTTTGTTGTGCACAACATCAGCAATTTTGTTCACAAACATCATCACATCCTCTTGCAGGCACTCAGTGGCATCAGTGAAGTTACGAATGTCACAAAACCCAAAACATGCTTGGATCTTTTTACCAGGAACCATGGCTGTTCAACATGAAATCACACCAACAAAGAAGGAAACTGCTTGGATACCAGCTCTCAAAAACAAACAATGTGTCACATGGAGAAGAATGATGTAGTAAGACTGCCTCACCTTTTCAGAGGTGGACACATAAGTGCATACCAGTAGAGAAACCTCATTGCCAAGTTCATTCCCAAAGAATCTCTAGGCCAACAATTTGACAGTACCATAACAATGAGTGTAGTAATAAATGTATGAAAGTCACTCACAAAGTGTCAGACCATAACCTTCCCAAGTGCTATCACTAGTCTATTCATTGATGCTTACATGAACATAAGAACATCAAGTAAGGTGAGATTTACAATGAAAGGAGGACTGCTTACAAAAGAAGAGTGCCAAACGTACGATTGAATTCAGCGCCTTTCAGATTGACAGACAAGATGTCCATGCCCGCATTGCCAAGTGCCACTTTTGTCAGGCTTGCAATCTTTACTAAAGCAGCTTCCACCATCTTTGTCTCATTGCCCTGTTCAATGTTAACAACTCTCCATTTATCATCACATCCACCAGTAGGTAAAAACTTTCACTGGATCCACTTGGGTCTTGGAACAGGATAATAAACACTGGTGGAATGACATATTAGGGCTGAATGTTGAAGGCCTCTATTTTGAAGGTTTAGATGGGCAGGTCAGGAACTGACCCCTCTTATCAAAAAAGATGATGCAGAAGGGCAAAGAAGAAAACTGTCAGACAGGTTGAACCTGGCTCTCCTACCAAGGCTAAAGCTCCATTTGAATTGAATGTAAAATATTCCATTCTGAAGCATACCAAGTATTCATTGCACAATGCACCTCATGTTCCCTCCATGATCCAGTTCCCATCATAGAACTAAAGCAGTTTGTAAATGGAAAACATGCAGACAAATGGAGAAATACCTGGTCAATAGGTTGAAGGGGCTTTGATAAAGCTTTCCCTGCAAATGACACAGGATCATCTGCCAGTTCCTTCACAAAATCAACCATTCTCTCTATTGGCTGTGCCCACTCTCCCCACCCCCTTTTGTCATCAGTGGTCTTTCAGGTATTCAATTTTTGAAACATGGTATGGGAAGAAACCTCTCGACCTCTTTCCTATCTTTTCCCTTATTCCACAATGGATACCTACAGTCAAACTAAACCTCTGACCAACTGTCACACTTCATGTGAATAAAAGCCGTTCCAGTGTCATCACCAGCCTTTTGCCTTTGGACTGCAATGATGCAAATGCTACTTGTAAGTTAGGCATGAATCTTGATCTCTGAGTCTTTCAGGTACTTATATTGTCTTTAAAATTGACCAGGAAAAGAATTTACATATTTTGAATGCTCTAATGGCTGTTTCACAGAACCAGAACCAAAGATACCCAGGGATAGAGAGTTTGAATGACAGATCTGTACCCATGCTTATGGCCAGAAGTACACCTAGTCCCACATAAACAACTTTTCTTTGCAACACAAGAAAAATAGGTACAGGTCAGTGAAAGCAATCAAAATTGATCTTTTTGATACCTGAATCAACAAGCGATTGGAGTCACGGCTGAGGAAAAAGGACAATGCTGCAAGAATGACAAGCATTATCACTGTCGAGACCATCTGTTTCAAGGCCACACCATCAATGAGATAATCTGCAAGAGACCAGCACACTAGTCTTTAAATTCTACTGTTGCTATAGGAACTCAAGAGGACCAGGGATCACTGCCATCTCTTGCAGCATTAACAGTTTTACCTGCTCACCTGTGTTGCAAACTTTTCCATGAATAGGACCTCCTGGGAGAAGATTAGAATGATGAAGCATCTAGTTAGTGACAGTCCAATATGTCATCATCACCACTTTGGCAATGAATGTGCAATGAATGTACAAGTAAATTCCAAGGTACATGTATTCTAGGTATTGAAAAGCAATTCCAGAAACAGATAAGTCAACATGGCAGACAGTATCATCAAGATGTCAATGTGGATCACATTCTGCAGCAAAGGATGGACATACTCACATTCAAACCATACTTAAGTCGAGTCCGTTTCAATATAGAGTAGAGAGCTTCACTGCGGTTACTGTCACTTGTAATGCTAAGAAGCTCACCAGTACGATATTGCTCCAGCACACTCTGCTTGACATTGAATCCATTGTTTGCTGTTGGGATGATCTGATTATATGTTGTACCTCCATCATCAGACCCATTGATGCAACCCCCCATTACAGCCAAGTACAACAGATTATAATTATGTTGGCTGTTGAAATTAAGAACCTTGCTCAAGCTCACATTGAACTGGGCAGAACAAACAGAGTCACCATCAAGAGAGTCAAGTGACATAACAGGGCCCCAGTCAGTGTTGGCTACTTGAGTATATGGTGTGAGCACAATTATAAGTAGAAGGCCTATAATGATCTTGTGGGTGGTGAGTTCTGAGAGCTTGGTCCATATTTGACTAGGCTTGGCAGATGAATGCTCTGCCACTTCTGCCAGCTCCTCATCACTCGTGTTATTAATGGTCCATTTCCTGCGCCTGAAAATCTGCACAAGAATAATACAAAACCATATCCAGTAGGCTTTACTTTGCTGCTACCTATAGAGCAGAGCATCTAACCAAAAGCTGTGCATCCTAACAGGAAATCTGCACCCTGCAAATCAAGTAGACCATGTTATACAGCTCCCCCTGGCTGTATGCAATACAGATATAAAACATAGGTCTAAGTGCCTATCAATGGCTCCAAGACTTCATGTTCTCACCAGTAATATCCAGCTGGCACAGATTACAGATGCATTGGCTTCCACACTCAATATCAAATGTACAACTATTACTGATTGTTTGGTACACATATTGAGAATTTGTAACTTTGCATCTTGAAACTTCTACACATAAAGCTTTGGTTTGATGTTGTAAGGTGCTTTATTGCACCACATAATGCTACTATAGAAGACACACCTTCGCCACATAGGCCACTGGAAACAAACTGGAAAAGTGAGAGGCTTGTAACAACTTGCTTGCTCTAGTAACTGTGTTGGCAGCCCGTCCAGTTCGTGCAATCACAAGATTTTGCCCATAGATATTTGTGATGATTGCCACCAATGAAATGGTCCCAACAAGATCCAGCCTGCCAGTAAGAGACTGAAATTTGTGAGGAAACAACAAATTATCTCTTTAACCCTCAAATACACATGTTTAATTGAAAACACTCAAATCATCAAGTCAGTAATTTTTCTTGCTTGAGAAAAAATGTGCATCATCAACACATTACATTACCAGAAGAACATGCCAATGAAGTAGCCTGGCCGAAGAACAGAGAGAATGATGAGCTCAATTATGAAGAATGCCATGCATGTAAGCAGGACATGTATCTCATATACATCTGCCTGCATGAATTCTTTAAATACATGAGCAAGTCAACAGAATAGTAAAACCTGGTACATAACTCATGCAATTGACAACCTGACAATGCTACACAGTTTAAACAATTGAACACACTACTCAACATGGATTCCTGCATGTGGATATAGATGTTTCTGCAGACCTCAAAGTTGGCTTCAATCCTCATCTAACACAGTTCTGGAATGTAAACGAATGTACTTGGTCTGGTTCAAAGTGAAATGCAGAGTTTTGTACACCAAATAACTGGTGTGCCTTGAACTCCTAGTGCAATAATGCATATATCAGAGAGAATACAGAAAATACCACAACATTTGTTAAGTAGAAAATAGACAACACTGTAAAAGACTTTCTTCTTTCTTTCCTTCATTTTTCAAATGCAATGTGGCATGGACTCTGTACTGTCAGTTGTATCAGTTCAACACACTTTTATATCCATTGAGTTGGTGACTCATAAATGACCATGCAATGTAACACAACAATTTCAAGGATGTCCAAGTTGAAAAAAGAATATCTTGCCTGTTTTGGTAGAATGGCTTTCATGAAGTCATCCGCAAAGATTGCAACAAACGAAGTCAAAATGTTCACAGTGACCCAAAGCTTGCTGTCCAAAAACTGATTGATTTGCAGTGCTTGGGGATAAGACCGGAGTGCTCCCCAGAATCCAAGAGTCTGCCAGTGCTTACTATGCAATGATGCCAATCTGCTTACATCTCCTACCAGCTTAGAATCTTTCTTACTGTGAATGGCTGACAACTGGCCTCCCATCACCTTTCGACCAGGCTGGGCCACAGGTTGAAAGAAATTGTTTAAGATGACATGTGGCTTTTGTTTAGTACCATTAACCTTTGCAGTTTGTTGAATGCTCACTCTGAACGAACGTGCTCGACCAAAACCCCTCCCTGAAACTATGTTATTCTCTCTGTCATCTGTCATAGTTTGGCCAAATAAGAGACTGAGTGGAAACTCAGTGTTTTGAACAGCCGTAGAATGGTGACGGTTGGCTTTCACTGCTAGTGCACCATTATTTGACTTGCGTTTTTCAGCAAGATTAGCTGCTTTTGTAATCAAAGTCTGCACATTCTGATCCAGGTTGATTGTCTTGCTACCCCGTTTCTGAGATGGACTTTCTGAAGCCAAAATGGCTCTCTCAATTGGCCATAAGGTTGTTCTATCACTTGGTCGTTGCAATGACTTATCTGATGGGATATATTCACCACTTGGTGTAGCTACCAATCGACCTTCCAATGTGACTGGTGCTTCAATGAATGTTTCAGGTGCTTTGTCAACTGACACAGGTGGTGGACAGAAAGGGCCAAGAATGGTTTCTGCAGTCTGAGACAGCAACCCAACAGCAATCACCTTGAACATCAGAACTCCTTGAAATAACATCTTTCCAGTAGGACTTCCTGCTGAGATTCCTGCAGCACATTACTACTGTAATCCTGATCACATTTATGATTTCTGAAAATTCCAGCATATGAGGGTAATAAGTGTACATAGTTTCCAAAATAGTGCAACCCTAACAAAGGAGTTTCATGTCAGTAAATGTGCATTCAAGGCTCACCATGTCCATTTTCTTGTGTTTGAATTCCAACATCAAGGTGAAATTGCATGGCCTTGGTAATTATGAGGCACTTTTGGTCCTTGTAACTCTCGCTTGTTGCACAAGAAAATTAAAAGAAATAGAGAAGTGATTGAAGAGAGCCCAAGGTAGGACACCACACACAATAATATGAATAAATGCTATAAATAACTGAAGGACTATAAGAGTCCAATCACCCAATGAGACCTCCAGAAAGACCATGCAACACCTATGGACCTCAATAGTTGTTCTTGCATGTCAATCTACATCAAAGAATAATTAGACAAACATAGGAAAAGACATATCTTCATAACTGCCAAGAACTTATCATATTTCTAGTTTGAGTTTATCTCAATGGAATTGAGAGGTGACCTGATAATTAGGTTATACATATTTCAGGTCTGACAACATATCAGCCAAAAGGAAGACCCAAGGCTAAAAAACGAAAAGAGAATGAGGAGCCATTTGAACAACAGTGACAGTCATGCATGTTCTATGACCTTTAATGCCAATATGTACAGTGGTGACCAACTACCATTATTCCCCCATGATTTCATCAGCTCCCAGCACTGGCTATTGGTAATGCTCATACATTAACCAACATACTGAGTTCCTGTCACAGTAACAGGAGACTCAGCCATGATGCTGAGTCACTCAACAAAACACAAAAGAGAAGGCAATGAAAAAAGAAATCATGAAGACAAAAAGAAAAGGAGAAAAACCAAAAAAACAAAAAAGGAAAGAGAAACAGAAGAATAAAATAAGGTCCCAAGAACTTTAAGAATGCAATCTTTTGAGATCAAATTGGGCTTTGAAAAGACAAGCACAAAATAGGGGAGAAGACTTGCCTCAGAGCCCCTTCGTCCATTGGTGCTGAATGCATTCCAAAGACTTCGGTTCAGTGTCACATTGGCAAAAACCTCATCATGCATATGAGGAAGCAGGACTGCCATGGCTTCATACATTGGTTTTGCTACAAAGTCAATGCAGCCGCACGTCATGGCCCTGCAAGTTGGGCACCAAGTTGAGAGCAAAGCAACAGGCAGAGAAGAAATTATGCTTGGAAGACATGGCATGAAGTTAGAATAAAAGGAACTGACACGAGGGTTGTGGGATCTTCACGGTCCATGAACTTGGAGATGTGCATGCCCAATTCCCTCTCAATGTCTCCTTGCCTGAACCATTCAAGCACTAGTAATGCTGACCATCTCTTGGAAAGGAAGAATGGTTTCACAACATTGCTAAGGTCTGCACACTTTATAATCATTTTCATAAAGAGAATTACATCATTGCTGCTGCTCAACGGCATGGATCCATCTCTTGTTTCACCAAGAAGAGAAGCATGAGCTGGAGGCACTACCCCATCATGAGTTGGATCTAATGTCAGTATTGCAGTGCTGCCAGTTTCACTTTCTGCACCAGTTGTTGACTCTGCAGAAGAAAAGACACAGTCAGATATCCATTCTCCTCATGAAAACAAGAAAAACTCCCCGAGTAGAAACAGTTCAGTTACCCATATTATGAACATCCTTATGTCAGAAGGTGAATTCTACCTGCAAGTTGAGCAGACTTTGGTGGGATAATGGAATCATTCTTTTCATGTGGTTTTGCTCCTGGTGGCACATACGGAACTGAAGGTTCAAAAGGGTGAGAGTCTCCAAGCCTTGTTGTAAAATGACCAAGGATTTCAGCATGCAAGCCCATATCTGTGGCCAAAATACATGAGACCACCAGCTTGCGAAAGTGTCGCTGATGTGCCTCATCTAGTGAGCCAATCATGTTCACTGTCTCTTGCCCCTACATGATTGCTTAATGTCAATGATTGATCCACACAACAAGGTGTGAAAGAACACAAGGTTAAGCTTCTATTGAAAGTTGAAGTCCTGGTATCTAGCAAGAGGATTGTAAATTTGGCCATATCTAACAGGTGGTTGCATGCTCTCTAGAAACCCAATGCATCATTTGACAACACTCTGCATAGTCCAACAAGTGCATACTGCATTCTATTTCGACCTACAACATTGATGCATTACAGCATTGTTGCATGTCAAAATTTCAGCAAATACATATTCCAAGGGACACATACATGACATGCAATAGAAACTCAATGGGCTCTACAAATGATTGTGGTCCCAGAATCTCCTGTCCACTCACCGAGTGCAAACTTCAAAGAATGTTTTCTCATTCAACACAGAAAAGTGCATGATCTGTTTATGGCATAACTCAGAGATAGAGTTGACATACTACTCTATTTCAACTCCAAGGGCTCTGTACAGACTACGACACAACAACAGACTAAAATCAATTGACATGCAATGTTTGGTCTGGCAAAAACTTAGGCTGAGAGAGACATGCTACTACCCTCATGGTTAAGAAGGTGGTAGCAGCATGATGACTTTCCAGCACAGCTTTATCATTGTACCGAAGTGCAATAGGATCACTTGCAGCAACTAGGAATGCATTGGTGAGACCAGGGTGATCAACATCATGGCATAATGCAGCCAGAGCAAGAGCGAATATCTCCAGTTCATTCAACCTCTGTGCACCCTCTGTGAGAGTGAGCAATAAATACCTGCAACCCACATTCCATTCATGGTTTCAAAACCCTAACTGTACCAGCATAAAACACAAGCAACATGATCTAGACCTACTTCATGTGGAAATGGATTTGCAATCCAAGGTTCCCAATGCGAAGTTCATTCTTTCGAGAATTTTGCAACAATAATGTGTGGCATCATAATCCAAAGAAATGCAACCTCGTTCACCCTGGACAAAATAAGTTTGGGAGTAGAATCCATATACAATACCCACAAGGAAAAGCTTACACAGCATGAAGGACATCGCATGCATGGCGAAAATTGTGATATGGATTCGGTTGGTACCGCGCTACCATCTGCACACATACGAAGTTGATATATATTACCAACAGAGATATCGAGATCCTTTGCAGGTACATTTTTCATGTTAGTACTTCTTGATACATTCTTTTTCGACAAGTCTTGAGAAACAAAGTTCACAATACAGCAAATCGGACAGGAAGGAAGTAGGTAATAACTCACCGATCGCATGAGTGCTCGGAATTTTTTCAGGTCCAAAGGGAAATGTTCAAACACACCAAGGTCCCTAAAGATTTTCTCCACCAACTGCAGGAAAGCGCAACTGTGAAACAATGTTCAGAGGCATAATACCGTAGGTGGAGAGTTATCGTCTCTCAAGCTCCTTGCTGTTGGAAATTGTGTAGGGTTTGTTGTTGTTTTGAGGAGCAGAACCAAAGTAGCAACTCGGGAGAAAAAGGCTCTGAAAACGATCAGATGTGCGTAATTCAGGCGTCAAAGGTGGAGAAAATCTTCAGAAAGTTTGTCTTTTGTTTTGCTGAAAGAGATTTTGCAGGGAAGATGGTTTCACCTTAGGTAAATCATCATCCTCGATTTGGAAAATGTCGAAGGACCAGGAATCGATGCCTTGGAGCAATTTATTGACGGCGTCTTCATCAGGCGCAAAACTGGCCTTCGCTACGACTGCTACTACGGGCTTCTCCTCCTGTCCTTCCATTCATAGCCTTGAAGTTCTTCCTGATTCTTCACGATTCCTTCCTCGAGTTCGTAAGATCGCTCTAGACGGCGCTGGTCTGGAATCCGAACCAAACAAGCAAGCACACTAAATTGGTGCTGCCATTTCTACAACCGCCTTCTCCTGCCAGTGTTTTCCACGGCCTTAGGTACTTTGTGATCGCGACAAAAGAGATGTGCATCTAGTCATGACATTACTCCACCCTCCCCGATGTCGCCGACAAGTTTCGATCTTCCAAAAGCCTCTGAAGCACGAGGTTGTTTTGGATTGAAACAACTACAGATTGCGATTGCTTTTAAATGAAAAAGAAAAAAACGTGAAGCGACGAAATGTTCAGATGTGTTCATGTTCAGCACAATTCGAGCGATACCTGCGTGAAATTGACAAGACAGCCAACGTCAGAACGAGAGCAATGCCTGCGAGAAATTGCCAAATACTAGGCAACATCACAATTCCAGCAATGAGTGCGAGAAATGGCCAAGACTGACAACACAACAAATCGAGCACTGCCTGCGTAAAAGTGCCAAGACTGGCAACATCACAATTGGAGCAATACCTGCGCGAAATTTGCCAAGACTACTGGAAACATCACAAGTCATTCCAGCAATACCTGCGCGAAATTTGCCAAGACTACTGGAAACATCACAAGTCATTCCAGCAATACCTGCGCGAAATTTGCCAAGACTGCTGGAAACATCACAAGTCATTCGAGCAATGCCTTCGTGAAATTGCAAGAAAGTTCGCAACAGAAAAAAAAAAATGCGAGGATAAAAATACCTGCGACAAATTGCCAAGACTGGCACCATAACAAATCAAGCACTACGTGCGTCCAATTGCCAAGATTGGCCAACAACAAACACTTCACCACAATTCTTTCATATCGGAATTTATTTATTTTTGGTTTGTTTCACTGAATTTCTCGGGCGATTTTCGTTCTCTCCGAACACCACGCAAGGAAATTTGTGACGCACACGTTGAAGAAACGAACAACGAGCGAGAGAGGGATTGGCAACGCGGAATGGAGAGAAGGCCGGAGGAGAGAAGAAGAAGACGAAAATAGGCGCATTTTTACTGGTACCT